>Ga0182024_10021125_pt1 | contig 11842 bp, 10 predicted proteins | sample P32metaG_FD_120480 | JGI IMG/M metagenome (GOLD analysis project Ga0182024, IMG submission 120480) | Permafrost microbial communities from Stordalen Mire, Sweden - P3-2 metaG (Illumina Assembly) | ecosystem: Environmental > Terrestrial > Soil > Wetlands > Permafrost | place: Sweden: Stordalen... | reverse complement strand
TCCGCACACAGCCGGATGAGGCGTTTGGAGCGCTCCAAATCTCCATCATGATTCGCAGAAATATCGGCCACGAAGTATGTGGGATTTTCCAAGCTTACGATTTTTGTCCCCAATTTCAGTGAAGCCATTTCAGCCCTTATTGGAAAGCTTGTGATTCATTGGGTGCATAACGCAGCGTCACCCCTCGTGTAATGCTTTTTGCCTGACTTGACGGTTCAATTCGGCCAATTGAGGCTCCCGTTCCAAAAGTGCCAGCACATCACGCCAGGAAAAGCTGTCCTCGTTGTCCATGCGTTCGTAAATTGCGCGGATAAAAGTCAGATCCTCCGGCGTATCGAGAGTCCACCGTAGATCGCTGTAGTCGCAGTCACCTCTGACTGGCACAATGCGGAAGCGATTGGGATTCTCGTAGATGTACGGCGTAACATGAGCTCGCTGGTAAGATAATGGTGCTTCCTGCCAGGCGTGCGTCAAAGCGTCGCAACTGATGACCTCCGTATCAAGCCCTCGAGGATAAGTGCGCTGCAGCGCGTTGCTGGCGTAATCAGGCTTGCAGTTAATAAAGGTGCGAATTGTATTATCGGTAATTTCCGCGTCGATAAGAGGACAATCGGAAGTAATACGAACAATCGCGTCTGCATTGATCCAGTGCGCCGCATGGTAGTAACGGTCCAGCACGTCGTCCTCTTGGCCACGAAACACTGCTACAGACAAACGCTCGCACTCGGAAACAATGGCGTCGTCTGCGGCTGAGGTAGTGGTTGCCACCACAATTTCGTCGATGACGTCGGCTCGTCGTAAACGGCGCACAACGCGCGCCAAGACGCTTTCACCAACAAGATCTATCAGGACCTTGCCGGGTAAACGGGTGCTACCCATGCGAGCCTGGATTATGGCGACAACTTTCATACACTACGCGCGCACGCGCAATTCATGCTCCTCCGGCCGAGGGACTAGGCCCGGGAAGCTCTCAGCCATTAGTTCGCACAATTCCTCCGCGCTCAGCCACTGAGAATTGTTGTCACTGCTGTAGCGGAATCCCTCGGGAAGCGCGCGAGCATGATTCCAATTTTCTTTGCGCCACCACGGGTGGGCTGGCTGGATCACGAACATATCTTCGGTCTCAATGGCTTGGCGAGCCTCATCTTCCGAAATCAGGACCTCGTGCAACTTTTCGCCAGCACGGATTCCAATCGCTTCCACATCACAACCTGGAGCGACCACTCCCGCCATTTCCATCAAGTTCATACTCGGGATTTTAGGAACAAAAATTTCGCCGCCATGCATTTGCTCGATACCGCGAATTACCAGCCTGACGCCTTGCTCAAGCGTGATCCAGAAACGGGTCATGCGAGGATCGGTGATGGTAATTTTGCCGCGCTTGCTCTGCTCGCGAAATACGGGAATCACACTGCCTCGGCTTCCTAAAACATTCCCATAGCGAGCGCAACTGAAACGCGTATCCTGCGCCCCGGAATAGGCATTGGCTTGAACGAACATTTTTTCCGCGCATAGTTTGGTCGCGCCATATAAGTTGATCGGGTTCACGGCTTTGTCGGTACTTAGTGCCAGAATGCGGCGAACCCCGCGATTGATGGCCGCATCAATCACATTCCGTCCGCCCATGATGTTGGTCTGAATGGCCTCGAACGGGTTATATTCGCAGGCCGGAACTTGCTTTAGCGCGGCCGCGTGAATCACGACCGTGACTCCAGAAAAAGCACGCTCCAACCGCTGCGCATCACGCACGTCACCGATGAAATATCGCAGGCTCGAATGATCAAATCCAGAAACCCGCATGTCATGCTGTTTGAGTTCGTCGCGGCTGAAGATAACCAGCTTTTGCGGGCGGTATTCACGCAGCATTAGTTCGACGAACTTTCTGCCGAAAGATCCCGTCCCACCCGTGACCAATACGACCTGTTCAGACCAGTTCATCGATGTAGTCCTCAAAATGAAAGCACCTCGCGGAAAACGAAGCTGTACTTCCGAGCGCGCTGTCAAATTGACGTTTCCCTGCGCAAGTATAGCGGAGAAAAGCAGCGATAAAGCCGGCAGGAACCCCCGTTAACACTAAGGAACCCGTCTGATTTAGCGAGGGTTGGTCTTGACCTCACGGTGCTAGACTGTGCCCAATTGCGGTAGTAGCAACGGCAGACCTAAGGTCAAGCCGCGGCTTGAGCGTGGATGTCTTTTCTTGTGAACATCGATGGACTCGGGACCACTAGTACCGTTGCACGGCAAGCCCTCGCGCGAATCGCCATCGTTCTCGATGGAGTTCAACCGCAATTCGGTCGCCGGTTATGGCGTTCCCTCGCAAGATTCGCTGCTTCGCGACTACCTACGCATTCTAATTAAGAGTAAGTGGGTTGTGATTACGACTGTGTTGCTGTTTGTCAGCGTGGTTACAATCTCTACTCTACGCACGACGCCGATCTACGAAGCCGTTGGCAGCATCGCCATCAACAAGATGGATCCCGTTACTTTTAACTTGAAGGATTCATCCAGCAGTGTTGACTACTACGATCCCGCAGATTTGGACACGGAAGTGCGGATTTTGAAAAGCGACTTGCTGGCTCTTCAGGTGATCCGGCAATTGAATCTGGACAAGCAACCAGAAGGCGGCAATAAAACAGCTTCTCTGGGATTGATGACGGATGGCATGCAGCCCGATTCGGCAAAGACCTCCGCCGCTCTCAGCGACTTTAAAAGCAATCTGCAAGTTTCTCTCGTTCCAAACACACGAATCATCGAAATCCGTTACCACAGCCCTGACAAGAATCTTGCAGCCCGCGTGGTGAATACCCTCGCCAATACTTATGTGGAGCAGAACTTCAAGACGCGGTTCGAATCCACCATGCAGGCGTCGGACTGGCTTTCGAAACAGTTGGTTGATCTGCAAATAAAAGTGGAGACCTCACAGGAAAAACTGGTCAAGTATCAGAAGGAACATGAAATTCTCGGAATCGACGAAAAGCAAAACATCACCACCGCCAAGCTTGATGAATTGAACCGCGAGTTGACCACAGCGGAATCCGTCCGGATGGAAAAGGAATCGATTTACCACCTGGTGCAATCCGGTGATACTGATTCGATAGTAGCCGCCGCAAACGTCGACGGCGGGGCCAGAGGTACGAGCGCCAATTCCGCGCTGCTGGAGAAATTACGTGAACAGCAAGCCGATTTGAAGATTCAAGTCGCGCAATTGAGCACGCAGTTCGGACCCTCTTATCCGAAATTGGCGCAACTCAATAGTCAACTCAAAGAAGTGGATGCACAGATTCAAGGGGAAATGCGCAAGGTGGCGGCTCGTTTGCGCGGCGATTATCTGGCCGCCGTGCAGCGCGAAGGCATGCTGCGCAGCGCATTGGAGCAGCAGAAGCAGCAAGCCAACAAGTTGAACGAGAGCGCCATTGAATACAGCCTGCTCAAGCGCGACGTTGACGCCAACCGTACGCTCTCTGAAGGATTGCTGGAAAAACTAAAAGAAGCCGGAGTGACGGCTGGCTTGCGGTCGAATAACTTCCGCATCGTCGATGCCGCACGGGTTCCCACCTCGCCTTCTGGACCTAATATTTTTCGAAACCTCGCTTTTGCGTTGGCCTTGGGTCTGTCCACTGGTATCGGTCTCGCATTCCTGCTGGAAAGCATGGACAACACTGTGCGAACCCCGGAGCAGGCACAAACCATTTCGTTGTTGCCGTCGTTAGGAATGATTCCCCTGGGGTCGCGAAGCACGCGAGAGATCCGCGGAAGTTCGAAGCTGGCACTAGCTTCGTCCAAAGAAGCCGTGGAACTGGTAACAAAGTCGCGTCCCCGGTCGCAGATGGCGGAATCTTATCGTGCGCTGCGAACGTCGTTACTGCTCACTTTTCCTGGAGGGCCTCCCAAAGTTATTCTCATTACCAGCGCGCTTCCGGAAGAGGGCAAAACCACGACCAGCGTCAACTCTGCGATTGTGCTGGCCCAGAAGGGTACGCGGGTTCTGCTGATTGATGCTGATCTCCGCCGCCCGAGCATTCACAAGACACTCGGGATGGGATCGACCCTTGGGCTCAGCAATGTTCTGACCGGAAACGCGAGCCTTCAACAGGCGATTATTCCGTCGACGATTCTGCCCGACCTGTTTCTGCTTCCAGCCGGCACCCCACCGCCGAACCCAGCCGAACTTCTAGCCTCAACCAAAATGAGAAGTGTGCTTGAGGAACTGCGGAAACATTATGACCACATTGTGATAGATTCTCCGCCGACATTGTCAGTGACGGATGCCGTGGTCATGTCAACCGCAGCTGACGCGGTCGTCCTCGTCATTCGCTCGGGGCACACGACCAAACCCGCATTGAGACGCGCTCGCGACATTCTTTTGCAAGTGAACGCGCGCGTATGCGGAGTATTGGTGAATGCCGTTAACCTGAATTCGCCGGATTACTATTACCACTATGAATATCAGGGAAAGTACGGCCACGGTTACTACCAAGAGGATGCTTCGAGCCATGCGGAGGCGGCAGTGCCCGAAGCCACTTCCAGTGGGGCGTAGCGTGTGGTGCATTCGCAAAAAACTTGCGTGTTCGAAGACCATCGCATGACGATTGCGATTCGGAGCCCGGCCCGGAAGACCATCTTCTTGGCTACGTGCCTGACGCTCACAACGGTTTACGTCGGATTCGTTGTCCGTGGTTTTGTTGCCGACCACCTTTCGAAAAAACTTGATCTCACCAGCCTGCAGACCGCCGTGAGGCTGGAACCCGAGAATGCAGATTACCAATATCGCCTGGGCAACTATTTTGTCCAGACGCAAAAGGCACCCGAAACCGCAATCCCATTCTTCAGGTCCGCCACGACGCTGAATCCTTACGATGCCAGCTATTGGATGGAGCTTTCCAGAACTTACCGCCGGCAGGGAGATCGAGATCGTCAGAAAGATGCTTTGCAACACACTATCATCGCTAATCCTTCCGATCCGGATGTGGCCTGGGACGCAGCGAATTTTTATTGGTCCCTTGGCGAAAAAGATAAGGCGTTACGCGAATTTCGCGTGGTTCTGGAAAATGATCCCTACTTGCCACCCGCCGCCTGGAATGCTTGCTGGCGGATCGAACCGGATGTCAAAGCTTTGCTGCGAGACGTCGTTCCGCGTAATGCTGAAACTTATTCGATCTTCTTGGATTTCTTGATCTCAAGAAACGAAGCGGATGCCGCAGCCAGAGTTTGGGACGCGATGGTGGAATTGCATCGTCCTGTGGAGAGACGTTATGTCTTCGGTTATGTGCGTTATTTGGTCGGCCGCAGACAGATCGCAGAGGCTCGTCAGGTTTGGGGCCAATCGGCAAATCTTTCCGGTTTGTCTGCATACCAGCCTTCGCCGCAAAACCGCGTGGTTAATGGCGATTTCATGTTGCCTGTGTTGAACGGCGGATTCGATTGGACGTACGAAAAATCACCCGATGTTTCACTTTCGCTGGACCCAACAGAATCACATGCTGGGCATCCTTCGTTGTCGATCATTTTTGATAGTCGCGGAATCGAAGACGCCGGTATTCGCCAACTCATCCCCGTCGAGCCAAATACGAAATATGAGTTCTCTGCGTATTTCAAAACCCAAAGTTTGGAAGGTGCCGGTGGGCCACGCTTTGTGCTCGAAGATCAGTTCAGCGGCACGAACTACTTCGCCAGCGATGAGCTTAAAGACGCGGAGATCTGGAAGCAGGTCGACGGAACGTTCAGCACTGGAGTTGATACGAACCTGCTGGTGCTTCGAGTTCAGCGAGTGCCGGTCGGAAACGCAATTCGAGGAAAATTGTGGATTGCTGATATTCGTCTCACGCCGAGCTCCGGGGCTCAGCAACAGACTGTCGCGGGTGTCCAGTGACCTCCTCAGTGATTGTTCCGCTGAGGACCGAGTCAAGCCTAACCAGGCCGGATTCCAATTCACATCTCGATTTGGTGTGTTTGTACGGCGTAGTTTCACTCGTGCTGTTTGCGCCGCTGGCATTTGGTGCGGTCGAATCATGGTCGATTTCGATCATGGAGGTGGGGGCCGCTATGCTTTTCGCGCTCTGGGGCGGCCGGCAAGTTATTTGCGGCGAATTGGAAATTAGAAGCAGTCCGTTGTTTGGACCTATGTTGTTTTTTGGCGCTCTGATTCTTTGGCAGGTCGTGAGCGGACACACCGCTTATCGCGCCGCGACTTTTTCTGCAGCTCTGCTCTATTGCGCCTACGCACTTTTGGCCTTCCTGGCAGTGCAGTGCCTGCGCCGAACATCGCAGCTCAAGACTTTGGCGTGGATTTTTTCTGCATACGGTTTTGCCATTGCCGGGTTTGCATTAGTGCAGGGCATTGCCGGTAACGGCAAACTCTACTGGCTCAGAGTTCCTCAATCCAACGGCTGGATTTATGGCCCCTATGTAAACCACAACCACTACGCCGGACTGATGGAAATGCTGACTCCGATTCCGTTGGTTATTTCTTTGATGGGCGGAATTAGCGGTCGAAGCAGGGCGTTGGCGCTCTCAGCGGCTGCGGTTATGGCAAGCACAATTTTTCTCTCGGGATCGCGAGGCGGCATGGCAGCCTTCACCATACAAATTGTCTTGCTTGCGACTTTCCTGCTGAAGCGACGAAAAAACTGGACAGCGCCTTTCGCATTGACTGGATTTCTCGCTCTTTCAGTGATCTTGCTTGTATGGCTCGGCGGCGGCGATTTGGCGGAACGCCTGACTCGAGCGCATAACATTACGCCTACAGAGTTGTCCGGCGATACGCGGCTTACTATCGATTGCGACGCAATAAAAATCTTCGTCCAAAGACCGCTGATGGGCTGGGGACTGGGCGTATTTGGCGTGATTTATCCCAGCTACAGCAGTCTCTCGACCAATCTGAAAGTTGGAATGGCCCATAACGACTACCTGCAATTGCTGGTTGAAACCGGGGCAGTGGGTTTCATTATCGCACTGTGGTTTCTGGTGGCACTCTTTCGCTCGGCCCTCCGAAAACTAAATCATCTGCAATCCTCCACCAACGCCGCAGTTACTTTGGCTGCTCTGCTTGGCGTGAGCGGGATTCTGGTGCACAGTTTTGTCGATTTCAATCTGCAAATTCCAGCTAATGCCGCAATGTTTTACGTGCTCTGCGTGATAGCTGCTATGAAACCGTGTGCAAGCCGGAATCGCGGCCCTCACGATGTTAGCGTTGCGCGGAAGCGTGCACGCATATTCCCTGGTCACGATTTTGAGGTAATTTAACCCTTTTACCCTGTCGGTATTCTGCTCTCCTTGCGGGTCGCCGCACCCTCTTCTATCATCAAAGTTAGACGGGGTGTCCATGGCTAACGAAAAACCTTCCAAGCCGCAAGTGGCGGAGAGTCCAATCGCTGACGTATTTGAGGGACGCCGTCCTTCGGAAGAAGAAAAACGATGGGCGGAAAAAACGCTTGCGCCGACGCTGGAAAAAGCGCCAGAACGGCCCATTGGCGCGCCTACCGGTACAAACCGCGACGAAAACGGCCACGCACGTTTTTCCACCATCTCCGACGTTCCCGTTCGCCGGCTGTACACGCAAGCGGATTTGCCGGAGGACTGGAGCCATGACCAGTATCTTGGCTATCCGGGCCAACCGCCTTATACGCGCGGCATTCACGCTACCGGATATCGGGGCAAACTTTTTACCATGCGGCAGTTCTCCGGTTTTGCTTCGCCCGAGGAAACCAACCAGCGCTATAAATATTTACTCGAACACGGCGGTGGAGGGCTATCCGTTGCCTTCGACCTGCCTACGCTGATGGGCTACGACTCCGACCATCCAGCCAGTGAAGGCGAGGTCGGCAAGTGCGGCGTGGCCATCGATTCGCTCGAGGATATGGAAATTCTGTTTGGCGGAATTGATCTCGAAAAGACCACAGTTTCGATGACGATCAACTCTCCCGCGTCGGTGTTGTGGGCCATGTACTTGGTTGTCGCGGAAAAACAGGGAGCCGACTGGAAGAAAATTTCCGGAACGATTCAAAACGACATCCTCAAGGAATACATCGCGCAGAAGGAATACATTTATCCGCCGGCGCCGTCGATGCGGCTGGTAGTTGATACTTTTGAATTCGGCGCAAAGTTCACCCCGCGCTTCAATACGATTTCGATCAGCGGATATCACATTCGCGAAGCCGGTTCGACCGCGTTACAGGAATTGGCATTCACGCTTTACGACGGCGTGGAATACGTGGAGTGGGCGCGGCGGCGCGGCCTGGACGTCGACGAGTTCGGTCCACGACTTAGCTTCTTCTTCAATGCACACAATGATTTCTTCGAAGAGATTGCCAAATACCGCGCTGCGCGCAAGATCTGGCACCAAGTTATGAAGGACCGCTTTCAGGCGAAGAACCAGCGCACCTGGTTGATGCGTTTCCACACGCAGACAGCCGGCGTTTCGTTGACCGCACAACAACCTATGAACAACATCGGGCGCGCCGCTATTCAGGCCTTGGCCGCGGTACTCGGCGGAACGCAGTCTCTGCACGTCGATGGTTATGACGAAGCGCTGGCGTTACCCACGGAAGAAGCGGCGCGCATCGCGTTGCGGACCCAGCAAATTATTGGCTATGAGTCTGGGGTTGTGCAGACGGTCGATCCGCTGGGCGGCTCTTACTTTCTCGAAAGCTTAACTTTAGAAATGGAAAAAGGCGCCTTCGATTACTTTGGCAAACTTGATGCCATGGGCGGCATGGTCAAAGCGATCGAGCGCGGATATCCACAAAAAGAGGTGGCTGAAGCTTCCTACCAATTCCAGCGTGCAGCCGAGGCAAAAGAAAAAATTATTGTCGGAGCCAACGATTTTGTAATTGAGGAAGAATCGCCCCACATCCTTTATATCGATGAGAGCGTAGCTGAACACCAGAGCGCGAAGTTGCGAGTTCTGCGGGCGCGAAGATCGAATGAAGAAGTCAAGCGACGACTGGAAGCGCTGAAAAAAGCGGCTGCCGAAGAACCTGGCAGCGGCGCGAACGGAAATGTTTCGTCCGCGAACACTATGCCTTATATCGTGGATGCGGTGCGCGCCTACGCGACAGTTGGCGAGATTTGCGACGCGCTCCGCGAAGTGTACGGAACTTATACAGAGGCAAGCTTCACATAGACCCTCGATACGGCTGTGCGCCCGTCTCAGCCTCTTGATTTGTTATCCTCAATGCTGTAACTTTCGTCAAATGTTCGTATGCGGAAAGCCATCCATCACCTGAAGAAATCTGATCCCGTACTCCGTGCCATCATTGAAAAGGTCGGGCCGTTCCGCATGGAGTTTGATGAGCCCGCGTTTCATAGTCTGGCTGAGGCGATTGTCTATCAGCAGTTGAATGGCAAAGCTGCGGCAAAGATCTTCGACCGATTTGCTGCGCTCACCGGTGATCCCGTCACTCCCGAAGGCATCAACAAGCTTACCGACGAGCAGTTGCGCTCAGTCGGTCTTTCGAAACAGAAATCTTCTTATCTGCGTGACATGGCGGAGCGCGCGCTCCGTGGCCAATTGGATTTTAGTCGCTTGGCAGGCATGACCGACGTCGAGGTTATTCAGCACCTGACACAAGTGAAAGGGGTCGGGGTTTGGACTGCGCATATGTTTCTGATGTTCAGCCTGAGGCGGCCAAACATATTACCGACCGGCGACTTTGGGGTTCAGACGGCCATCAAGAAGCACTACAAAAAACGCAAGCTGCCGAAGCCATTGCAGATGGAAAAGATCGCAAAATGCTGGGAGCCTTATCGCAGCATCGCCTGCTGGTATTTGTGGCGAAGTCTGGATGTAAAGACATTGTAGCGGCCGCGAGTGTCTCGATTTCGACAAAGCTGAAGATTCCTTGGCAGCGCCTTTCTATCTCCGCGTACTCTGCGGCCATTCGCAGCAACCTCTGCGATTTATGGCTCTGTCTTTGAGGTGGCCTCATCAATACCTTAAAACGCGGAGACCGCAAAGAACGGCCGCAGCGTACGCGGAGAAATCGGCGAAGGGCAAACTGAGACACTACCTGGCGGCCGTCATCACTGCACGGTTGGCGTACCTGTTGTATCCTAGAGCGTTCGCTGTGCAGAGCGCGCCGCTATCGCTGAACAAATGCCAACCCAAGAAAAAATTCGAGTGCTGGTTGCCAAACCCGGCCTGGACGGCCATGACCGTGGTGCGAAAGTAATCGCGCGAGCATTGCGCGACGCGGGGATGGAAGTTATCTACACCGGCCTGCGCCAGACGCCAGAGATGATCGTCAGCGCCGCCGTGCAAGAAGACGTCAACGTTATCGGGCTTTCTATTCTTTCCGGTGCCCACAACGCCATCGTCCCGCGGGTAATGGACTTGCTCAAACAGAACAAGATGGACGATGTAATTGTCGTCGTCGGCGGAATTATTCCTGATCAGGACGTGGCCCATCTTAAAGAAATTGGCGTGGCCGCAATTTTTCAGCCCGGCACCGCCATGGACACGATCGTTCAATTCATTCGCGGCAACATCAAACCCCGCTCCGTCCCGACGGCTGGTTGATGAGCGAGATCAGCGCGTCGCGTCTAAGCAATATTCTCGCCCGCACCATCGGCCCTGCTCCCTGGTACTGGAAGACCTTCCCACGCGTCGACTCCGTCGCCTCCCGGCGTTTCGTATGGACACATCACGGAAGCGAAGGGCCATTGGGTTACGTGGTCTCGCTCGGTTTGATAGAGGAGGCGAATGAAGCGTGCATCGCGTTGAATACCTATTGCCGTCCATTCTTCGTTCCACCATCGCATCTGGGAATCTGGTGTCCAGAGGGACGCAGCATTCGTCTGACGTGTTTTGATCCGGCGCAACTCAAAAAGTTCGATCTTTCGGAAATTGCCGGATGGTTCAAGCAATCTGCGGATCGCATTTACGCTGTAACTGCGCCCCTCGCAGATTTCGAGGTTCCGCTTGGACTGGATCCTGGTATGCACAAAATAGAAGTGCCGTCAGAGTTGCAGACGGTCGATGAGTTGATTGTGCCCACTAGTTATCCGGCCAAAGGAAACGATGATCCCGCGTTTGCGTTATATGTTCTCTATCCGCAAGCAGGATTGCTGGAGGTGCTTCCCCAGAAATGGTTCACCGCCAGCAAATATCAGGTTGGAAAGCAATGGATCACCCGAGCCGCACGCGATCCCGAGTCGCATCGTATCTTCGGCGAGTGCTTCGGGGTGGGGAATTTTCTGCTGGAAGAAGATGGTTGCAGGCTTGATCAGTGGATTTCGGAAAGCGCTTAATCTTGCCAGCGACTTTGAAAAAATGTTTTTAGAACTCGAAGTAACCATCGCCCGAAGCTCGACGAACTCCTTCAGTTCCGGTGGCCGAAAGCAGGCCTGCAACTCCGCGCAGATTCTCCCAAGCTGCCTGGTTTAACGCCGGATCTGAGCTGACCAAGTCGCGAATCATATTCCAAGCAGCAATATTGAGCGCGCCTTCGGGCGGAGGTCCCATTGCGAGCGAGACTGAGCATTGAGGGCAAAAACAGATACGTTGTGCCGTAGATTTTTGACGCGGTCTTATTCCTACAGTTTGCGCAAACATATATACGGCAACAGATTTGTGTCCTGCCTCAAGCTCTCGATTACAGCGAAGACAGTACAAGTTTTCCAAATGCACCCCCGTCAGCATTCAGTGCCAAGAAGAAATATTGTCTCGGCTCAGTCGACGCCGCAAGTATGCAAAGGGATTCGTTGTGAGACCGGCCGCCCGGAAAAATCACCCCGAACCAAGATGTGCTCTAGTCAGAATTAGATGGCATCGTGCACTCTGCTGCTATGACCGCTGGCGCAGGCAATGGAGTCTCTGTCGTGCTGCGCCCGAATCTGCCTGCAG
>Ga0182024_10021124_pt1 | contig 11843 bp, 10 predicted proteins | sample P32metaG_FD_120480 | JGI IMG/M metagenome (GOLD analysis project Ga0182024, IMG submission 120480) | Permafrost microbial communities from Stordalen Mire, Sweden - P3-2 metaG (Illumina Assembly) | ecosystem: Environmental > Terrestrial > Soil > Wetlands > Permafrost | place: Sweden: Stordalen... | reverse complement strand
GACCTGAAGATGCAGCCGGTGCTGGCGGTGTATGCGGGCTACTCGCTGCAGCAGGAGCATGTGAATCCGGGGCCGGACCTGGTGCCGTATGTGCAGGACGCGCTGGACGAGATTGAGTATGTGACCGGCGACGCGAGCACGAAGTGGGGCGCCGAGCGGATCAAGGACGGGCATCCGGAGCCGTTCAAGCTGACCTATGTGGAGATCGGCAACGAGGACTGGTTCGATCGCTCGAAGAGCTACGACGGGCGGTATACCCAGTTCTACAAGGCGATTAAGGCGAAGTACCCAGAGCTGCAGCTGATCTCGACCGGAGACACCGGCCAGAACAGTCGCGGCAATGAGGTGACGAGCGTGAAGCCGGACATGATCGACGATCACTACTACCGGCGGGCGGAGGAATTTTTTGCGAACACGCACCACTACGACACTATGGACCGCAAGGGGCCGAAGATCTTTGTGGGCGAGTGGGCGACGCGCGAGGGGAATCCGACTCCGAACATGGGCGCGGCGCTGGGCGATGCGGCATGGATGACAGGCATGGAACGGAACAGCGACCTGATCCTGATGTCGAGCTATGCGCCGTTGCTAGTGAATGTGAATCCGAATGGGATGCAGTGGCAGTCGGACCTGATCGGGTACAACGCAGCGTCGAGCTATGGCAGCCCGAGCTACTACGCGCAAGTGATGTTTGGCAGCTACGTCGGGACGGAGATAGTCGCGTCGGAGTTGAAGGGTGCGGGCGATCGACTGTTCTACTCGGTGACACGGGACGCGGCGAAGGGTGTGGTGTATTTGAAGCTCGTGAATGCGTCGTCGGTACCGCAGGAAGTGAGGATCTCGCTGGACGGCGCGCAGAAGGTCGGCAGCACAGCGAAGCTGGTGCAGATGACGGCGGGAACGACGGCGGCGACGAACACGATCACGGATCCGACGCGCGTGGTGCCGGTGGAGAGCACGGTGAAGGGCGTGGGCAAAGTGTTCACGCGGACCTTGCCGGGGTATTCGATCGATGTGCTGGAGTTAATGGTCCAGTAAAAGGGGTGGCTGACAATTGAGCCTGCGCCTACCTTTCTGCGAGGTCCCGCGTCTTACTGCGAGAACTCCAGAACGGAGTTCAGAGGAGATTCATGACACCACAAGAACAGCAGATGTTGCAGGGGTTGGCCGACCGCGTAAACGGGACCGAGTTGCCCGAGAAGGATGTGGACGCTGAGCAGTTGATTCAGCAGACACTTGGGCGCAATCCGGATGCGCAGTACGTGATGGCGCAGACGATCCTGGTGCAGGGCTACGCGCTGGAGCAGGCTCAGAAGCAGATTGCGGATTTGCGCGCGCAGCTGGACCAGGCGCGGCAGGCGGCGCAGCAGCCGAAGCACGCGACGAGTTTCCTGGGCAACCTGCTGGGGCATCGGGATGAGCCGGAGCGGGTTGCGCCGCCGCCGCCACCCCCGCCTCCGCAACCGCAATACTTGCAGCCACAGTATGTGGGAGCGCCGATGTATGCTCCGTCGGGCGGTTACCCGATTGCCGGGCAGCCGCAGGGCGGTGGATTTCTGCGGTCGGCGATGGAGACGGCGACGGGCGTTGCCGCGGGTGCGCTGGCGTTCGAGGGAGTGGAGAGCCTGCTGCATGGGTTCGGGCACTCGGCGGGGTATGGTCCGGCGTTCGGGACAGCGGGCTTCGAAGGGCTGGGCGGCGGACGGCCGGAGGAAGTGATCAACAACTACTATGGAGACGCGTCGCCGCATGAGCATGGCGACACCAATGTGGGGACCGCAGAGCATGAGCAGATGTTCACCGACCATCCGACGGATGCTTCGCAGTTCAGCAACACGATGGATTCGCACGAGGGCGGCGCGCTGCACGATGCGTCTTACCTGACGAGTGGTGCGGGTGGGGCGGACGATTCCGGAGTCGGGCTGAACGACACGAGCGACTATTCGGACACGGACGACTCCATCACGTCGGATGATGTCGGCGGCGATCAGGATTTTGGGGGGGATGATTCGGGCGGGGACTCCGGTGGCGGGGACGACGGCGGTGGGGGCTTCTAGTTTCCTGGCGAAGACGGCCTTGGTGCGGGTCTGCCCATGTAGCGACTGGCAAAGGTGAGGAAGGTGGGGAAGTCGGGGAGTGGGGTGTGTCCGCCGGGATGTTGGCGGAAGCCCAGGTCGCCGGTGATCAGGGCGGTGCCGACGGGCGGAAATTCGGTGGTGCCGAGGTCGCGGGCACCGAGGAGTTTGTAGACGGGGCCGGCAGCGACTTCAGCCATAAAGGTGCCGCGGACGTCGGCCCAGCCGTCGCCGCCCTCCCTGGTGCCACCGCCGATGAAGACGGGGCGAGGCGCGCAGAGGGCGATCATCTCGTGCATGTCGACGGGCAGGTCAGCCGGGGTGATCACTTTGGGGGCCTGCTCGGCGTACCTGAGGTAGTTGCCGGCGAACCAGTGATACGCTCCAACGCCGGCGCTGTTCTCCTGCTGTTCGCCGAAGTGGCGGCGGGCGAGGGTGGCTCCGCCGGCGCCTGAGGAGTTGATGTAGGCGACGGCGAAGCGAGGGTCGTAGGCCATGGCGACGAGGGCGGTCTTGCCGAAGCGCGAGTGGCCTTCGAGCGCGACGTGGTGGGTGTCGATGTCCTTGTCGGTTTCGAAGTAGTCCATCAGACGCGAGGTGCCCCAGGCCCAGGCGCGAAGGGCGCCCCAGTCGTCGAGCTTGCGCGGCTGGCCGTGGTTGGCGAGGCCGATGATGCCCTGGGTGAGGCCAGCGCCGTTGTCGGCCTGCAATGTGGTGGGGTAGAAGAGCGCGTAGCCCCAGCCTCGAGCGAGCACTTGCTGTTTCCAGGTGGGTCCAGCGGGTGGTGGTGGCGGGGGCGGGGCGGGACGGCCGGGTGGGGGCGGGTAGTTTTCGAAGGTGATTTCGAGGACGACTGGGACGGGCTTGGGGGCGTCGGCGGGGATGGTGAGCGAGACTTCGATGTTGACGGTGATGAAGGGGTAGGCGGAGTTGTCGACGTGGCCGATGAGCTTCTTCGTGATGGTGGCGATGCCGCCGTCGGTTCCGGGCGTAGTGGAGACGACCTCCCAGCGGACGGCGGGCAGGTTGGCGGGAACGCGGCCGACGAACTCGCGGTCGAAGAGTTCGACGAGTTGGGGGCGGCGCTGGGCCCACCAGACTTTTGCGGTCTTCACCGGTTTGCCGTTGTTGAGCTTGAGCGGATCGGGCAGGTTAGGCCAGGGATTGGCCTTCGCTTCGTCGTAGTTGACGGCGGGTTCCTTGCCACTTTGATTGACGCCGGGACGGAGCTCGGTGATGTGGAGGAGGTCGAGGATGCGCTGATGATCCTCAGCGGCGGTCAGCTGGACGGGACCGGCCGGGGCGGGGCTCGACGTGGACGCGGGTGGCGTCTGGGCGAGGAGAGGCATGAGCAGAAGGGCGAAGGGAAGGACGCGGGACAGGGTGCGCATAGAGTCGGAGTTAAGGTAGCAGAACGCGCACGGGCATGTTCGGACGACTCCGTCGCGATCGACGGCTTAGGCAACGCGTCGGTCGCGGCCTACGACGGCGATAGCCGGCTGGAGTTCGTCGCTGGCGACGCCGCTGGCCGTCGAGGTGAAGAACGATACGCTGGGGACGCGGCCGTATGTCGGGCGGCGGCGTTCGGGTAGGCCTTGGTGTGGGTGGGTCAGCTCCTCGTTGATGAAGCGGCAGCAGTCGCTCAACGACTCGAACCGGCGCGAGGTGCGGCAGGCGAGCGTGCTATGCCGCTCCAGGATGTCGAGAGCTTCGACCTGGTGCGGGAGCAGGGTGCCGCGATCGCGGGTGGAAGCCCGGTTGGCGAAGTCGCGCCAGAGGTAGGAACGGGCGGAGCTGAGGGTGGAGGCTGCCTCGCTGTAGTGCGACGCGCGGTAGCCGCGGGTCAACCAAAACCAAAGGCCATAAACGGCAAAAATAATAGTTTCCATAGGGCGTACTTCCTCCTTGATTCGATTCTTTGGCTGCCGGAGGTGGCTTTGTACTACCAACCCTGATTTTGATGCATCGGATGGGTCAGCCGACTGCAACAAAAGTGTCAATTTGCGGACGGCGTTCGGCCATGAAGTTGCTTGGGAATTCACGCAAGAGGGGCGCACAGGCGCGGTTATACTGAAGCGAAATGACCGAAAAAATCATTGCAGCGTTAATGGGCCTGAGTGTCGGCGGCAAGTATGTTGTTGTTTTTGTTCTGATGGCGGTCCAGTCGGCGTGCATTCCCATCCCGTCTGAGGTCATCATGCCGTTCGCGGGCGCGACGCTGGCGCACTCGCAGATGCAGCTGATCGTGCTGGCGACGATCGCCTCGATTGCGTCGAACCTCGGGTCGATTCCGGCCTACTGGGTGGGGGCCAAGGGTGGCCGGCCGATGGTGGAGCGGTACGGAAGCTGGCTGCTGCTAAGCCGCCACGACCTGGATCGCGTCGATCATTTCTTTGCGCGCTTCGGAACGCTCGCGGTGCTGATTGGGCGCATGCTGCCGATCGTGCGCACGTTCATCGCATTTCCGGCGGGCGTGGCGAAGATGGGCCAGGTGAAGTTCCACATCTATACGTTTATCGGATCGTGGCCGTGGTGCTATGCGCTGGCCTATGTGGGGATGAAGCTGGGTGACCAGTGGCAGACCAACCCCGCGTTCAAAGAGACTTTCCACCGCTTTCATCTTGCGGTGGAGTTGGTGCTGGTGGTGGGCTTCGTCTGGTTCGTCGCGTCGCACTGGAAGAACCGCATCCGGACGGAAGCGGCATGATTCACTCTGCGGAGCGCCGGAACTAGCGAAGATCGCCGGTGGGCGGCGGTGGCGGCGCCATGACGGTGCGGCCGGAAACGGCCCTGGCCCTCATGAACGCGCGGACGTCGAAGCCGTACCAGACCGCGCACACGATGAAGAAGACCGGCTGCGTGAGTGGAATGAAAAAGAAGGCGATCTCGCCGCCGTTTCCGTACAGGGAAATTCCCCAGATCAGGATTCCGGTGGTGATGACGAAGCCGAGGATGGCTCCAGCCATTCTGTTGGCGCGGGAGACGAAGCCCTGGAGGATGATGGCGACGAGAAGGATCGGGTTCATGATGTTGCTCTCTCTTCGGTCTGGAGACTGGAAACAAGGAACTGGATAGGTGATTTGTTGCGTCAGTCTATACCATCCGATTTTGGGGGCCGCAAAAATATTTTGAATTGAACCGCTTGGCGTTCCGCGACGAAGGTTCGCAGGTGTATGCTGGGCGTCACTCATGGGCCGGAATGAGAATCCACGCATGAAGGTAGTCAGCAAATGGCAAGTTATCTGATTCAGTTGTCCTACGGACCTGAAGCTGTCGCCGCATTCGTCAAGCGCCCACAGGATCGCAGAGAGGTCATCAAGAAGCTGGTCGGGCAGATCGGCGGCACGTTGGTGGGGAGTTGGCTGTCGTTCGGCAAGTACGATGCGGTGCTGATCGTTGAAGGGCCGGACAATGTTGGCATTGCGGCCGTCTCCATGGCGGTCACTTCAACCGGCGCATTCAGCGCGTTCCACACCACTCCGCTGCTGACAGCGGAGGAGGCGATGGATGCGATGAAGAAGGCAGGGAAGCTGAGCTATAAACCGCCTTCGGGAAAGAAATAGCTTCCATCGGTCGTTCGGCACAGCAAGGTCGATGTGGCGGAGGCGATCGGGATCAGCGATCGCCTCTATGCCCACGATTCTGTCGTCGGTGATGGTGAATGCGATCACCAGCCGCAGGCGGCCGCCCGGCGCGACGATGGCTCCGACATTTCCATCCAGAAGCCGCGAGATGCGCTCGCCGCCGCAAGCGGTTAGACAAGTCCGAGTTGCTCGAGCGCGACCCCTGCGCCGCGCAGGTTCTCTGGCTTCATCTCCGAATAGCTGCGCGAGAGGACGACGCCGGTTGCGCCGGCTTTGTACGCGGCGAGCACAGCATCGCACACGCCCTCGGGTGTGCATTTGCTGCTGCCGTTGGCGGTGGGGACGTCGATGTCGATGCCGGGATAGACCTGCGTGTGCGTGCCGGCGAGAGAGTCCAAAGTGCGTCTGGTCTCGCGGTAGACGTAGTCGGCGGAGAAGCCTGCCGCGGCGAGTTTGTCGAGCGGCGCTTCGTTGTAGTTGAGGACCTTGTACTCGAAGTCGAGCGCCTGGGCTTTGCCGAGGTCGCCCTGAAAATTCTGGCCGACTGAGTCGAGGTAGCTGATCATGCGTTCGCCGGCGCAGTTGTTGTAGAGCACTGGCTTGACGTAGTCGGTGAAGGGCGCCATGGCAGAGAAGTCCTGCTCGGCGCGGTAGATCGGATTCCACGAGGCGTTCTGCCAGATGTGCCAGCCGGCCCGCAGGCTGGGGTTGATGGATTTCACCCTGGTATGGAGCGCGCGGTAGGTGTCCTGCTGGCCGTTGGTCCAGAACTTCTCCCAGATGAGAATCTCCGGGTAATCGAGCAGGAGGCGCCAGAAGGCGATGTAGTAGCCGTCGATGGGACGCTGGTTGGCGCGGCCGGCGCGGACATACTTTTCGAGCGCGAGGTAGCCTTGCTGGACGCGGGTGAAATTGATGCCTAACATGCGGGCCTTGGCTTCGCAGAACGAGCAGAAGCAGCAGACTGTGGCAGGATCGGCGTGGATGCCGTTGTGGTACGCGCCGAGCGCGTAGCCCATGGGACCCTGGCGCTCCGAGCCGAACATAATGCCGTCGACCTGGTAGGAGCGGCAGTAGTCCTCGACCAGGCCGAGGAGGTAGTTGGTGTAGTTGGGATTGTTGAAACAGGGGCCGCCGGGGTGTTTGGTAGTCGGGCGGCCGTGGAGATCTATCTCCCAGAGCTTGTCCATGTTGGGGACTTTGGGGATGGAGTTATCCTCGATGATCCAGCAGAAGGTCTTGATGCCGCGCTTGCGGGCGGCGGGGACGACGGTGGCGAGGATGTCCAGACCGGGGAAGTCGGGCGAGCGGGTGTCCTCAGGCCGGAGCAGCGTGTCCTTGTAGTACTGCGGGTGGACGGTGGCGAAGTTGCCGCCTCGGAATGGCGCGGCGGTGGGGTGGTGAACCCGTTCCTCCATGTACGTGATGACGTAGAGGAAGAGCGCGTTGACGTGGGCCAGGCGCTGGATGTCATCCAGGACGCGGTCGACCCCCTGGGCGAGGATCTGGCCGATGTCCATCTGGATGCCGACGAGAGTCTTCGTGGCTCCTGCGCCGGGCGTTTGGGCGGATGCGATTGCGGCGGGCGAGGCGAGCGCGGCACTGGTCAAGGCGGCGGACTTCATGAATTCGCGGCGGTCCATTGGGGTCCTTGAGGTTCGGCAGATAGCTTATCGCAGGAGGGTTGAGCCGGGCTCGGCGTGCAAGCGGACGTGCAGGATGGTGGGTCGCGCACTTACAATCAGAGAGGACACCTAAAGGAACTACGAGCCGTGCAAGTCGAGTTGTTCGATACAAGCCTTCGAGACGGGCTGCAGCAGCCAAACCTCGAGATTTCAATTCCGAATGCGGTTGACCTGTTGCAGCGCATGGGCGACTTCGGCGTGCACTACGCGGAGATCGGCTTCGCCGGGGCGAATCAATTTGTCACCGATCTGACCACGCGCCTGGAGTCGGTGGACACGGGCGCGATGAAGCTGGCGCTATTCGGACGGTCACGCGGACGCGGCACCAGGGTTGCGGAGTGGCCCGATTTGCAGGTGATGGCGCGGCATAAGCAGCGCGCGCCGATTGCGGTGGTGGTGGTGAAGTCACGCTTGCTGGACGTGACCCGGTCGCTGCAGACGACTCCCGAAGAAAACCTGTTGATGGCGTATGAGACGATCGCGTTTCTGCACGACCAGGGCATGGAGGTGTTCATCGACTTTGAACATGCGATGGATGCCGCCTGCGGCCGACGCGAGAACGGCGAAGCGTGGGATGCGGATGGGCGGAAACGCAGCCTGGAGTACTTCCACCAGATCGTCGAGCAGTGCGTGCGCCAGGACGTCAGCCGGCTGGTGATTTGCGATACGAATGGCGGCGCCGGTCCCGAAGAGGTGAGTGACGTGATCGGCGAACTGCGACGGGTCTATCCCGCAAAGTTCGCCTTTCATGGACACACCGATCGCGGGCTGGGGGTGGCCAATAGCCGCGCGGCGATCCTTGCCGGGGCGCTGCAGGTGCAGGGCACGCTGCTGGGGACCGGGGAACGGTGCGGCAATGTGAACCTGACGACGGTGATCGGCAGCATGCAACTGCGCGGCGAGGCAGAGTTTGTTGCACCGGAGGCTCTGACAGGGCTGACTGGGCTCGCGCAGGCTGCGTATGCGGCGTTCGGACTGCAACCGCCGCATGGGGTGCCGATTGTCGGGCCGGGTGCGTTCGGCACGTGGGCCGGCATGCATGGCTCGAGCGAGCGCAAGAACCCCGGGGCGTATCTGTGGTGCGATCCCGCGAAGGTGGGCGCGGCGCCAGTGATCGGCGTGAATGCGCAGTCTGGGCGAGCGAATATTGTGCTGCTGTCGGAGTCGCTGGGGGTTCCGCTCAATTCTGGGCAGGCGCAGGCGCTGCTGGACACCAACCAGGCGATGATCGACGGCGGCGGGTTTACGGCCAGCGATGTCTCCTTCCGGCTGGCGTGCATGAAGGTGTTGGGGACACTGCCGAATTTCTTTGGGATCAAGACCTGGCGCGTGATCGACGAGTCGGATATTTCCGGCGAGCGCTATGTGCAGGCGTCGATGTCGCTGTCGGTGGGCGACGACAAGCTGGCGGCCACGCGCGCGGAAGGCTCCGGCCCGGTAGACGCTCTGACCAAGGCGATGCGGCAGGAGTTGGAGAAGTGGTATCCGGCGATTACGGAGATGCGGCTGGATACGTTCAGCGTCGCGGCGCTGGACGTCTCGGCTCACGACACCGCGGCGCATGTGCGCGTCACGGTGAGTTTCCACGCCGATGGGCAACAGCCATGGACCACTGCGGGAGTCAGCGGCGATCTGAACCAGGCAGCGCTGATGGCGATTGTGGATGGTTTTAACTACTGGCTGCTGCAGAACCCCGGCTGAGCGGCCGGTGCGCACGCAGGGCTATACTGAGATTTCCGCCTGAACGGAAGAACTGCAACTAGATCGAAAAACAGAAGGGTAATGCCAAGCATGTCAACTCCCGGAGCCGCAGCGCAGGACGCGGCCAGCATCAAGCCAGCCAAAGGAAAACTCGGAGTCATGACCGCCGGTATGGGAGCGGTTTGCACCACGCTCATCGCCGGCGTCGAAGCCATTCGCCAGGGACTCGCGAAGCCAATCGGATCGTTGACGCAGATGGGGACCATCCGTCTCGGCAAACGCACCGACAACAACACTCCGCTCATTAAGGATTTTGCACCGCTCGCCCAGCTCGACGACCTGGTCTTCACCGGCTGGGACATCTTCGGCGGCAACCTGTACGACGCTGCGAAGACTGCGCAGGTACTGGATCGCGATCAGCTCGAGCAGATTCGGCCGTTCCTGGAGTCGATTGAGCCGATGCCCGCGGTGTTCGACCAGTACTACGTCAAGCGCCTGGAAGGGAAGAAGATTAAGAAGGGCCGCAGCAAGTGCGACCTCGCCAGTCAGATCCGCAACGACATCGCGGAGTTCAAGACCAAGACTGACCGCCAGGTATTAATCTGGACGGGCTCGACGGAAATCTTCATGGAGCAGTCGGCCGTGCACCAGTCGCTGGCGGCGTTCGAGAAGGGGCTCGACCAGGACGATCCGGATATCACGCCGTCGATGATGTACGCGTGGGCCGCGCTGAAGGAGGGCATCCCGTTCATCAACGGCGCGCCCAACCTGACAGTGGATATTCCAGCGATGAACGAGCTGTCGCGCAAGATGAACGCGCCGATCTGCGGCAAGGACTTCAAGACCGGGCAGACGATGATCAAGAGCGTGCTGGCGCCGGCGTTCAAGACGCGCATGCTGGGCGTTTCGGGGTGGTACTCCACCAACATTCTGGGCAACCGGGACGGCGAAGTGCTGGACGATCCGGAGTCGTTCAAGACCAAGGAAGAGTCGAAGCTGGGCCTGCTGGAGATGATTCTGCAGCCGGATCTTTACCCGGATCTCTACAAGGACATTTACCACAAGGTGCGCATCAACTATTACCCACCGCGTGGTGATAACAAAGAGGGTTGGGATAATATCGATATCTTCGGCTGGCTCGGGTATCCGATGCAGTTGAAGGTCGATTTCCTGTGCCGCGACTCGATTCTGGCGGCTCCGCTGGCGCTGGATCTCTGCCTGTTCATGGACTTGGCGGCGCGGACGCCAAGCCTGCGCGGACTGGGTATTCAGGAGTGGCTGAGCTTCTACTTCAAGGCGCCGGATTCGGCGAAGGGTGTGTACCCGGAGCACGATTTGTTTATCCAGTCGATGAAGATGAAGAACACACTGCGTCACATCATGGGCGAGGATTTGATCACTCACCTCGGCCTCGAGTACTACGCAGGTTAGACAGGAAATGTATCTGCCCGGAGCCCTGCGATTCGTTGAATTGCAGGGCTTCGCTACTTAAGACTGCTTATGCAAAACCAGAGTCAACTCCATCCCAGGGATCTCCAGCGGCAGACACTTCGCCTTTACGGCGAGCTTGTTGCAAGGCGCGAGAGGTGGGGTGGCAAACTCGTCTTCGCTTGCGGGGAAGGTTTTTCTGCGAGCGGATTGCCTGCGGCGGTCAGCATAGCCGGGGGCACGTCGCTCGTAGTGGATCCCGACGTGAATGCGGTCAAGAGCGTGCTACGTCAAGGGGGGATCGATTTTATGGTCAACTCGCTCGACGAGGCTCTGCGTACGTTGAAGAACGAGATCAGGAAAAAGCGACCGCTGGGCGTTGCCCTTACCGCGCAGCCGGCCGTCGTCCTGCACGAGATGCTGGAGCGCGGTCGTCTTCCAGACCTTCAGATTCAACTCGGTGACGATGAGAACGAGTCTTGCGAGTCTTCGATAGAACGGGACTTGCAGGCACTCGCCCAGTTGGGGATGGCGCGACTCAAACTCGTTCAGAAGAGCGGAGCGGCGTTGCCAAGTGCGCACCTCGCGGCCTGGCTTGCGGAACGCGAATGGCATGAAACGCTATTTGTTACCGCCGCCAACGCGACGGATACAGCGCTTCTTGCTGTAGACTCGTCCGTTTCGGGTCCACGCCGCGCATGGCTGGAAGGGATATCTCGCTACCAGCGATTGCCCGATCGCACTTTGCGCTTCGTTTGGCTTTCCGTTGAAGAGCAGCGGTCGTTCGCGGGTCTGAAGCCCGAGACAGCCTAACCTTCAGCCACTGCCATAAGGCGCGGCCAGAGGGTTTTCGTGCCGGTGGGAGTGTTTGCCGATACAGGGAGGACCTCGTCGACTTCGTGCTCGCGCTTGAGAGCGGCCAGGGACTTCGCCAACGCGTTGTTGGAGAGGCGATCGGACTTCGTGCCGACGACGAGATAGGGCCGCTGGGTCTGCTTGAAGAAGTCGATGAGCACCTTGTCGCTAGGCTGTGGCGGAATGTTGGTATCGACCAGGCAGATGCCGAGGGCGAGTGTCTCGCGTTCCGCCAGGTACGGCTCGATGAAGGTAGGCCATTCGGATGAGATGGACTTCGAAATCTTGGCGTAGCCGTACCCGGGCAGGTCGGCGAAGATGAGCGTGGGGCGGAGCTTTTTCTTGTCGCCGGCGCCTTCGTGCAGCGCGAAGAAGTTGATCGCTCGCGTTCGTCCGGGGGTGGACGAGGTGTGCGCCTGCTTCGAGCCGAGCAGGGCATTGATCAGCGACGATTTGCCCACGTTGGAACGGCCGAGGAAGGCGATTTCGGGGGCGCCGTAGGTCTTCGCCTGGGT
>Ga0182024_10021123_pt1 | contig 11843 bp, 15 predicted proteins | sample P32metaG_FD_120480 | JGI IMG/M metagenome (GOLD analysis project Ga0182024, IMG submission 120480) | Permafrost microbial communities from Stordalen Mire, Sweden - P3-2 metaG (Illumina Assembly) | ecosystem: Environmental > Terrestrial > Soil > Wetlands > Permafrost | place: Sweden: Stordalen... | reverse complement strand
GCTCAACGAGCCCAGGGACGTCTGCGGGCACGCCGGAGGCGGGCCCGGGGCCGCCTCATCCCTGATCATCCGGATCAGTACGGGGCAGCCCAGCGCCGCCCTGGCCAACCGCCACGTCCCGATCGAGCCTGTCAACGCCCGCCTGGTCCGCCCGGTCGCGTAACGCGGACAGCGGGGCTGGACGAGGGGCTAGTCGGCTGACGTCACGTCGTCGAACTTGCCCGCCTTGACGGTGGCGATGAACTCAGCCCACTCCGCTGCTGAGGCGTGCAGCACCTCGTCACCGGGGAGATGGCTGCTGGAGCGGAGGTCCACAGCTCCTGGATGCGTGCACGGCACGACCTCGATGCTCACGTGGACACGTCGTCCCCCGGCCCGCTCTCGGCGGCCAGCTTCCGGTCCAGCTCGGCCAGGGAGTGGGCGACCAGGACGTCCTGTGCGGTGGGCGTCGGCCGCCGGATCGCGATGAGGCTGGCAGGCTCCGCGACCGCAATCTCCCATGTGGTGCCGTACTTGGTGATGATCTGGGCCAGGGTCGGCCCCGGCGGGATGCCCGGAGTCGGGCGGGGCGTAGCGAACAGCTGGTGCGCTGCGGCGGCCAGGCGGGCGTCAGCGTCGGTTAAGGGTGCGGGGGAGGCGTCTGGTGGCTGATCCACGGCTCATCTCCAGGGAGAGTGATTACACGTTGTAGTCAGTCACCATGTTATTGCAACCCATTCTAACCTGTCTATACCTAGGTTAGACCGTACCCTCCTGATCAGGCACAACACAGCCCGCTTAAGGTCAGGTTCATGATCGTTAACCCTGACTCGGCGGTGCCGCTGTGGCGGCAGGTTGCGTCCTGGATCGCCGGGCGGATCACCGAGCCGGGCCAGCGCCTGCCGTCAGAGGCGACGATCATGCAGGAGCTGGGCGTGTCGCGCGGGACCGTGAGGCAGGCGTACCGCTACCTGGCGAAGCAGGGGTGGGCCGTGGTCGTCTCCGGCAAGGGCGCGTTCGCGGCCGACCCGCTCCCGGCTGGCAGGCCGGAGATCTGAGGCGTGGCGACCAGTCGTGCCCGGAATCGGGCATGTGACAGTGCGGGGCGCTACGGTCACCACGTGGACACGAATGGTCAGCCGGTCAACTGCGAGGATTTGTCCAGCGGATAGATCAGCTCCGCGGCTTCTGGAACCAGCACGGAGAAACCGACGACATCGCCAGAGCCGACCGTCCCGGGCTACGGGACACGCTCTAGACGACTAGGGCCGCCCCGTCGGGGCAGAGCAGGCTGGCCAGCCGGAGCAGGGCGAAGTCACCGGACGGCGGCCCGAGCACGCCCACGCCGAAGCGCTGGCCGCTGGAGCGGTGCTGGACCGGGACGACCAGTTCCGGGCGGCCGGTCAGGCTGGCCGGGGCGGTGAACCGGAAGGCGCCGGCCCGGAACGCGGCAAGTTCCCGCGGGCCGGCGTCGCGCAGCGGCGGGAGGCCGGGCGTAACGGGCAGCACGGCGACCGAGTCGGGCGGCAGGACCCGGTCCAGCCGCGGCGCGTAGCCGCGCCAGGCCCGCTTGTCCTCCTGCCGCCGCGGATCGCCAGGCTGGCTGAGCGCTTCCGCGCGCTGGACACGGGCCTGCACGTCGTCCGCCAGGAACTGCCGGTTCCCGGCCAGCCATGATCCGTGGGCACGCCAGACCTCCCGGCCCTGGACCCGGGCGAACAGGTCAGCCACGTCATTGTTGATGAAGGCGTCCAGCGGGGTTTGCGACACCCCGCAGCCCCACCGCTCGGCGATGGCCGCCGCGGTGGCCTGGAGCGCGTCCGCCAACTCGGGACTGATCCCGGCCAGCCCCCCGGCGACATGCACGGTCCGGGCCGGCACCGGGGGCCGGGCCACGCCGGCCGGCGCCAGCACCTCCAGTACCGGGCCCAGCATCCCGGCGCTGCGGGCCAGGATGCCCACCACGTCGAACGACGGGGCCAGCGGCAGCACGCCGTGTGCACAGACCAGTCCGTGACTCGGCCGGAAACCGAAGAGCCCGCACGAGGCGGCGGGAACCCGGATCGACCCGGCGGTATCGGTACCCAGGCCGAGGCCGGCCAGCCCGGCGGCCACGGCCGCGGCCGGGCCGGACGACGAGCCGCCGGTGAACCGGCCGGGATACTGCGAATTGAGCGGCGCGATGCCCTCGCCGGCGTTCCCGATCAGGGAGTACGCGAGCTGATCCAGCTTGGCCAGGCCAGCCACGGACGCGCCGGCCGCCAGCAGCCGTGACACCGCCGGCGCCGTCTCCGCAGTGGGGGGATGCGTCGCCCGCCACCGCGGGTGCCCGAACGAGGAGACGTGGCCGGCGATGCCGAACATGTCCTTGACCGCGACCGTCACGCCGTCCAGCGGCCCCGGGCCGGTCGCCGGCAGGCTCACCGACCCAGGTGCCCAGCAGTGGAGAGCCGGCGCGTCCCCTCTATAGACGGCGTCAGCGGAGATGGTGGACCTCCTGGAGCCCGTATACCGGAGTGGGCAGGCCCGCCTGCCGGGCCTTCAGCTGCAAGGCCAGGTAGAGCGAGTAGTGCCGGGACTGGTGCAGGTTGCCGCCGTGGAACCACAGCGCCTGCTGCTGGGTGGGCTTCCACATGTTGCGCTGCTCGCCCTCCCACGGGCCCGGGTCCTTCGTCGTGTCCGAGCCCAGGCCCCAGCACTTACCGACCTTGTCCGCCACCTCCTGGGAGATCAGCTCGGCCGCCCAGCCGTTCATCGACTGGTACCCGGTGGCGTACACGACCAGGTCGGCGGGCAGTTTCGTGCCGTCCTCCAGCACGACCGCGTCCTCGGCCAGACGATCGACCTGGCCGCGCGCCAGCGCCACGTCCCCGTTGGCGACCAGGTCGGCTGCGCCGACGTCGATGTAGTAGCCCGAGCCGCGGCGGAGATACTTCATGAACAGGCCAGAGCCGTCGTCACCCCAGTCGTGCTCGAACCCGGCCGCCTCGAGCCGGTCGTAGAACTCCTGGTCCCGCTCCCGCATCTGCTCGTAGAGCGGGATCTGGAAGTGGTGCATGATCCGGTAGGGGATCGACGCGAACACCATGTCCGCCTTGTCGGTCGTCATCCCGGACGCGACGGCCTCCTCGGAGTACAGCGCGCCCAGGCCGATGTCCATCAGCGTGGCCGACCGGACGATGTGGGTAGACGAGCGCTGCACCATGGTGACGTCCGCGCCGTTCTCCCACAGCGCACCGCAGATGTCGAAGGCCGAATTGTTCGAGCCGATGACCACGCACCGCTTCCCCCGGTAGCGGCCCGGGCCCGGATGGGCCGAGGAATGGTGCTGGTCGCCCCGGAAGGTGTCCATGCCCGGGAAGGCGGGCAGGCTGGGGCGCCCCGACATCCCGGTGGCCAGGACGAGCTGCGCCGGGCGGAGCACGAGCAGCTCGCCGTCCCGCTCGACCTGCACCGCCCACTGGCCGGCCTCCTCGTCGTAGGCCGCGCTGGTGGCCTCGGTATCGGGCCAGTAGTTGAGTTCCATGATCTTCGTGTAGGACTCGAGCCAGTCGGCGATCTTGTCCTTGGGGGAGAAGACCGGCCAGTTGTCGGGGAACTTCAGGTAGGGCATGTGGTCGTACCAGACCGGGTCGTGCAGGCACAGCGACTTGTACCGGCTACGCCACTGGTCACCCGGGCGGCTGCGCTTGTCGATGATGATCGTGGGCACCCGGAGCTGGCGGAGCCGCGCGCCGAGACCGATGCCAGCCTGGCCGCCGCCGATGATCACCACGTACGGCTGCTCAGTGATGCCCAGCTCGGATGCTTCCTGCTCGCGGTCTTCCAGCCAGGTGGTCCGGGCCGGGTTCGCGCGGCGCTCGACGCCCTTCGGGCGATTCGGTCCCCGGCGTTCCTCATGGCCCTTGAGCTCGTCCAGCGTGGTCAGCAACGTCCAGCACCGGCCATCTCGCAGCCGCAGGTGCCCGTGGCCGCGGCCCGCGGCGGTCTCGAAGTCGATCCAGGCCTCGACCACGCCGCCCGCGCCGGCCGGTTCCTCGCCGTGGGTGATCTTCCAGCCGCGCGGCTGCACCCAGGGCAGCGTCTCATCCAGCATCGCGCTGATCGCCGCGCGGCCCTCAAGCGTCTTGATGTTCCAGGTGAACGCGACGAGATCACGCCAGAAGCAGTCCTCGGTGAACAGGGCCGCGGCGGCCGCCGTATCTCCCGCCGACAGCGCGTCCCCGAAGGCGGACAGCCAGGTCGTCACCCCGGCTGCGACCTCGTGAGATGGCAGGGTTGCAGTCATCGGTGGCCTCCCGCAGCGATGAGGGGTGATCCTGTGCTCTCACCACCCTTACCCCGCACCGCCGGGACGTCCAGCCCGGGCGCGGCGGGTCAGCGGCCGGGCGTCCCTAGCCGGGTGGGCGGCCCGGCCGCCGCGGGCCTAGCGGTCGGGAATCCAGCTGCCGTGGAATCCGAGCGGGATCCGGGCGGGCAGGTGCACGCGGGCGACGGGTTCGCCGGTGAAGTCCTGGGCGGCCAGGATGACCAGGTCGGCGGCGCCGCGGTCGGGGTTGTGCACGAACGCCATGACGTAGCCGTCGTCCTCGCCGGAGCCGGATCCGGCGGGCGCGAACACCGCCTCACCCGCGGTGGCGTCGCGGCCGAAGTCGTGCGCCTCGGTGGTGCCGTGGGCCAGGTCGTGCTTGAGCAGGGCGTTGGCGAAAGCCTGGTCGGCGAAGTCGCCACCCGGCGACACCGTGCCCCGGCTGACCTCGCCGATCACCGCGCTGTAGCCGTAGCGGTGCGGCCGGGAGATGACCCGGTCATCGACGCGGGGGAACTCCTGGAAGCGGTCGTCGAGGCGCTGCTCGGTGACCTTCCCGGCAGCCGGGTCCACGATCCAGCGGTCCAGCGTCAGCGGCCCGCGGCCGTCCAGCGCGGACACGTCGTAGGCGCCCTGGTAGCGGCACAGGTCGACGACCACCCGGCCGCTGTCGTCGTCGTAGGCGTTGAGGGTGTGGAACACCCAGCAGGGGTCGACCTCGAACCAGCGGATGTCGCCGGGGCTGCCGTCGCGGGGGAGCAGGCCGACCCGGGCCTGGTGAGCGGGATTCCAGGTGTAGGGCAGCTTCTTCCCGGCGGAGACGGCGTCCATGCTGAAGGTGACCGGCAGGTCGAACAGCACCACGTAGCGGCCGGTGAGCGCGAAGTCGTGCATCATCGGCCCGTCGGTGACGGGGATGTTGGTGGCCGACGCCACCCGCCCGCCGGAGCCCACCACGAGGTGCTGGACGTGATCCCAGGCCCAGTAGTACGCGATCGCGTGCAGGTCCCCGGTGAGCGGGTCGGCCTTGGTGTGCGCGGCGAACCCGCCGGGCAGCGTCCCGCTGAAGTCGCACGGCCCGACGGTGTCGAGGTCGTCGGTGAGCTCATACGGCAGCGGGCCCGACTCCACCGTGGCCAGCGTGCGCCCGGCACTGGCGATCACGTGCGTGTTGGCGGCGAAGTCCATCCCCTCGTGTACCGGGCCGGCCGGCCACTTCTCGCCGTGGGCCTCCGCGACGGCCCGGGACCGGACCCACCGGTTGCGGTACCACTCGGCCCGGCCGTCGCGCAGCCGGACCCCGTGCACCATCCCGTCACCGGTGAACCAGTGATACGCCGGATCCTCCAGGCCCATCGGGTTGGGGCCGTTGCGGAGGTAACGGCCGTCCAGCCCGGCCGGGACCTGGCCGGTCACCGGCAGGTCGAAGGCCGTGATCTCCTCGGTCACCGGCGCGAACGGGCCTTCGAGGAAGCGACTGGTGTCCGGCATGGCCGATTTTCCCCCTCCGGTGAGCCTGCGGGGCACTTACCCGCATTTGCGCACGCCTAAAGGCCGCGGTGCTGCCCTTCATCCGGCGCCTGCAACGGATCATCACCGTCCTCTACATCACGCGGCCGTGTGCCTCGCCGGCTTCTTCGAGCTGCAGCAGGCTTTCATCCTCCCCGCGTTTTCCTTCGCGGGCCGGCGGTTCTGCTGCCCGCTGTGGTGCTGCTGCTGTCCGGCCTGGGCGCGCTGGCGTCCGGCCTGCGGGGCCGGCGGCGATGAGTTTGCCGCCAGATCCTGGTCATACGTGTGCCGGGCATGCCAGGCCGGCCCTGAAACGTTGGAGTTGATGACCGTGGGCGCGATCAAGGTGCATGAGTTCATCGCCCTGGACGGTGTCTTCGAGGACCCGTCCTGGACGTTCGAGTTCGGCTTCGATCCGGCGATGGGCGGGGCTATCGCGGCGATCACGGGGTCGTGCCAGGCGATCCTGCTCGGGCGCCGGACATACGAGATGTTCGCCCCGGCGTGGTCAACCCGGACCGCCGACGAGGACCCGGGTGCGCCGTTCTTCAATGAGTCGCCCAAGTACGTCGTGTCCAGCTCGCTGGAGACCGCGGACTGGAACAACTCGACGATCCTCGGCCCGTACCGCACGGACATCATCCGTGACCTCAAGGACAAGGTCGACGGGGATATCTACGTCAGCGGCAGCGGCACGCTGGTCCGGGCGATGCTCGCCGACGGCCTGGTCGACGAGCTGCACCTGTTCGTCTATCCCGTGGCCCGCGGGGCCGGCCAGCACCTGTTCGCCGACAGCGGCCCGGCCACCAAGTTCCGCCTCGCTGAATCCGAGGCCTACAGCAACGGAGTCCTGCATCTTGGCTACGCACCCGCGGCCGCCGAGGCCGCGTGACCGGTCGCGTCAGCGATGCCCAGAGCCGGCTCAGGTAACGTTCCTGGCCCACCGCCCGGAATTGTGATGAGTGCCTCGCCGCCGCGGCCGAGCCACGATAGGCCCGTGGAGTTCGAGCAGTACCGGGGTGAGCTGGTGGCGTACTGCTACCGGATGCTGGGCTCGTTCCACGAGGCCGAGGACCTGGTGCAGGAGACGATGCTGCGGGCGTGGAAGGCCCGCGACCGCTACGATCGCACGCGGGCGTCCGTACGGACCTGGCTGTACCGGATCGCGGCCAACGTCTGCCTTACCGCGCTGGAGGGCCGCGCGCGGCGGCCGTTGCCGTCCGGCCTGGTCGCGCCGGGCGGCGATCCCGGGGCGCCGCTGACGCCGGCGTTCGACATCCCCTGGCTGCAGCCGTTTCCCGATGCGCGATACGACACGGAGATGCGGGCGGACATGCGGCTCGCGCTGGTGGCGGCGATGCAGCTGCTGCCGCCGCGGCAGCGGGCCGTGCTCGTGCTCCGCGAGGTCCTGCAGTTCAGCGCCACCGAGGTCGCCGCGCAGCTCGGGACCACGGTCACCGCGGTCAACAGCGCCCTGCAGCGGGCCCGCGCTGCCCTCGCGGATGCGGGCGATGCCGGCGAGGTCACCGAACCGGACGATCCCGGGGTGCGCGCGGTGATCGGACGGTACGTGCGGGCGTTCGAGGCAGCCGATGTCCCCGCGCTCGTCCGGCTGCTCACCGATGAGGCGATCCTGGAGATGCCGCCGGTGCCGCTGTGGTACCGGGGCAGCCGCGACTACGGCCTGTTCATGCGCCGCGTGTTCCAGACGCGCGGAACGGGCTGGGGCATAAGGCAGCTCACCGCCAACGGGCAGCCCGCGCTCGCCGCGTACGCGCCGGAGCCCGGCGGCGGGCACCGGCTGCACACGCTCCAGGTCTTCACGGTCACCGGCGGCCGGGTCGCGCGCAACGTCGTGTTCGCCGATCCGCGCGTGTTCGAGGCGTTTGACCTGCCTGCGCAGATTTCCTCCGGAGAATCCCGCCCGCCGCGATGAGCCGGGCCGGTGCCGCCGGTATGTACCAGTGAGCACCGACCGAGGGAGACCCATCGTGAGCGTCATCGTCATTGAATTCATCACCCTGGACGGGATCGTGTCCGACCCGGACGGGTCCGACGGCACGCCGGCCGGCGGCTGGGCGTTCCGGCACGGCCCCGAGACAGTCGCCGGGGACAAGTTCCTGCTCGGCAGCGTCCTGGACAACGGGGTCATGCTGCTGGGGCGCGGCACCTGGCAGTTGTTCTCGCGGCTGTGGCCGCCACGCGACGACCCGTTCTCCGCGCGGATGAACGCCGTGCCGAAGCTGGTCGCCTCCCGCACGCTGGCCGACGCGTCGGCGTGGTCCAACTCCCGGGTCATCGACGGCGACATCATCGACGCCGTCAAGCGCGAGCAGCGTGATGTGATCATCACCGGCAGCCTGAGCGTCGTGCACGCGCTGATGGCCCGGGACCTGATCGATGAGTACCGGCTGCTGACCTTCCCCACCATCCTCGGCACCGGTGAGCGGCTGTTTCCCGCCGGCGGCCCGCCCGCGTACCTGGAGTGCCTGTCGGCCGGGCAGGCCGGCGCCGCCGTGCTCACGCAGTACCGCAGGCCAGCACGATGACCGCTCACTTCCCCGCCCTGCATGAGACACCGGCCGGGAATGGGCCGCCAGGACATCACAGGCCGAGCCGGTCGGCCAGGGCGGCCCGGTGCTGGGTTTCGGTGCCGAGCAGGACGGCGGAGCTCATACGTCCGTCCTTCCGGCCAGCCCGATCGCCCGGGCCCACAGGGCGGTGAGCTCGTCCGTAGCCTTGCCCAGCTCGAACTCCTCGCCCTGGGTGCACCACGTATAGGCGAAGCGGCTCACCATTCCGGTAAGCGCGTGCGCCGCATAGCGCGGGTCGAGGGACGGGTCGGCCAGGCCGGCTTCCTGCAGGCCGCGGATGGACTTCTCGGCCCGGGTGACGAACGCGGCCTTGGCCTCGTGCAGCAGGGTGGCCATGTCCGGGACGATCGCCGCAGCGTTCTCCCAGATCACCATCAGCTTGCTGTTCGCCCGGTAGGTCTCCAGGTAGCGGCGGTTCGCGGCGCGCAGCGCCTCGAGCGGGGCCCGGTCAGCGCGGTGGCCCTGGTACTGGGCGGCCCCGGCGCCGAGCAGCCCGGATTCCAGCTGAAGGATCACCGCGCGCAGCGCAGCTTCCTTGGAGTCGAAGTAGGTGTAGAAGGTGCCGTGCGCGGCCCCGGCCTCCTCGGCGATGTCGGTGATGCGGGCGTCGATGAAGCCGTCCCGCTCGAAGACCCGGCGTGCCGCCGCGATGAGAGCCTCGCGGGTCCGGCGGCCGCGCTCGCTGAGCTGGTCGGGTGGTTTGGGGGAGTTGCCGGCCGCGGATGGGTCGGCGGCTCTGGATCGCGCCATGCGATCTGACAATAGTCGAACTTGACGTCGGAATCAAGTTCAGCTTAGATGGACCGGTCCAGGTCCGAAGGGCGCCGGCGGCCGGGCGTGGCTCCCGGCTGGACCCGCCCGCCCGGCGGCCCCGCAGGCGCACCCGTGAGGAGTCTGATGGATTTCGAGTTCTCCGCGCGGTCGGCGCAGCTGGGCGTGATCCGGGAGTGGATCGCCCGCAGCCGCGTCGAGATCGACCAGGCCCGGCTGCTGGTCCTCAAGGCGGCCTGGCTGATGGACAGTCGCGGGAACAAGGCGGCGCGGACCGAGGTGGCCGAGATCAAGGTGTCCGCCCTCGACGCGGCCCACCGGGTGATCGACCGGGCGCTGCAGGTCCACGGCGCTGCGGGGGTCAGCAACGACACCCCGCTGGCCCGCATGTACACCAGCGTCCGGGCGCTGCGGATCGCCGACGGGCCGGACGAGGTGCACATGCGCACGGTCGCCCGCCGTGAGCTGGCGAAGTACCGTGCCTAGCCCGGCCGGCCCCAGCCCGGCCGGGCCCGGCCCGGCTGGCACCGGTCCGCTCTCGGGCCGGAACGCGCTTGTCACGGGAGCGTCCCGCGGTATCGGCCGGGCCATCGCGGAGGCGTTCGCGTCGGCCGGTGCCCAGGTGATGATCTCTTCCAGGAAGGCCGACGCCCTCAGGCAGGTCGCCGACGAGGCCGCGGGGCGCGGGCTGCCCGGCCGCATCATCTGGCAGGCCGCGCACCCGGGTAGGCCCGCCGACGCGCAGGCCTGCGTGGCCGAGACGGTCCGCCAGCTCGGGTCGGTCGACATCCTGGTCAGCAACGCCGCGACCAATCCCTACTTCGGGGACCTGGCCGGGCTGGACACCGCCCGGGCGGAGAAGACCTTCCAGGTCAACCAGCTGGGCGTGCTCACCTGGGCGCAGCAGGCCTGGCACGCCTCGATGCGCGAGCACGGCGGGGTGATCATCAACGTGGCGTCGATCGGCGGGTTCATGGTGGAACCGATGATCGGGTTCTACGGACCATGCAGCTCGCCGACGAGCTGGCCGCCCGGACACCCCTCGCGGTCCGGGTGGCCAAGCGGCTGATGCGCCGCTCGCTCGAGCTGACCTTCGAGCAGTCCCTCGGCGACGCCGAGTACGCGGTCAACATCGTGAACGACAGCGAGGACGCGCAGGAAGGCGTGACCGCTTTCCTGCAGAAGCGTGCTCCCGTGTTCCGGGGGCGCTGAGTGCCCGGGAACGCTGGGGTGCCGCAGGCCGCCGCCACGCCACCCGGGCCGTCCGCTGCGCCGGCCGCCCGGGCGGCCGGGACGCTGGACGTGCGCGGCCTCCCGCCCGTTGCGGAGAATCTGTTCGCCTGCCCTCCGGCCGGGGCATCCTGACCGCCGGGACCGGTAACCCGGAGTGCCGCATCCCTGCCGGGACAAATGTCGTACCCGGCGGGCATGGTGGGTGGCCACGGTCTTTGGAGGGAGACGCAGATGATCGGCAAATTGCATTCGGTGGTGCTGGACGCCGGCGACCCGCACGCCCTGGCCAGTTTCTATTCCGAGCTGCTGGGATGGCCGGTCGTCCGGGTGGACGGGGACTGGGTCGACATCGGGGACGGCCAGGGACGGCAGCTGAGTTTCCAGCATGCCCCGGACCACCAGCCGCCACGCTGGCCTGACCCGGCCTTCCCGCAGCAGGCGCATCTCGACATCGACGTCCACGACCTCGACGCGGCCGAGGCGCAAGTCCTGGCCCTGGGGGCGACCCCGCTGGCCAGTAACGAGCCGGGCTTCCGGGTGTACGCCGACCCGGCGGGCCACCCCTTCTGCCTCTGCCGGGATTAGCGCCGGTCTCTTCCTGCCCGCGCCGCCCCGGGGTGCGGGCATCCCGGTGCGGGCGGGCGGCTTCGAGACCGGCTGTTTTTGGACGTGTTGGTATTGACATGTGCGGAAGGACCGGACAGTCTCGTTATATGTCTAGAGTGACATGTTCAAGTAAACATTGTTGGCTGGCAGCGGGGTGCCTATGACCGGGCAGCAGGCTGCCGACGCGGACCGGCCCGACGTGCCCGACGTGCCCGACGTGCAGAAAACGATCACTGTTCCGGCGCCGGTCGATGAGGCGTTCCGGATCTTCGTCGAGCGGCCAATCGAATGGATACCAGACGGGCACTCGTTCCTGAAGGACCCGCAGTTCATGACCATGGAGCCGAGGGCAGGCGGCCGGTTCTACGAGCGTGGGCCCGACGGCACGGAGATCACCCGGGGCACCATCCTGGAATGGTCGCCGCCGGCCCATCTGGCTGTGACCTGGCGAGTTGGGCCCAACTGGCGGCCCGTCTTCGATGACGAGAAGGCCAGCGTCATCCAGGTCGACTTCACCGCGGCCGGCCCGGACACGACCGATGTCGCCTTGACGTACACCCAGCTGCACCGGCACGGAGGCTTCGCCGCCGTTCTCAGGGCGGCTCTCGCCGGCCCTGACCCCGGGCAGACCCTGGTCCGGTACGCCGAGGTGGTGGCGCGCCACGCCGCTGGTGCCCGGGACGCGTAGATCCCTGGGCGATCGCTCCGCCTAGGAGGCCGGCTGACCGGGCCGGGAAGGCTGGCTGGGCGCAGGCGGCAGGCTGGGCGGGTCCGGCTGGCCGGCGGGGGATGGCCGTCCGCCGATGAAGTCCACCCAGTCGGTCTGGACTGGCGACCACCGG
>Ga0182024_10021122_pt1 | contig 11843 bp, 9 predicted proteins | sample P32metaG_FD_120480 | JGI IMG/M metagenome (GOLD analysis project Ga0182024, IMG submission 120480) | Permafrost microbial communities from Stordalen Mire, Sweden - P3-2 metaG (Illumina Assembly) | ecosystem: Environmental > Terrestrial > Soil > Wetlands > Permafrost | place: Sweden: Stordalen... | reverse complement strand
GGAAGGAAACTCGGGCGTGGAACCGTCGCGCCAATCGCGGCCGTGTCACGATCCAGTGGAGCTTTACTCGCAAGCAGGCTCGTCACAAGTTTGGCTACAAAATTACGCGGTCACGGTACTAGTTAGACAAACGCGCGTTTACTCGTGCCTTAGCGCCTCGACCGGCTCCATGTGCGCCGCCTTCCATGCCGGCCATAGGCCCGCTGTAATTCCGACAAAAGTCAGAATCACGAACGCGGTCAGCATTACGCTGCTTGAGGTCTTCAGAAAGATATCGCCCTCGTGATTGGCCGTCTTATACATGGCGGAGTACAGTGGCATGGGCGGAATGGAATACGCCAGCACGACCGACACCAGCATCCCGACGGCGCCGGCGGCGAAGGTCAGCACCAGGGCTTCCACCAGAAACTGCCAGGCAATGTCGCGATTGCGGGCGCCGAGGGCTTTGCGCAATCCTACTTCTTTGGTGCGTTCGGTCACGCTTACCAGCATGATGTTCATTACGCCCACGCCTCCAACGCCGAGCGTCAGCACGCCGATGAAGCCGAGGATGAGCTGGAGCGCGATTCCGAACTGTTGAATATCTTTCGAGTCATCGACCGTGTCCCATTCGGGAGTCGACTTGTCGTCCTTGGGATTGAAATTGTGGCGGCGAGACAGCACCTCCCGCACCTGGGCCAACGCCGCTTTGTGCAGCAGAGGCAGGACCGCCTGAAACACGATCATTTCGGGATCGCGCTTGTCGTTAATATCGCCCATGCTTTCGAAGGGCATGAAAAAGTTCTCATTGTCAGGGCCGTTGTTGGACGAGTCTTGAATCTTCAAGCGCAAGAGGCCGATGACTTGCCAGCTTCCTCCGTTGACGGTGACGAACTCGCCGACGGGATCGCGATTGCCAAATACTTTTCTGGACGCGTTCGGACCGACGATGAGAACGTGGCGGTGCTCGCTGAAATCGCTCTCCTCGAAGTAGCGTCCCTCGGCGATGTTGAGCTTGCGCATCTCGCCATAGGGATATTGCACCGCTTTGGTCTGCACAGTGACCACGCGGTCGCCGTATTTATAACCGAAGTTGTCGTCCCATTCTCCACTGACCAGGCGCACCAGCGGAGCTTCCTCGCGGATGGCCTCGACGTCGTCGTATTTGAAGAGAATGCGTTTGCCGGCGCGTTGTCCGCCTGCCTGCATGCTGGTTTGACCTTCCCAAACCATAATCACGTTGTTGCCGATGCCGAGGAAGGCGTTGAGCACGCCCGCGCTTACGCTTTGTCCGTAGCCGAGGAGGAGCACCACCGTCGTCAGTCCCCACACGATGCCCATCATCGTGAGGATTGATCGCAGGCGGTTGCGCGTGAGCGCGTCCCAGCTTTGATGGATTAGTTCGTTGAACTGCACGTGTTACTCCTTACTGTTTACTCCTGCCGCAGACACTCGATCGGGCTGAGTGCGGCGGCGCGTTGCGCGGGATACATTCCGGCGGCGAGGGTGATGAGACCCAATGTCAATAACGACGCGATAATCGCCATCGGCGAAATGACGGGATGGGGGACGATATCCGGCAGGTTCACATTAGCCACCGCCAAGCAGATACCCACGCCGATGCCGAGACCGATGGCGCCGCTGATGGTCATCAGGGCGGCCGATTCGGCGAAGAATTGGTTGCGGATATCGGCCGCCGTCGCGCCCAGAGATTTCCTGACGCCAATTTCGCGAGTGCGCTCGGTCACCGCCACCAGCATGATGTTCATCACGCCGATGCCGCCGAGCGAGAGGGTCATCAGCGCGACCGCGCCGAAAAAGATGGTCATGATGTCAAAGATGCGCTCCACCAGTTGCGAGCCTTCGAGTGTGTCCCAGATCATGAGCGCGTCTTTGTCGCGGGAATCAAAGTGATGCTCGCGGCCGAGAATCCGATAGACCTGCCGCAACGCCTCTTCATGATGCGCGGGATCGCCAACTTCGACTACCAGGTTGTTGATCCATCCTTTGAATACGCCTGGACGCTCGGGCGGAGGATAATCGCGCGCCATCGATGCGTAGGGAACAAAAAGCTGAGTGTTGTCGGGACCGCTGCCATAGCTGCCGTTCTGCTTTTTCTTTTCGAGCACGCCGATTACCGTGTAGGGTGAGCCATTCATCATCAACGTTTCGCCAATGGCGGCTTTGCCGGGAAATAACTGGTCGCGGCTCTCCACTCCGAGCACGACCACGCGGCGGCTTTCGTTCTCGTCGTCATCAGTCATCAGCCGCCCTTCCTGCACCTTGAGCGACCGGAATCTCTGATATTCGGGCCAGACTCCGCGCACGGGCCGCGAGGCTGCGTTGTAGCGGCTTACCTCGGCCACGTTGCGGCGCAGTTCCGGGCTTACGGTCTTGATCAAGTATGCTTCCTGCTTAATCAGGTAGGCATCGCGAATGGAGAGGCGGACCACACGTCCGGCGGCGTATCCGCCGGCCTGTTCGCTGGTTCGCCCGCCCCAGATGATGGCCAGATCGACGCCGATGGTTTTCAGCCGCTCCTTCTGATCGCGGCTGAAGCCTTTGCCCAGGCCAACCAGCAAAATGACCGACGTGATGCCCCAGACGATCCCGAACATGGTCAGGAAGCTGCGCAGTTTATGAGCCGCAATCGAACTGGCCGTCTGCCGCAGGACTTCCCGGATGTTCAAGTTTTCACACTCTCCCCATAGTTGGACACGCGCGCGGCAAAAGAGTTAGCTGCGGCCGCCAATGGCTGCACTTTTCCCAGGGCAAGCCGTCACTGATATATACGGCGTAATCGATGGCAGAGTTCCAGAACCGGAACAAATGGCGAGAGCAAACTTGACCTAAATTAACAAAAAGCTCTTATCGAGAACGCGATCCGGTCGCCCCAGGGGCAAAAGCTTGGACGGGTGAATCCTCGTGAGATTAGGATGGGATGCGAAAGCGGCGTATTGGATGAGGTTTAAGGATAATGGAGATTCTCGAACCGCTCGACATCACGTCCTGGCAAGGGCCGTTTTCTTCCGAGATCGTGGCAAAAGCCGCCGACGCGCTCGAAACCGGAAAGCTGCTCTATGCGTCGCAGCTTCCTTTCGAATTGTCCGAGGGCGAGCGGCACTTTCTTTCTCCGGATTGCCTGGATGGTAAGTCGAAAAATGTGAGTTTCCGTCCCGGCTCCGGCGTCTTGAAAGGCACTCGTTGCCAGGGATCCGAGCGCGACGAATTACTTGGCATGTTGCAGCGCTACTACAATCGCGCTTCCGATTTCCTGAAGGCGCTGTGTCCGGCGTATAGCGATCATTTAAGGCCGGGATTTACCAGTTTCCGTCCCGCCGAGATCGCCGGGCGAACTACATCTTGGCGGCACGACGACACACGGCTGCATGTGGACGCCTTTCCATCACGGCCCATGCAAGGCCTGCGAATTCTTCGGGTGTTCACCAATGTCAATCCGCGGATGCCGCGCGTTTGGCGGGTGGGAGAAAAGTTCGAGCAGGCAGCGGCTAATTTCCTTCCCGAAATTAAGCCTCCTCGGCCGGCTGCTGCGTCGCTGCTCTATTGGCTGCGCATCACAAAGGGCCGGCGAACCGGATACGACCACTACATGCGTGGCATTCATGACCGGATGAAGGCCGATCAAAGCTATCAGTCTCAGGTCTCGCAAACGCAACTTGCGATTCCACCTGGCACGACCTGGGCCTGCTTCACGGACTCGGTTTCTCACGCCGCCATGTCCGGCCAATTTGCGTTTGAGCAGACGTTCTATTTGCCAGTCAGCGCGATGAAGGATCCGGAGCGCTCGCCGCTGCGCGTACTGGAACGTCTGACGGGACGCACGCTGACATGAAGAATGGCACGGCCGGGGGCACCGCACGCGAATGTCGCAGCTCCGCAAGATTGCGCTACCCTCATTTACCTGCTGCATCGCAGCCACCACTACAAAGCGGAACGCATTACGATGCGGCTGATCGTTGCCGGTGAATCCGGGTTCGTCGCCAATAACATGTTTGCGACCCGCTAAAGAACAGGAAAACCAATAGAATGTCCCAGCGCGCCTAGCTCGGCTCCAAACCCCGATTTCGGCGGGCAGTCCCCCTTCAAGTTATAATTTCATCCGGAAGAATTTCTGCGATTAGTCGGAGAACTCCGGGCCGCTTCCGCGAATCTACACACCGAAGGAGTCTGCATGGCGATTCAGAAGACGGAAAAAATCTGGCACAACGGCAAGTTCATTGCCTGGGACGATGCCACGCTGCACGTGATGTCGCACGTTGTGCACTACGGCTCTTCGGTGTTTGAAGGCATTCGCTGCTATGCGCTGCCTAAGGGGCCCGCGATTTTCCGCGCCAACGAACACATGCAACGCCTCATCGACTCCGCCCGCATTTACCGCATTGACATTCCGTTTACGCGCGATGAAATTGTGCGCGCCATGGTCGAACTGGTGAAAAGCAATGGAGTGTGGCCTTGCTACATCCGTCCGATCGTTCTGCGCGGCTACGGCGAAGCGGGCGTCAATCCCTTCAACTCTCCGACCGAAATCTATATTTGCAATTACCCGTGGGGAAAATATCTGGGAGGGGATGCGAGCGAAGGCGTGGACGTTTGCATTTCTTCGTGGACGCGGATCGCCCCCAATACGCTGCCCGTAATGGCGAAGGCGGGCGCGAATTATATGAACTCGCAGCTTATCAAGATGGAAGCGATCGTCAACGGCTACGCTGAAGGGATTGCGCTGGATGTAAACGGTTATGTCAGCGAAGGCTCCGGCGAGAATCTGTTTGTCATCCGCAACGGAGTATTGCAGACGGCTCCGCTGGGCAACTCGGTGCTGCCGGGGATCACACGCGACTCGGTGCTGCAGATCGCGCGCGACCTCGGCGTTAAAATCGTCGAGCAGCAGATTCCGCGGGAGTCTTTGTACATCGCGGATGAGGTTTTTTTCACCGGCACCGCCGCGGAAATCACACCCATTCGCTCGGTCGATAAAATCGCCGTGGGCAAGGGCAAACTAGGCCCCATGACCAAATCTCTGCAAGCGGAGTTTTACGGCATTGTCCGCGGGGAGAAGGCAGACCGGTATGAGTGGCTGACTCCGGTCGTGGTTGGAGCGAAGCAGCCGGTGGTCGCCTGAGCATTGTATCGGAGGACATCACATTGTCCCGATACCAACCCGGCTTTCTACAGGCTGCCCCGCTACTTCAGCGATTATTCAACTACTTTTCCTTGCACCAGCGTTCCCGAAGCTGAGTATCCTGGCCATGAGATCGTGAATAGACCTGTTCCTGGACCTCCGCCGGTCGCAGTTGCAGTGAAGTTCACAGTCGAACCATCCTGCAGGGTCCCTGTGCCGGAAACCACAATCTGATTCTTAGCGGGACGCGCTGAGACAGACGAGAACCCAGCGGCCGACAAAAGGATATTCGCCGAGGTGTCGAGATACGTCAGAGAACCCTCGCGAATCTTTGTTCCGGGATAGTTGTTTTTTTCAACCACAAAGCCAACATTTCCTGTACCCGTTCCAATATCAAATAGTCCCGCTCCGGTGCCGACATTGGGACGAAGCCCGGGTCCGGCGGTCTGCTTGGTATACCAGGTGAAGGCGCTTCCCGCGGTCTGGTTATCTTCCGAGAAGGTGATATGGATCAACCCAAAGGGATCACTCGTCAATTCGGCATACTCCGCCAGCTCACGATTGCCCGCTGGCATGGCAATGTCGCAGTTGGTGCCTTGCGTGCAAATGGAGCCGTAATGCACGACTCCAGCCATCTGATCGGCTGTGCCTGCGGACTGACCACTGGCGACCACGTATTGAACCGAAGGCTTGCCGGTCGTGGTGACGTAGGCGTAGTAGATTTTCCATTTGGCATTGGCGAATATCGTCTGGTTGTTCGGATCCCCGACTACGTTCGTGCCATACCAGAAGACTCCAATGGCGCCATTTGCACCTGCGGTCAACCATGGGAGCATGGCCGTAGCCGTGTTGGAGTCGTTTGGATTGTTTATCTGGAGCGCTTTCGACCAAGTCGTGCCACCGTTCTTTGACCAAATGACATAAGCATTCTGTCCGGTCTGATTGCCGTGGGTGTCGAGTTGCTGCATGCTGAAGGCAACATACAGGGCGCCGTCATCGCCTACAGCGATGGGGGTGAAGACGTTGCCCACCGTGGCTCCGGGCGGCGCGGTGAAAGCGAGGGTCGAGGTGAAATTAAGTTTCGAGGGGACTCCGCTTAGCGGCAACGCGGGGAGGTTGCAGGGCGCGGCGCAGGATGCGACGTAGAGATCGACAGCGTCCGCCGAGGTGAAAGTGGTATAGACCGCGCTGTTCGGCGTGCCTCCGCTCAAGTGGCCCGGGTAGGCAACGATGTTGGAATGGAAGCCCGTTTCCGGCGTGCCCGCCAGCAATGCTTGACTGACTATCGCGCCGTTAGGATAGGTGATACCGCCGTCGTCCGACTGGGTGACGATCAGAGTGTCGGTCCCGTTGAGGGCCGCGCCGAGCTGCACCGTGATCATGTAATCGCGCTCGGTCCCGACCCCTGCCAACCACATGCGGTCCACAACCTTCGCCGGGGAATCTCCGGGAAGAAAAGTGCCGCCCATGTTGTACGAAGTCTCCAGGTTGATGTCGGCAAGATTCAGACTGGAATAATAAAGGCGACCCGTGCTGTCGCCGAATAATTGGTCGGCGGCAAATGGAGACCCAAGGGCGAGATCCTCGTCGCCACCTCCGGCGCTTTGGTCGGGCTGTCCAAGATAGGTGAAGGTGTTTCCAAAATCGGTGGAGCGCCAAAGATCGGAACCAGCGGGCACGCCTTCAATGGCGGACACGTAGATGTTGCCAAAGGGGTCGATGACGATACCCGGTTCAATATCCTGTCCCGCGGAGCCGCTCGGGGGAGTAGCCACTAACAGATTGTCTGAGGTGAACTGGAACATCTGCGGGCCAAACTTGCCGTCCGGATCTAACGTGTATGTGGCCGCGGCAGACGTTATGGGTGGAGGCGTAGGCTGGAGCGTAATCGTCCCAGTGTACGAGGTGCCGGGGACTCCGAGAGACATGCTCGAATAAATCGTATAAGTGCCATTGGCTGGATGCTCCAATCGAGTTAATTGGCCGGAGACAAAGCTGTTCGCGCAAGTATCGATATCGTTGCCGCCGAAGTAGTCGTACATATCGAACTCGTTGGTGTTCCCGGACCAGCCGAACTGAATGTTGACGCGGAAGTTGGGGTGGGCGGTGCGAAAAGAGTTCGAGAGATTGACAATTAAGGTATATACGTCGCAATAACCTGCGGTTTGGCAAGTACTGGGATCAAAGTTCGCCGGATTTTCGAGGGTAGTCGTTCCGGTGTAGGTCAGCTTGGTGGAATTTCCTGTCAGTACTCCGGCTGCGGGGGTGGCCGCTTGCATCGTGGGCACCCAGAACAGGGTGATTGACACTGCCAAGGCTAAACAACTCGCAAAGGACAGCTTGCGTACATTCATGAACAGCCTCCAAATCGAACGGAATTTCCTCTCGGGGCAAGGAATGCTGCTTGATAGTAGCGCCGTGACAACCTGCGCCTCAAGTTAATGTTCACTGGCAGCGCCTAGTTTTTGGGATCGGTGACTAAATTCTCGAACGCGTGCGATGAAAGTCAGCCGCCGCACTTTAGATGACAAACGGTATAGAGGGTTGCCTGGATTTTTTCGCTTGTCGGGCGGTTGCTGGTGCGAGGTTTCTTGAGCTATAGTGAAGCCGCCTGAGTTTGCGGCGATCTTGTTGTTTCTGTTGAATTTCCGCTTGAAGGAGAATTGCTATGTCTGCTCCCACGCCCGATTTTGTTCTCGCCTATCGCGCCATGTTGCTGGATGGCCTTGCCCGAGAAGTTGCAACAACAAAGAGAGTGTTGGCCGCCGTGCCCGACGGAAAGAAGGACTATCGCCCGGACCCGAATGCGCGCACCGCCTGGGAACTGGCCTGGCACCTCGCCAATACCGACGTTCAATTCATGGACGGGATCGCGGACCTGAAGTTCACCATGGCCGCTCGGGCAGAGTCCGAGAAGCCCAAGACAACTGTCGAACTGGTGGATTGGTACGACGGGAATATGAAGCGCGCCGCGGATCGCGTTCACGCTCTGTCGGCAGCACAGTTGCTGACACCGGTCCAGTTTTTCACCTTCAACTTACCTTCGGTATTCTATCTGGGATTTCTGAACAATCACAGCATCCATCATCGGGGCGAATTGGCTACTTATCTGCGTCCGATGGGATCGAAGGTACCCTCAATCTACGGAGGAAGCTTCGACGAGCCTCTTCAGGCGGCGGCGTAGCGCGGGAAAGGATTTTCCCGTCAAAAATCGCTCGCAGGTCGAGTTTTTCAAGAGTCCGAGCCGCCCTTAGTGGCGGCTTTTTCTGGTTCCCGTTTCTGTCTTTATCTTCTGGGTCCGGCAGGGCCGAGCTTTGCTCGGGCTCGGACGGACGAATGCGTCCGTCCCTACGCGGACGCCCCTAACAGTGCGAGCTTGTGACTTTCGTCATCTCGTGCGCTGGTTCGATTCGGAGGATGATAGCGACTGTAGCTTGGAGTCCTGTCCCACATGAATATCGACGACTTGCTCCGTATCGCTATGGAGCGGCGAGCTTCCGACTTGCATTTGAAGGTGGGGAACTATCCTCACCTGCGTGTTGACGGCGATCTGGTGCCCTTGACCGACCAGGCGCGCGTGAGCGCGGAGGACATGCTGAACATGGTTTTCAGCATGATGTCAGCGCGGCAAAAGCAAAAATTCAAAGAGACCACGGAAATCGACATGGCCTACGGGGTGGCCGGGCTGGGACGCTTCCGTGTGAACGTGTTTCAGCAGCGCGGCAACGTGGGGCTGGTATTGCGCGTGATTCCGACGAAGATTCGCGCGCTCGACGAACTGTTCCTGCCGAAGGTTGTAGAGCAGATCTGCGACATGCCGCGCGGTCTGGTGCTGGTGACGGGGGTGACCGGCTCGGGCAAGTCGACGACGCTGGCCGCCATGATCGACCGCATTAACTCGACTCGCGCGGAGCATGTGATCACGATTGAAGACCCGATCGAATTCCTGCATCGCGATAAGAAGGGTTACGTGAACCAGCGCGAGGTTGAAGTAGATACGCCATCATTCTCGGCGGCGCTGCGCGCTTCTTTGCGTCAGGATCCGGATGTGATTCTGGTGGGCGAAATGCGCGATCTGGAAACGATCGGAACTGCGCTGCACGCGGCTGAAACCGGGCACATGGTCTTCTCCACGCTGCACACGCTGGATGCGGTGGAAAGCATCAATCGAATCATCGCGATTTTCCCGCCGCCGGAACAGAAACAGATCCGCCTGCAGTTGGCGGCCGTGTTGCGCGCCATCGTCAGCCAGCGCCTCGTGCGCCGATCGGACGCCGAAGGCCGAGTGCCCGCGGTCGAAGTGATGGTGACGACAGCCTACATTCGGGAATGCATCTTGGTGCCTGAGAAAACGCGTGCCATTCGCGAGGCGATTTCCTCCGGCACATCGCAGTATGGTATGCAAACTTTCGACCAGTCGCTCTGGGATTTGTTCCAGGCGGGGCTGGTGAACTATGAGACGGCGTTGGAGAGCGCCTCGAACGCCGATGAGTTCAAGCTGCGCATGCAGGGGATTGCGTCCACGTCGGATATCTCGAAGCAATCGATGCAGTCGGCTGGGTTTGGGCGTTGAAATTGGGCGGAGATTGAGTTTGTCCTGCTAAACGTTGCTGTATTGTTTCCTCCTTGAGACTCGGGCGCGCTTCGGCGCGCCCTTTTTTTGTCCAGCGACGCTGCGGAAATAGCCGGGGAAATTTAGAGCGGTTTCGACATACGCACGAGATGGACGGGGATCTTGGCGGTTTGGTCTGCCGGGAAGGGTAAAGTGCCGTTCTCGATATATCCAAATCGCCGATAGTATGCAGGCAGTTCCTGGCGCACGTTGACGAAAGTAAGATCCATGAAGCGGCATCCGGCAGACCGGCTATGCTGCTCGGCGGCGGCGATCAGGCGCGCGCCGATTCCCGATCGTTGACGCTGCGGCGCGACCGCCAGTAACCCAAAGTAACCGCGTTCGCCGCGCAGTTCGGTATAAACGCAGCCGGCCAGTACTCCCTCTTCGGACAGCATGAGGAATTTTCCTTTCTGAAGAAGGGCGCCAACTTTCTCGGGGTCGGTGCGATCGGCGTCAATGAAGAAGCGCTCGGAGCGGAAGGCATCGTTTACGAGGCGCGCGATGGCGACAGTGTCGGCGGGCTCGGCAATACGCATTTGCGGATGATTCGGCAACGACGGGATTTTACTTCAGGAGCAGCGCTTGTGGAATGGATGCGCCGCGGACTGGGCCGAGCTGCGCTCGGCTTGGACGGGCGAGGCGCCCGTCCCCACATAGTATCCGGTCATACTAACTTAGTTGGGCTTGCGGAACTTACTGTCGGCTAGATAGCGGAGCATGATGGCGTCGGTTGCGCTCTGGAACTGCTGCTCCATTTCGGGGGCTCGCAGTGGGGCATCCTGGCGCAGGGTTTGGCGGAATTTCTCACCCATTTCGGAATCGCTGGTGACCACCTGCATGTAGAACCAGAGGAAGTGGCGCATCTGATCGAGGGCGGACTTAAGGACATGGATGGACTCCATCTCGGGCGCGTCGGCCAGGGCTTCCATGAGTTCGGGGTCGGTGGGGGCCTGCATGGCGGCGCAGTTGAGTTCGCGCTGGATCACGCGCAGGTCGTCAGTAACACGCAGAATGCGGAGATGAATCTCTTCCATGCTTTCCCGGTTCTCGCGATCCATGAAATCCCTTTCTCCGACCAGACTTCAAACCGAACTTCCCAACCTAACTACTAGAACGGCGCGTCTTATTAAGATCGCATCCAGGGGCGGAGGAGGGAAGATTCCCCGTGTGCATGAGCTTCGGTAATTGAAGTTACCTTAGGTCGAAAGCCGCATCGGACAAGCGATTTCAGGCGGTCTTTTTCAGGCAGTCTTGCGGGCCGCTTCGCGGGACAGGTGCAATCGGGCGAGACGGATTTCGGGGACAGCGACGATGCGGATACCCTGGGCGGGCGATTCCACGGCCTCGACCAGAGCGAGGATCAACTGGTCGAGAGTAACCAGGCCGAGGCGCAAGGCGCCGCCGCGTGTGAACGGCAGCCACTCCGCCACTTTGTAGAAGGGCAGCAGCGCGTAGGGCCAGCGATGTCCCGGTCCCAGCACATACCAGGGGCGGAGGATGGTGGAATTGAGGTGGCGTTTTTCGATCATCTGCTCGCATTCGACACGCACGGCGATGTAGTCCTTCATCATCGGGGCAGGATGAGCGACGCTGAGATAGATGAAATGGTGCACGGCGAGTTCGGCGCAAGCGGAGATGGCCTCGCGCGCGGAGACCAAATCAATGGCGCGAAATTCGGCGGCCTTCGCAGGGGACGGATGGGGAACGCCGACTAAGTGGATGAAGGTGTCCTCCGGACGAATCAGCCGGCGGTAACTGTTGGCATCGAGCGCGTTGCCGGACACGACTTCGCAAGCGGCGGGCATCTGGGCTTTCGAGCCGGGACGCATCAATACGCGAACGCGATGTCCACGCTCGAGGAGAATCGGAATTAACGCGGTGCCGATGTAGCCGGTTCCTCCCGCGATGAAAATGCGCCGGGAGTCTGAGGACTTGGGCAACGACCTGACCTTCAGCAAGAGCCGGATATCGGAGAGGGATGCAGCCACAACCCTAGCAGGTTGCGGAAAAACTCGATTTGAAGCGGACGCCGTACCACGAAACTCTCTTGTTTCCACAGCACAACCTGATAAGAAGAAGGTATGCGTGGAAAAGACGAGCAACAGTTGG
>Ga0182024_10021121_pt1 | contig 11844 bp, 18 predicted proteins | sample P32metaG_FD_120480 | JGI IMG/M metagenome (GOLD analysis project Ga0182024, IMG submission 120480) | Permafrost microbial communities from Stordalen Mire, Sweden - P3-2 metaG (Illumina Assembly) | ecosystem: Environmental > Terrestrial > Soil > Wetlands > Permafrost | place: Sweden: Stordalen... | reverse complement strand
TGCCTTCATAACGAATGCTTTCATCTGGATCCTCCATCCACGGTTTGGCTAATCCGGAATTTCCATTTTGTCTAAGCGGCCAGGAGAGAGTATACCTCCGAGTGCTTGGCTGACCATCTTTTTGGGAATTATATACTTGAGTCCCTAGCAACAATCGGAATGCCCAGCGTCAACTGGGCATCCCAAGTAGAGATTTAAGAGTGTGGAAGCAGTAGGTTGGGCATGCTTGGGATTTTGCTGACCTTCTTTACTGCTTTCATTGCCTTCCTAAACTCAGCAATACGAGCAAGAGCATCAAGTGGCAGTATGGTTGTTATGTAGTCTTCCGCGTTCGTTGGCGGTTGTAATACCGATAGATTCATCGGGTAGTTCCTCTCTTGGATCGGATTGACGGCTTGGGTGCAATACTGTGCCGTCAATCCGAGACTACTCCTTAGTCAAGCGCATTGGCGTGTAGTTGCTTTGACTTTTGTTCGTCGAAGTATTTGTGGTCGGTTATGTGAACCTCCACGAGCTTTACCAAGCTGTAAGGTAAATTGAGTTTTTCAAATGCAACAACAATGTATTGGGGTGTTATCCAAGAGGTTCTCTGAAGATCAAATTTCGCACCGTATGCATTTTGCACGGTTTCTATGTGCTTTTCAGTCGGTTTGCCAAATTTAGCTATTATGTCGGGTAGGACTTCCTCCCAAGGCTGATTCATGAAATTCAGATCGAACTTCACCAGTTTGTCATTCTCGAACGTTACTCTTCCGATCAACTCGAAGCATGGCAAATTTGCTCCATCTATGAAGCTCTTTATGAAATCAGCATCATAGCCAGAATTAGCTTCCACCGCGCCCGCACAGTCAAAGCTACCACTCACTGGTGACGCATTTAGGGTGTGTAGGAAGGCATCACACCTATCAGAGAATTTACTATCGACATTTTTCCCAGTTGAGCCTGCTTGACATTTTTGCATTTGCTCGTGGGTTATGCTGTTTGATTCAGCGATGAACTGTTTCAGGCTTTCACCCAATGTATGACCTTTGATCGTCGGTGTTGTTGTCGCTATTTGCGCATGACAGGGCAGCGCCGTCACCAAGAGCAGGAGTGTTAATGCCTTCATTATGTTTTTCCTCTGTAGCTTGACTCATCTTACTCTCTTATAAATATTCCCGCCCCGTGCAGAACACCTAATGTCTTTACAGGGCGGGATTGTTTCAACCTCTGGTCTGGGGCCGTCCCAGCCGAAAGGGTAATTCGTTACTCATGTTTCAAAGGTGGCGGACGACGAACATCACTATAGGAAAAAGTTCCTTTCCGAATAAGATGATGCTTGTCCCACATTTGAGCCAAGAGGTTATAAGCTCCGGTAGGGAGCGTTTGGTCGAACTATTCATTTTAGTTTTCCTACCGGCCCCGGCTCTCGAAACCTCCAGAGCCAGTCACTTCAGTCTTGTGCCGTAGATGGACACTAGATTGAAGCCCCTTGCGGGTGCGGTCATCATACCTGCGAGGGGCTTGGAAATCACTGAAACAAAAGTTGTAATTTCTTTAAGTAGTACTTGACTCCCTCAAGGTAATTAACTACTATTGATTCATGAGCCAGAGCACAATAAGCACCTTCCAACTCTTTGCAATGATTCCAGACGCGGAAACGGCCCGTCTCTACCTTGAGGCGCGTCTCTGGCCCAACGGTGTGGTTTGCCCAACGTGCAGCGGTCAGGATCGCATCACGACGCGAAAGAATGGCTTCTACCGCTGCAACAAGTGCAAGCTAGACTTCACTGTACGGACAGGAACCATCTTTGAGCGGTCGCATGTTCCTCTGCACAAGTGGATTTATGCCATGTACCTCATGGTTACAGCGCGTAAGGGAATCTCCAGCCTCCAGCTTGCCAAAGAGATCGGCGTCACTCAGAAGTCAGCATGGTTCATGCTCCAGAGACTTCGTGAGGCTTGCGCCGGGAATACTGACAAGTTGAGCGGTCTGATTGAGATTGATGAGACGTATGTAGGTGGCAAGGAATCCAACAAGCACGAGTCTAAGAAACTGAAGATGGGCCGTGGCACAGTCGGTAAGGCTGTTGTTCTGGGAATCAGAGAGCGCAATGGACGGACGCTTGCAATGACAGTTGTCAACACCGACAAAGGAACCTTGCAGGGCACGATCCTAGCGAACGTTGAGACTGCTTCTGTAATCCTGACGGATGAGCACAGCGCGTATGTGGGCCTTGGTGATGTGTTCTTGGCTCACGAGACTGTGAATCACAGTGCTGGTGAATACCAACGTGGCTTTGCTTCCACGAACGGTGTTGAGAGTGTTTGGGCGCTACTGAAGCGCAGCATCTACGGCACATGGCATCAGGTCAGCGTCAAGCACCTTGACCGCTATGTGAGTGAGGTTTCCTTCCGGCTGAATGCTGGAGCAGTGAAGCAGCACACCCTAGCTCGCCTAGATAGCTTCATTGATGCCGTAGACGGCAAGCGTCTCACCTATGTGAGGTTGACAGCATGAAGGACATACCAGAGGTTCTAAACAAGATCACCGACATTGTGCTGGCCTACAGACCTAAACCAAAGTCGAAGGCAGCAAAGAAACGAAAACGACTCAAAACCAAAATTGAAAAGGAAAAGAAACCCACCTGAGAATGGTGGGTTTTCTATTTGGAGACATATTGAATGCGTAATTTGATCACTGAGCTAGGGGCTAATGCGGCCACCTACGAAGCAATTGCCCTCAAGATTGTAGACCTGATCGACTCCACGGAGGTTTCTCTGGAGGTGGGAATCATTGCGCTCAAGACTGCGCAGCTAATTTTCAACGCAAGGGAACGCGATGCTTGGGACGCGGTGGGAGCAGAATGGAAGCGGTTTAGCTTTTTGGAACTTGAGACTTCTCAAGTGTCGCAACTCGCTGCTCAAGTTTAGTTATGGTTTGGTTAAATCCTGTGAGTTCTTTTGCGAAGCTTTTCGCGAGTTCTTTCAAAGCCGCGTTCACGGAGTAAAGGTCTGCTGCTGGCATTTGGGGCGATCTCCTGCGTCTGATTCATCCTACGCTTTCTAGGATGTGTTCGCACTCAACACAAGGGAATGAAGTATATAGTTCCCATATTTTGAGGGGATCTCTCCGGAATCGCCTGGGAGTGCGACTCGGCTCTCTTGCACATGACAAACAGATTATTGAGACGTTTCTTGGTGCCGTCGCCCATCTCGAAGAGTTCGGCCATTGAGAGAGTGGCCACACACGCGTCTTTGCGTATGGCTGCCGATTCCATTTCGTTACGGACGACGCTCATAAGCCACTCGATCATCCGCTTGATTTCGGCGTTGGAGAATTGCGGATCGCTGGTAATACTCACCAATTTCGCCATCGTGATACCTCCGGCCAGAAGTCTCACAAAACCAAGCCCGAGAAAAATGGGCAATTTCGCACAGACAGCGCTGTGTTGGCGGTGATTGACAGGGCTGATTCTGCGGATGCCTGGCAGTCGCTACCGGAAACCCACATCTCAAAATCGAGATAAGGGCACCCTCCATGTGTTTAGTCAGACTTGAGCCACCCGCCTCACCGCGGCAGGCACTCGGGTGCGAAGGTGACTACCGACCAGCCGCCGATGGGCTGGCCTGATATCTCATCATTGGGCGCATCGCGCCAGGGGACGTGGCCGTCGGCGATGAAGAACTGATTGGTTGAGCCATCGGCATCGATGTGATTGACACGCCAGGTTTCAGAGTAGTTGAACCAGACCATGCCGCCGGCGATGCCGCGAGAGCTCTCGACTTTGCCGCCGCCGAGCTGTTTTTCGAGTGTGGCTATTCTGAGGTCGGCTGGTATGGTGGCGTCGTTCTTCAGACTGAGCAGGCCAGTCTTCCGCAATGTGGCTAGGGGAACGGCGGGCGCGTCCGCTGCGCAGGCCGGGCAGCTGCATGCGCTGCTCTCGATATAGTCGCCGTGGGCCTTGCCGTCGTCTATATATTTGCTGTCGGGCTCATAGTCGATGCGATAAGAGAGGTCATTCTTGGCGGAGAGGCGATACTCGTCGATGCGGGTGTTGCCTGGGTAGATGATGGCGGAGTAGCCGGGCTGACCGAGCAGCTTGAGCACGTCCCTGCGCGACATGCCTTCCAGCCTGCGCTTGGCGAAGATGGTGGCAAGGTGCTGCTCGCGGTTCCAATAGCCGCCCATGCTAGGCGCGATCTTCCACAGGGTCTCGGGAGGGACATCTGTTCGCGCCTTACTGGCAGAGCAGGCCAGGACCGCAAAGCTGGCAACTGCTGCCAGTTCGACGATCGCCAGCCAAGTCGCAAGCCATTTCGTGAAACGGCCGGGTTGCGATGGGAAGCTTAGGTCTCTTGAGATCGCCAATGGTTCCCTCCGGACGTGCTCACTTGTTATAGCGGAAATCCGCAGGAAAGCGGCGCAAATTCTGGGCCGTAAGTTGGCGTCTCTACGGCGATGTTGCCGGCATCTCGACATGTGAGGCGTGGGGCGCTACGCTTTACGGGTGATCTAGAGCTTCCGTCATTCAGGAATCGAAAAGTTCTTTTTGACGGGGAGCAAGGCTGGGATTCAGCCGAAGCATGCGGACAAGCTTTCCATTCAACTTTTCGCTTTGAACAATGCGAAGTCGGCGAAGGATATGGATGTGCCCGCGTGGAAACTGCACGAGTTGAAGGGAAAGCTCGCGGGTCACTGGTCGATTTGGGTGAATGGGAACTGGCGTCTGACGTTTGCCTTCGAAGGCGAGGATGCGGTTCTGGTCGACTATCAGGATTATCACTAACCGATGGGCACTAACCGATGGACAGCAGGAGAGTCACATGGCGCTGATGCACAATCCACCCCACCCCGGAAAGGTGTTGCGGGAATATCTCCGAGAGATTGAGGTCTCCGAAGCGGCGATGCGGCTGAAGGTTTCGCGGACTACATTGTCTCGTGTGCTCAACGGTCGTGCGGGAATTTCGGCAGATATGTCGCTGCGGCTCTCGGATGCGCTGGGCACGCATGCAGCCTTTTGGTCTGGCATGCAGATGGAGTATGACTTGTGGCATGCAAGCCGCAAGCCCAGGCCGAAGATTTTGCCGTTTCATCGGGCGGTTTAGCTCAGGGTCTTTATCACCGCCTCTTTCAAAGGTGGGAATTCCGTCTTTACGGTGTCCCAGATGATCTGGTCGTCGACGCGGTGGTAGGCATGCCGCAGAATATTGCCCATGCCGCGCAAGCCTTTCCAGTCTGGACCGGGGCAGAGTGTGTCTGCATCGTCGCCGAGGCGGTAGGCTGCTTCGGTGATGATCTGCACCTGTCGTTCAACGGCAGACTTTGTTCTAAGTTCTGCTGTGTAGGAAGCGAAGTCCATCTCTTCCAGGAACATCTCGATGTGCTCGATACTCTCGAGAATGTCGCGAAAGTGGTTCCGTGCATCCCTAAAAGACAAGGATTGCCTCCTCCAGGACTCGGTTCCGGATGGACTCGCGCATCCAGTCGGGAGAAGACAGGTCAACCTTTACGCCCAGCAGGTCCCCCAGACGGTTTTCCAGCCCGCCGAGCGTCACCAGGGTGAAGCGCTTTGACTTGTCCAGATCAGCGAGGAGGTCTACATCGGAACTGGCGGAGTTGTCGCCCCGGGCCACGGAGCCGAAGACGCGCAGATGCATCACCCCGGCGTCCTTGAGCTCGGGGGCGTGTTCTCGCAGAATCACGATAACGCGGTCTCTCTCCATAACAGAAACTGTGACAGATTCCGAAGTTTCCGGCAATGTCCATACTGCCTATTCCGTGCGCAGGTCGGGTCTCGTGGATATGTCATTGCGGCTCTTCGATGCGCTGGTGACGCATGCGGCGTTTTGGTCAGGCATGCAGACGGAGTATGACTTGTGGCATGCAAGCCGCAAGCCAGGTCGAAGATTTTGCCGTTCCATCGGGCGGCTTAGGCATCAGCATTTGGGAGTCCCACTTTTGCCGCAAAGAGCGCGTCAAGGATGGGGCACCCTCATTTGTCACTGGGGTCGGAGAACCAATGCAAGCGTGGGCCACCCGCCATCAATCGCCAGCCTGTTTTCAGTAATAGTAAAGTAAACTCCTCAGGAGGATTTTTGGCATAAAGCTTCAATCGAAGTTACTATTATTTGCAAATTACTTGGAGCTACCAGTCCATGCTAACAAATGAGTTGCTCGGGACCATCGTGGTTCGAAGCGTCATTTTCCACGATGTTCCCAACCACCGGGGAACTGGAGGGGCTGAGGTGACATTATCAACTCAGATTACCCGGATCAATGCTGATCATCGTAGGATGCTCCAGGAAAAACTGACAAAAGTGCTCGCTTCAAGACGGGCCTACGGCATTATATTCAATGCCCAAACGACGTCGCCTGTTCCGGCTGCCGTTCGTGTTCATACCGCTAGTGGGTACTCAGCTCAACATCTAGTCGAAATGTCTCAGGGATTGGCGCGGCACTTGTATGGTTTACAGAATGGCGCAATCTCGCCGGGGTTGCTATGTGTCATCGATATAGTTGCTGGAGGTCGTCACGGACTCGTTCTGATGAAACTGGAGCGCGAGGCCGGTGCCGCGCTTGAGCCGGTGAGAGAGGGCGCCGAGATACATTTTGACATGGATCTTTTTAGCAATCTAATTTTGACGGACGGCACGAGGCTCTTTAAAACAGCGGCCTTCCTTAGAATCGGATTGGGCGATGATGACTTTGCAATGACCGCTTGTGATGGGCAACATCAGACTACTGACTCAACAGAAATGGCGAGGTTTTGGTTGCTCTATCTCGGCTGTACTGTCGAAGAGGAGCCCCGCGTTACTACGGCAAAGTTTTATAATGCTTCTTTAGATTTCTTGAACACGCATGTTACTGATCCGCTGCAGAAGACTCAACTTTATGAAAGTTTGCATACCGAAATGCAGTCTAACCGTCGTGAGATAACTCCCCGCGATTTCATCAGGGACTATGTCTCACCTGAAATACAGCCGTCGTACCGCGACTTTCTCGAAGATCGTCATGTCCAGCTGAATTCTACTTTCAATAAAGATGTGGCTACGATAAAGAACGTGCTTCGACGACTGACTTACATAAGTGCAGAGGGCGTTCGCGTTGTCGCCCCTGAAGGAAGAGAGGGACTTGTCCAAGTTAATGATGAGACAATACTGGTGAATGATAGATTGCTGAGTGTGGGGCCAAGGTGACGCAGGAAGAGATCGAATTCGCGAGAGACCGTTGGGTGAACGAACGCGATTCCTATATACAATTCGGCGAATTTTTGAAAAATGAGCTGAGTTTAATCGTGCGCCGTTTGGGAATTTATGCCGAGGTCTCTTCGCGGGCGAAAGAAGTACATAGCCTGGTCAAGAAGCTGATTATCAAGCCCCACCACTCGTATGAAACGCTTCCAGACAAGGTAGGTGTGCGGGTCGCGGTGCGATATCGCTCAGAACTGCCAATTGTTGAGGCCGCAATTAAAGATCAATTTGATTTCTCTCAAGCGGACGACAAGGCCAGAGCTCTTGGCGACAACATGTTGGGGTATCAGAGTATCCACATCGACAGGTTGTGTCTGAAAGGTGGAGGGATGGCCGAACAATTCCCGGCCGATAAGTTTGTGGCAGAGCTTCAACTCAGGACCCTTGGGCAGCACTTGTGGGCCGATATTTCGCATGATACTTTCTACAAGAACGATTCGTCTGTCGCATTATTGTCCGAAGATTTACGACGCAGAGTGCATCTAATGGCTGGGGTGCTCGAGGTGGCCGATCGTGAGTTTGATGCAATGAATCGCGAAATACCAATTCAGGTAGAGGGCCGGCTCCTAAGAGAACTGGAAAAACTGTACTATCAGCTTGCAGTGCGGAAGCCAGATATTGAACTATCTTTAGCGGTTATTCGTTTGCTTATGCCCCTCTACCGAGGGCAAACCGAGCAAGAAATTATGTCGTCTCATGTAATCCCGAGCTTCGATAGCTCGCAGGCAATGCTACGTCATGTCTATATTAATCACGCTGGCGACTACGATAATACGAGTGCCTTCTTATTCCAACCCGAGGCATTACTAATCTATGACTGTCTTAAAACAGACCCAGACGCGACAGTATCCGCTTGGAATCATAGGTTTCCAACCAAAGAATTGGAACGTGTGGCAACGGCGTTTGGCCTTTCACTTTACTGATCGGGCCAAATTCGTCGGCGACGCACAGCGTTTCAGCTAATGAATGCCATTTGCATTGAATGATCACCCAGTTCGCTTCATGGTGATGCACTTTGTCTCCGATAGGGGTTGGATGTTCGCTTTTGCGCAGAAATCTGTAAAGATAGAAGTGATATGGCTACTTCAGTTTCTGTTGAGCGCAAGGTGTTTGCTGACCGGATTGGTCGGATTGAGGTTTCGGCAACCATGGCTGTGGCTGCCGAGGCTGCGAAGTTGCGGGCTGCGGGTGTGAGCCTGATGGATTTTGGGGCGGGGGAGCCGCATTTTCCTACTCCGAGGCACATCAAGGACGCGGCGATTGCGGCGATTGAAGCCAATTTCACGCGCTATACCGTGGTGCCGGGCATTCCCGAGCTGCGGAAGGCGATTGTGGAGCGGCATGCCTGCGACTTCGGTTCGGACTACGGGATTGACGAAACGATCTTTACGACGGGCGAGAAGCTGGCGCTGTTTAACGCGATCCAGGTGCTGGTGGAGCATGGCGATGAGGTGATTTTGCCGGTTCCTTACTGGGTGAGCTTCAAGGACATCATCCAGTATGCCGGGGGCACGGTGGTGTTTTTGCAGACCGAGGAGTCCGCCAGCTTCAGAATCACGGCCGACGCAGTCGAGGCGCTGATTACCCCGAAGACTAAGGCGATCATCCTGAATTCGCCGTCGAACCCGGCCGGAAATGTGATTGACGAGGCGGATCTGGAGCGGATCGTTCGCGTGGCGCATGAGCGCGGGATTTACCTCATTCTCGACGAGTGCTATGTCTACCTGAATTATGAATCGAAGCCGGTTTCGGCGGGTAAGTTTGGCTGGGCCAAGGAGCACATGATCGTGCTGGGTTCGCTGTCGAAGACTTATGCGATGACCGGCTGGCGGGCGGGCTTCGCGCTCGGTCCGAAGAAGGTGATTGCCAATCTGTCGAAGCTGCAGTCGCAGTCCACATCCAACGCTACGAGTTTCGTCCAGAAGGGCGCGATTGCTGCGCTGGCTGGTTCGCAGGAGTGCGTGAATGAGTTTCGCGCAGAGTTTAAGCTGCTGCGGGATTACATGATCGCCGCGCTGAAGACGATTCCTGGGGTCACCTGCACGGTGCCGGCTGGGGCGTTTTATGTGTATCCCAACGTCGGGGCTTACATCGGTCGCGGGGGAATTAAAACGGCGACGGAGCTGGCTACGCGGATGCTCCATGAGGGGCATGTGGTGGTGGTGCCGGGTGAGGCGTTTGGGACTTCATCGCATGTGCGGCTTTCGTATCCGGTGACGCGGGAGACGATTGACGAGGGCGTTCGGCGGATGGGTGCGTTCCTGCAATCGCTTTAGTTTGACTTCGATTCCGGGACCGGATTAGGCTGTTGGCAGCGCGAAGGGCGCATCCGGTCCGCGGAAAGGGCAGTGCCCACCTCCACACAATTTGGTGAAGACTACGAATCTTCTTTCCTGCCTGATTTATGCGGATTCCCAGGCGAACTTTGAAAGGAGTTTCGTATGAATGGTAAGGCCCTTCCGCGTCATCCCAATCTGGAACAGTACAAAAAGCAGACTAAGGAGCTGGTGAAGCTTCGCCGTGCGCTGCTTAGCGGTACCACAGAAGCGACTGCTCGGCACGTCGAGCGGTTTTTCAAGATGGTGCAGCAGTTCCACCCCAAATACAGACGGCAGACAACAGAGCGAATTCGCGAGGAAAAATTTGCGCTGAGCGATGCGCAGGTGGTGCTTGCGCGGCAGCATGGCTTTGAGAGCTGGCCGAAGTTTGCCAGACACATCGAGGCGCTGCAGCGCGGAGCGAGCGGGCAGGCGCAGGAGGATCCGGCGGCTGCGTTTATTCGCGCGGCGTGTACTTCTCCGGGAGTGGACCATGGCTCGGGGACGCTGGAGGAGGCGCAGGCGGTACTGAAGGCGCATCCCGAGGTTGCCGGCAGCAGCATTTACACGGCAGCGATTCTGGGAGATGCAGCCGGAGTGCGCCGTTTTCTGGGCGGCGCCAAAGACCCGTCAGAACTGGCGATAAGCCGGGGCGGCTTCTATCACTGGGATGCGCTGACATATCTCTGCTTTTCGCGATTTCTCCGGATGACGCGGAACGACGCTGCACGGTCGAAGGGTTTCGTGGATACGGCGCGCCTGCTGCTCGATGCCGGAGCGATGGCCGATACAGGATGGTGGGAAGAGAATAACGAACCTGTGCCGTTCTTTGAGAGCGCGATTTATGGAGCGGCAGCGGTGGCGCAGCATCCGGAGCTAACGCGGCTGTTGCTGGAGCACTGGGCTGATCCGAATGACGAGGAGACTCCGTACCATGCGGCGGAAGGGTACGATCATGCCGTGTTGCGGGTTCTGTTGGAGAGCGGGAAGCTCAACGAGTTCAGCCTGACGACGCTGTTGTTGCGCAAGGGCGACTGGCACGATGTGAAGGGGATGAAGCTGGTACTGGAGGCCGGAGCCAATCCTAACTCGGCTACGCACTGGGGACGGACACCTGTACAGCACACGATACTGCGCGATAACTACGTCGATAACATCGCTCTGCAACTGGATTACTGGCCCCATGTTGCGACTGAGTCCGGAAGAAAGCCAGCGGCGGAGAATGTGCGTCATGGAGAGTCGATGGCATGGATCGCGGCGCGGCGCGGGCGCGGCGACGTGCTGGAGTTACTGGAGCAACGCGGATTCGCGGTGGAGTTGGCCGGGGCGCAAGGGCTGATCGCAGCTTGCGCGAAGAGTGATGCGGTGCGGGTACAGACTATTGTTGCGCGCGAGCCGGAGTTAGTTCGCGAGTTAGTGGCCTATGGAGGCGTACTGTTGGCGGACTTTGCCGGGAACGGGAATGTCGATGGAATGCGTCTGCTGCTGGAGCTTGGTGTGGATGTGGCCGCTCCGAATCCTATCGGCGACGGATACTTCGATGTGGCGAAGGGTGGCACTGCGCTTCACAATGCTGCGTGGCGGGCGAGACATGGCGCTGTTCGCCTGCTGTTGGAGCGAGGAACTCCGGTGAATGCGCTCGATCGCAAGGGGCGTTCGGCATTGATGCTGGCGGTGAAGGCCTGCGTGGATTCGTATTGGACGGATCGGCGTTCTCCTGAGTCGGTGGCGATGTTGCTGGAGGCTGGTGCGAAGACTAGCGGCGTTGAAGTGCCGTGCGGATACGCAGAAGCAGATGCGCTGCTGGTGGCCGTAAGGCAGCGCGAAAGAGAAGCAAATTTCCTGCGAGAATGACAGACAAGAAAAGCAAGAACCCAAACAGAAACAGCAACGAAGAAGAACAGTATCAGTGGGTATTCGCTGGTTCAAAGTAGAGGGCCGCGCCGCCGGCTGGGCGCATGGGCAGAGTAAGTGTGTCTTTGGCGGTGACCGATTGAGTGCTTTGGCTTAGTGCCTCGTAGTTCGCTGCGGGGTCTGTGGGGTCGAGATATAGGTGTGCGGTGTAACTTCCGCTGCCGAGGAAGGTCAGAGGCAGCCGATAGTTATAGGCTCGATCGGCTGTCATTCCTCCCACGAACCAGCGGCCCCCGCTGCGGCGGGCGATAACTAAGTGCTCGCCGACGGAGCCGTCGAGAACTCTGGTTTCATCCCAGACGGTGGGGACGACCTTGAGAAAGTCGAGGCCGGGTTGGTTGCGGTAGTGCTCGGGGTCATCGGTGACGCAGGTAAGCGG
>Ga0182024_10021120_pt1 | contig 11844 bp, 11 predicted proteins | sample P32metaG_FD_120480 | JGI IMG/M metagenome (GOLD analysis project Ga0182024, IMG submission 120480) | Permafrost microbial communities from Stordalen Mire, Sweden - P3-2 metaG (Illumina Assembly) | ecosystem: Environmental > Terrestrial > Soil > Wetlands > Permafrost | place: Sweden: Stordalen... | reverse complement strand
TACTTCGACGGAGTGGTTCTCCAGCACCAGGAAATTCTCGGTGGCTGCCGCGCAGTGGACGTTCGCCATGCAGGAAACCGGCGTCCCCGCAAAATGCATACACATGCCCACGCCATATTCCTGAGCCATGTCGCCGATCTTCTTGGTCTCGAGAATTCCGCCTGAGGTCGCAAGGTCGGGATGAATCAAATCCACCGCGTGGGCTTTGCAAAGCTCGGCGAACGGCTCCTTCAGGTAAATATCTTCGCCGGTCAGCGTGGGAACATCGATGGCATCCGTGATCTTCTTCCAGAGGTCGGTGTAATACCACGGAATCATGTCCTCCAACCACGCCATGTTGTATTTCTCCAGGCCCTTGCCCAGCTTGATGCACGAATTCACGCCGATGTGCCCGAAGTGATCAGCCGCCAGCGGCACGTCCATGCCGATAATTTCCCGCACCGTCGCTACGTAGTCGGCCATGGCAGCTACGCCGCGATCCGTAAGCTCGATGCCTGTGAATGGATGCTGAACCTGCGTCACGTCGCGCGTTGGATCCATGCCGAGCGGGTGCGTCACCATGCCAGGTTGCGATTGGATGAGATCGATACCCAGGTCCATCTTGAGCCACGTGAAACCTTGCTCCATCCGAATCTTCAATCGTTGGCCATAAATCTTGGGATCTTCCGATTCCACAGTGTCGGCGTAGATGCGGATGCGGTCTCGAAATTTTCCGCCCAGCATCTGGTAGACCGGGACGTTGTAAGCCTTGCCCGCCAGATCCCACAGCGCCATTTCGATTCCGCAGACACCACCGCCCTGCCGCGCGTGAAAGCCGAACTGCTTGATCTTGCGAAAAATCTTGTCGACGTTGCAGGGATTCTCGCCCAAAATACGGCTCTTGAGCATCAGCGCGTATGTCTTCGAAGCGCCATCGCGAACTTCGCCCAGCCCATAGATGCCCTGATTGGTATCGATGCGTAGGACCGGGCAAGTCATCGGCGCACGCGCCACCGTGGCTATCCGCAGATCCGTGATCTTGAGATCGCTTGGACGCGATGCCGTATTGGTGTGCTGCATCAGGGCGTCCAGCGTTTCGTCAGCCCAGAACGTCGCCGCAGCCACGGCAATACCCGACTTTACAAAGCCTCGTCGGGAGCGAGTGAGGTCCGGTTTCTTCATGTCGACTCCATCATTCCGTGATGATCCGATCCGCCCATTCCACCAGCGAGACAAAGATGGTGGGGTTGCCAGATTTCGCTCCCCACTGGGTGAGGTCCGCTTCGGTGATCGCTCTCGCGCGCGAGCAAGCTCCGCACGCATAGATCTGAATGTTCCGGCCGGCAACTTTTTCGAGCGTTTCCAAGAGCGGCGGCCATCCCACCGGCACGACGGCGCTGGCCACCGTCTTGCGCATCACGTTGACCGCTTCGCCTAACAGGAAAATCTGCACCTGGTGCCCGGCCTCCGCAAGAGCCAAGCCGTGCAGGAAGGGAAACGCCGCCTTGGTTGGATCGTCGGAGCCCCAGGCGCTCTTCATCAGGATTTTCAAAACTGGGCGGGCTGTCTTCTGCGCGGCCCATCCGGGCAGCGGGGCAAACGGCAACACGGCTATGCGGGATAGGAAAGATCGGCGTAGTGCCATTGCATCCTCCTTTGACTTCCTATTCATGATATTCTCTTCCGGGAGAAAGTTATGCGACCGAAAGTCCTTTGGATCATCGCGCTTCTGGCAGCGGGAGCCGCCCAGGCGCAAATCTTCACGCTCAGCCGCGACCAGATCATCGAGTATACCGCTAAGAATCCCTTCGAGAGATTTGCAGATGGCCGCCCCAAGGTGCCTGACGCGCTGCTTGAGAAATTCAAGGCCATGAGCGTGGAAGAAGTATGGACCATCCTGGATCGTGTTGGCTACAAAAACCAGTACGAAGGACACTGGCAAATCCTGCATCCGGAGAAGAAATTGATCGGGCGCGCGGTAACGGCGCAGTTCATGCCGTTTCGGCCGGACGTCAACGAAGTGCTGGAATCAAAGGCCAAGGCGCGGGGCGGCCGCAACAATAACCAGTATGTGATCGACATGCTCGGTCCCGGCGATGTAATCGTAGTCGACCTCTTTGGCAAGGAAGAAGGCGGCACATTCGTCGGCGACAACCTGGCCACTTATGTCTATCAGGCCACCAAGACCGGCATGGTGGTTGACGGCAGCGTGCGCGATCTGGAGGGCATCTTTCCCATTGAGATGGCCGCATATTTCCGCGCGGTTCATCCCACGCCCATCGAAAACGTCATGCTCACGGGCATCAACGTTCCGATACGGATCGGCGGCGCAACCGTGATGCCAGGCGACGTGGTCTTTGGTGATCGCGAAGGAGTCTACTTCGTGCCGCCGCATCTGGTGGAGCAGATCGTGAAGAACGCCGACGAACTTCACATTCACGACGAATGGACTCAGATGATGATGAAGACGGGCAAATACAAATCAAGCGAGATCTATCCATCGCCCAAAGATCCCGCGCTGAAGAAGCAGTATGAAGAGTACAAAAAGAAGCGGATGGGCGAGGCGCAGCAGTAAAATTCAATGACAGGCTTTTCCCATAGTCCGAACCAGAGAGCGGAATACAGTGGGGAGCGGCGTTATGATACTGCCCACGCGGTCCTGTTGAACTTCGTTCCAGATTTCGCTGGCGTATGACTGTAAATAGTTCCGCCGCTATCTCCGTCTGTCGCATGCACAACCGCTGCACCGTTTTCATCCGCCATCTTGGCGTCAACCACCTCTTTCGTCGTAATCCTGAGCCGGGCCAACACCCGTCTCGCGGATATAAGCTACCAGTTCTCCGGCCACTGCTTGAGGTAATCCGTAAACGGACGGCGTGTCGGGCGTGATTTCACCTTCCGCCAAACCTTGAAGATGCCCGTGGGCTTGAAAGTCATCGCCTGGCCGGCGGCCGCCAGTGCCGCACAGGCGACCGTCGTCATCGCAGACACTATCCACGCTCGTATGGGTATGGATATAGACTTTCGAATATATCAGCGCGTCGTAGAGGAAAGTACAATGAATGACGTGTTTATCACGGCGAATACTCGGGCCACTGCCGGCGCTGCCCGCTCGCGCTACCAGTTCTTGGCAGGCGAAAGCGCCTGCCCCACTGTGCTGCACAGCTGTTGATCCAGAGAGTGGCACAGTGCGCTTTCGCCTGCGAACCGGTTGGCTGCTACGTCCGAATCCGCTCCAGCGCCTGCCCTACCGCGCGATGCGCTTCTAAAATAGATGTCCGGTGATCCATGATTCCGGCCAGATCGGAATTGGCAAAACTAATCCGATCGAAAGGCGTATTGCGCAGGACCTCGCCAGGCCCGTGCTTCCCGTCTTTCCCGAAGAAAAACCCGGGTTGCGCGCTCAGATAAGCGTGCCCCCAACGATTTAGAATGATGCCGGCGATATCGCGCCGGGCGTCGAACCCCAAGCTGCCGAACATAATGGTGAATTGTTCGCGAATTCGCTTCTCGTAGCCTCGAAAAGGCGTTCCGATCAGCTCCGCGCGCCCTCTGCTCACCTGCTCGCCAATGGACAGCTCCGGATTCGAGAACAGAATCTTGAGGGCGAGCACCACCGGAGAATCGGGCGATAGTGTGGGTGACACCGCGCCGAATGTGGCCAGCTTGCGAACTGCTGTATAGTTGCCGATGCCCTCGAACCATTGGCATTCACTGATCCCCAGCTTGTACAGAAAGCGCCAGTTCGTAACGGCCACATTCGCCATCAAACAAGGCGCGCGATAGAACTGCGCATACGCGTCGCGATGTGGCGCAGGCAGATCTTTCACAATATGCTTCGCGGTCCAGCTTCCACCAGCCACGATGACGCTGCGCGCCCGCACGCTCGCGAGCTTCCCATCGCGCGCGTAAACCACTTTGACCGCCCCAGCCTCATGCTGAACAGAAATCACCGTAGTGCGCAAGCGGATGCGCGACGTTCCCGGACGATCCAAAGCCGTGAAATCCACTGCCGTCCGCGCCACTGATTCGAGCGTCGCCGGGCCAGGAAGCGCATCCGGGATGAGCGCTTTCACAATGTGACGCGCTACACCGGCGTTCCCGCCGGGAAACATCTGCACGCCTTTCTCGCGGTCCCACGGCAGCAGCACATCGGCCGCATAATCCGCGTAAGCAGACAGTGCGTCAGCCCCCAACCCCGAGCCTCCGCCGCTGACTGGAGATAGGAAAGTACGAACGGTCTCGCGGCTCAGCCCGAATTTCTCCATCAGGTGTTGCTCGAAGCTCATGCTGTCCAGCCGCCGCGAGATTTCATCGCCGTGCTGTTTCGGTGGCTGAAAATCCGCCGCGCCGGACTGCATCTTCAGCAATTCCCGCCGCGCTTGCGAGGAAATCGGAGCGCCCTCCAGACCCTTCCCCCACGGATCCGTCAGCCACATCCCCGCTGATTTCCCAAAATGCGGTCCGAAAAAGAATGCGGAGTTGGGCCCGCCTTCCGGATACGGCGTCTTCGCAATCGGCAACGCGGGATCTTTTCCAGTCCAAGTCTGATAAGGAAACGGGTCCGGCGGGATTCCAATCGATTGGTAAAAGCCGGCCAGAAACGTACCGGCGAACGGCGGGAAATACATCGCGGAACCTTGATGCGCCATCACGTGTTGGCCATCCACCAGAAACTCGTTGCCTTTCGCCTCACCGCCGAAGATCGGATGATTCTCCAGAACCAGGCAGGTTCTGTTCCGGCCGCCCTGGCGAGCGAAAAACAGCGCCGCCGCCAACCCGCTGATCCCACCGCCCACCACCACGCAGTCGTACTGCTCGCCCGTCTCCGGAACATCGGCCGGCAGGGGCTCAAAGACATGATCGCGGATCTTGTGCGCCTCCGTCATCACCTCGAAAGTATTTCCGTTCGAATTGCTGTATTCGCCCACGCCGCCGTAGCCGTTCCAATCCGCCTGCGCCAGCAGTTCCATCGGACACGCTCCGGAAAGCAGCAATCCACCAGACGCCACAAGTGTCGAGTTCAAATAATCGCGGCGAGTTATGCCGGCATCCATTCCAAGCTTCTCGTCAGCAGCCATACGCGTGAACAGCATACCATTAGCAATAGCTGTGCCCGCATTGATCCTTCTAGATTTGCTGCTGGCCACGCGAATAAACGGATACAGAGACATCGCCGACGAAATCCGTGAGCACGGCATACCGGCTCGCCATATAATGGATTCTTGAAGCGCCGCTGGAATATCCCGATTTGGGCCGGATTCGCGATTGTGGTCCTGTCCGTTATCGGCTACATTCCGTTGTTTGCTCTCTTCCCCATCACTCGCGATGTTCCTTGGGTGAACTATTTGCTCTTCGTCGCAGGCGGAGTGTTGCTCGCTTTGGGACTGAAACGCGCCTATCGCGAATCCGACCGGTACCGTGGCAAGATCAGCGGACCGATTCTCAGTGTACTGAGCCTACTGATCGCGGGATTCTTTGTTTTTGGAATTCTTGTTCTCACCAAGCAATTGCCCGCGTCTTCCGGGGCGCCGCAGGTTGGCCAATCGGCCCCACAATTTACTCTCGCGAACATTGACGGAAAACAGATCGCCCTGGCCGATCTCTTGAAAGGCCACCGGGGCGTAATCTTGATCTTTTATCGCGGCTATTGGTGACCGTTTTGCAACTCCGAGGTGCGGGGTTTCGAGAAGCACCTCAACGAATTTCACCAGCACGGTATCGAAGTGGCGGCAATCAGCGTCGATTCGCCCCAGGAATCGAACCACCTCTGCCAGTCTCGCGGATACACATATCCGTTTCTTTCCGATCCGAATGCCGAGGTGATTCGCGGCTACGGAATCTTGCACGCCAAAGCGGGCGAGAATGGCCGCGACATCGCGCGGCCGGCCGAATTTTTCGTGGACTCCGCGGGAGTCATCCGCTGGGTGAACTTGACGGACGACCTGCGAATACGCGCCCGCCCAGAGGCTGCTCTGGACGTGATCCTGAGGCAGATCGGCGGGTAAGCGGCATATAATGACTGCTTGCCAATCCGAACACTCCTGATCGCGAACCGGGGTGAGATTGCGGTTCGCATCGCCAACACCTGCCGCGCCATGGGCATCTCGCCGGTAGTCGTGTTTTCGGATACCGATTCCGACGCCCCGCACACCCGCACGGGCGATCAAGCGGCCGCCATTGGGCCTTCGTATTTGAACATCGACCGGATCATCGACGCCGCGCGGAGAACGAGCGCTGACGGCATTCATCCTGGCTACGGATTCCTGGCCGAGAACGCCGATTTCGCCGATGCGTGTGAACGTGCCGGCATGGTTTTCATCGGCCCGTCACCCAATGTCATCCGCATGATGGGCCTGAAGACCGGAGGCCGGGAAATCGCGGCATCGGCCGGTGTTCCAGTGGTTCCAGCCTATGATTCCGCGAGCCGCGACATGCTGTTTCCAGTGCTGGTGAAGGCTTCGGCGGGCGGTGGCGGGCGTGGAATGCGGATCGTACGGGAGTCTTCCGAGCTCGCAGAGGCACTCGATTCCGCGCGGCGTGAAGCCGAGCGCGCATTCGGCGACGGCTCGCTGCTGATCGAGCGTTATATCGAAGATGCCCGCCACGTCGAATTCCAGATCTTCGGCGATTCGCACGGCAACCTGATCCACTTGTTCGAGCGCGATTGCTCCGTGCAGCGCCGTCATCAAAAGATCATCGAGGAAACTCCGTCGCCCGCGCTCGATGACGATCTGCGCCGCCGCATGGGTGACGCTGCCGTGGCTATCGGCCGCGCCATGGGCTACACCAACGCTGGAACCGTGGAGTTTCTCCTAGCGCCGTCGGGCGAATTCTATTTCATCGAAGTGAATACGCGCATTCAGGTGGAACATCCGGTGACGGAACTGGTTACCGGGCTTGACCTGGTGCGTTTGCAGATCGACATCGCGGAAGGCAAACAAGTCCCCAAGAATCCGCTCACCATCGGTCACGCGATAGAAGCACGGCTGTACGCCGAAGATCCTGGGAATAATTTCTTGCCATCTACGGGCATGATCCATCGCTGGCGGCCGCCCGAGAATGTGCGCGTGGATAGCGCTCTTCGGGACGAGGTCGAGATCGGCGTTCATTACGATCCGCTGCTCGCCAAAATCATCAGCTATGGAATGGATCGGGACACAGCGTTGCGGAAGTTAGTGTATGCTCTGCGGTCAACTTGCGTGCTCGGTGTAACAACCAATCGCCAATACCTGATCCAGATTCTGGAGAGCCGCGAGTTTCAGGAAGGCCGCGCTCACACGTCATTCTTGCCGGCCCCACGCGTTGAAGATGACGATGTTGCCATAGCCGCCGCAGTCCTGTACCTCGACCGGACACGCAAGACGCCGTTCCCGAATTACCGGAACAATCCCTACCGCGATCCATCGATAAAGCTGCGCGTTCGCAACGAAGAAACAACCGTCTACTGGAGGTGCCTGGAAAATGAGACATACGAGGTCCGTTGTGGCGCACGCACTCATGCGTGCCGCGTTCACACTCGTGTGAACGCCTCTCCGGAACAAATCACTCTCGAAACCAACGGGATAATCCAAACCTACGAAATCGCACAGTCCGCCGATCAGATCTTCGTGCATTCCCCGAGAGCCGACACCACCATTCAACGCCTCCCGCGTCACCCCCGCCCAGCCAGCGCGAGGCAGCACGAAACCGCGAACTCACCTATGCCCGGACAGGTTCTGCGCATACTTGTCCACGAAGGGCAAAAGGTGAAGACCGGCGATTCGCTGGTGGTGCTGGAGGCGATGAAAATGGAACAGACAATCCGAACTACAATCAACGGTAGAGTCCAATCTGTCCTGGTCAAGACCGGACAGGTTGTCGCGCCGGGCCAAATGCTGGTCGAAATCGGCGCGGAGGAGAATGAATCATGAGCCAAGTTGCCACCGCCACCGAAACAAGACAGGAGTTTCCCTACTTCACTGAAGAACACGAAATGATCCGGCAGACGGTGAAACGATTCTGCCGCGAAGAAATTGCGCCTTACGCCGAAGAATGGGACCACGTCGGCATCTTCCCGAAAGAGATTTTCAAGAAAGCCGCGAACCTCGGGCTGTTCGGAATTCGGATCGACCCCGAATGGGGCGGGCTTGGCTTGGACTGGTGGGCCACCGCAGCGTTCCTGGAATCGATGGCGTATGCCGATAGCGGCAGTATCGCGATGGCCTTGATGGTGCAGTCCGAAATCACGCTGCCCGTGCTCGACGAACTCGGCACGCGCGATCAGAAAGAGGAATTCCTGCGCCCCGCCGTAGCGGGTGACACGATCGCGGCGCTGGGCATCAGCGAACCCGGCGGCGGATCGGACGTGGCCGCGCTCAAAACCCGCGCCCGCATCGACGGCGATGAATTGGTAATTTCCGGGCAAAAGCTTTGGATCACCAATGGCACCCGCGCTGACTTCATCATTCTGGCGGTGCGGACCGGCGCCGAAGGGCACAAGGGCATTTCGCTGGTGTTGTTCCCAACGAAGACGAAAGGCTTTTCGGTTGGAAAGAAGTTGGAAAAAATCGGCAACATGGCGTCCGACACCGCGGAGTTGTTCTTCGACGAATGCCGCATTCCCGCCCGCAACGTGTTGGGCGAAATGAACAAGGGTTTTTACTACATCATGCACAACTTCCAGGGCGAGCGGCTGGCCGCTGCGCTAGGTGCGATGTCCAGCATGGAAAAATCGGTCCGCTACGCGCTGGATTATGGCGCCGAGCGAACAGCATTCGGCCAGCCCATCCGGCATTACCAGGTCTGGCGGCATCGTTTCGCCGAGCATCTCACTAACATCGAAGCCGGCAAATGGCTCACCTATCGCGCGCTCGATCTGATGAATCGCGGTCAGAAGTGCGTGCGCGAAGTCACCATGGCCAAGCTGTTCACTTCCGAGCTCTCGCAAAAAGTCACTTACGACTGCATGCAGATGTTCGGCGGTTTCGGCTACACCACCGAATATCCAATCGGCCGGGCCTGGCGCGACGTTCGCCTGAACACGATCGGCGCGGGAACGTCCGAAATCATGAAAGAGATCATCGCCAAGGAAGAGAAGCTGTGACGATGTCCCGTGGGGCGGACCCCCTGGTCCGCGGCCGACGCCCCCGTCGGCCTGGTGAAACTTTGATCAATGTCCGAAGAGCGGGTCCAGGGGGACCCGCGCGGACCAGGGGGTCCGCCCCACCACAATGATCCGCATCGCCAACGGTCAGGGCTTTTGGGGGGATTCGCTCGAAGCGCCGCTCGAGCAGATGCGCCGCGGTCCGCTCGACTATCTGACTCTCGATTATCTGGCCGAAGTCACAATGTCGATTCTGCAGAAGCAGCGGTCGCGCGATCCGCGCGCCGGTTACGCACGAGACTTCGTGGAGATGATCGGGCGCGGAGCCGTGGACATCGCATCGAGCGGGATCAAGATTGTAGCGAACGCAGGCGGCGTCAATCCCGAGGGCTGCCGCGACGCTGTTGCGAAGGCACTGAACCATAAAGGAACCAGGATCGGCGTGGTGGCCGGAGACAATATCCTCGGGCGCTTGGAAGATCTGATCGCCCGTGGCGTGGAACTGAAGAGCATGGACACGGGCGAGCCGCTCGCGTCCATCCTTCCGCGTGTACAGAGCGCTAATGTCTACTTCGGCGGAGAACCGATCGCGCACGCTTTGGCCCAAGGTGCGCAGATCGTCATCACGGGCCGCACTACCGATACAGGATTAGTGCTTGGCCCCATGCTGTACGAATTCGGATGGAAGGCGGACGAGTGGGACAAGCTCGCCGCAGGCACCATCGCCGGCCACACGGTGGAATGCGGCGCGCAATGCACCGGCGGCAACTGTCAAGTGGACTGGCAGAACATTCCGAACATGGCGGACATCGGTTATCCCATCGTTGAAGCCGAGGCGGATGGAACGTTTGTAATCACCAAGCATCCAGGGACCGGCGGACGGGTGACCGTGGCGTCCATTAAGGAGCAATTACTGTATGAAATGGGCGATCCGCGCGAATACATCACGCCGGATTGTATTGCCGATTTCACCAGCATCCAACTCGAACAGGTGGGACCAGATCGAGTGCGCTTTTCAGGCATTCGCGGCAAGCCGTCCACGGCGATGTATAAGGTCTCCATCAGCTATTCAGCCGGATTCAAAGCGATTGGAACGCTGATGTACTCCTGGCCCGACGCTTACGCGAAGGCCCAAGTCGCGGGTGCAATTCTGAGCGAAAGATTGGACAGACTCGGACTTCGCTTCGATGCTATTCGAACGGAATTCGGAGGCGTCAACGCGTGCCATGGGCCTCTGGCGGGCGAACCATCACCGGACATCGCGGAAGTGATTCTGCGCGTCGGCGTGCGGTCCTCGGATAGAGCCTCGGTGGAGCGATTCACCAAGGAAATCGCGCCGCTCGCATTGAATGGTCCGCCCACCGTCACCGGACTCGGCAGCGGCCGGCCGAAAGTGGAGGAGATCGTGGCGTACTGGCCGGCGCTGATCCCGAAGACCGAAGCGAAGCCCGAAATCTCGGTTGAGGAGACGTGATGGCTCGAGTGAAGCTGGTTCAGATCGCGCACGCGCGTTCGGGAGACAAGGGCGATACGTCCAACGTCGGCCTGATCGCATTGAAGCCCGAATACTATCCGTTACTGGCCGAGAAAGTGACGGTGGAGCGCGTGAAGGAACACTTCGCCGGAATCTGCCTGGGCAAGGTGCAACGTTTCGAGCTGCCGAATCTTGGCGCACTCAACTTCCTGCTACACGAAAGCCTGGATGGCGGCGGCACGCTCTCGCTCAAGGCCGATGCGCAGGGAAAAACATATAGCGCCGCGCTGCTGCGAATGGAGATAGACGTTCCCGATGAGCTCTTATCGAAAGATTCTGTACACCATTGAGCAAGGCGTTGCGCGGATCACACTAAATCGTCCGAAAAAGCGTAATGCTTTGGATGCGGAGTTGATCTCGGAGGTTCGGGACGCATTGCGCTCCTCCGCGACCGACGAAAACGTCCGCGTCGTATTGATCACCGGAGCGGGCACGGATTTCTGTTCGGGAGCCGACCTGAGCGGCCTGGAACGCACTTTCAACGCGGGCGTGCTGGATCACATGGCGGATGCGCGGAATATGGCTGAGTTATTCGTCGAGATGCGCCATCATCCCCGGCCGATCGTCGCCGCAGTGCGCGGGCGCGCACTGGCCGGCGGATGCGGATTGGCAACCGCGTGCGATCTGATTGTGGCCGCTGAATCCGCAAAGTTCGGCTATCCGGAAGTGAATATAGGCTTCGTGCCCGCCATGGTGATGGCGATTCTGCGCCGGTCGCTGAGCGAAAAGCGTGCCTTCGAGATGATCACCACCGGCGAGATCATTTCCGCGCAGATGGCCTCGGATTATGGCATGATCAATTCCATCTTCGCCGATGAAACTTTCGAGCTGGACGTGGAAGCGTTCGTTTCGAAACTCGCGTCGAAGTCGGCGTCGGCTATCACGCTCTCGAAGCGCCTGCTGTATCACATGGACGCCATGGGGTTCGAAGCTGCCATTGAGGCGGGCGTCGAAACGAATGCGATCGCGCGCATGACGGACGATATGAAGCGCGGCGTGGAGAAATTCCTGAAGAAGTAATATGTGGGGCAGGTTGCCAACCTGCGCGCCGATTGGCAATCGGCGCAAACTCGGGCGGGTTAACAACCCGCCGCAGGATGGCATCCTGCCCCACACCCTAATGCCGCGACACACCCCACTCCATGGTCCCCTCCACCGCTCGATTGTAGGCAGCCGATAACGAAATCCCCAACACTGTGCGCGTGTCTCGCGGATCGACAATTCCGTCATCCCACAAGCGCGCCGT
>Ga0182024_10021119_pt1 | contig 11845 bp, 9 predicted proteins | sample P32metaG_FD_120480 | JGI IMG/M metagenome (GOLD analysis project Ga0182024, IMG submission 120480) | Permafrost microbial communities from Stordalen Mire, Sweden - P3-2 metaG (Illumina Assembly) | ecosystem: Environmental > Terrestrial > Soil > Wetlands > Permafrost | place: Sweden: Stordalen... | reverse complement strand
TTTCGAGAAAGAATGTCCCCGTTTTTTGCTTCCAGCAATACAGAGATTGGAGCCATTTTATTTTCACCAAACTTATCTTTGAAGGTCTCAAACACTTGGCGACTAGGCATTGTAGTTGGCAAAATTCGAAAATTGGAGATACCGAATTTAGCGTCTAAGAATGGATAAGCTAAAAATAATAGAAAAGCTAAAATAGAAAAAAAGAATATCCAGCGATAGTTTTCTACTTTGGTAACCATCCATTTCCAGAAATTAACTTTCTTAAAATTTAATATCTTAATACTTAAGAAATTTATTTTAGTATTTAAGACAGATAAAATGGCAGGGAGCAAAATAATTGCAATTAATACCGCAATTGCTACAGAAGTAATCCCGCCGATACCAACAGAAAATAAAACATTAATTGGGAAGAATAATAATGCGCTTAAGCTTATTAAAACTGCTAAACCGCTGAAGAATACAGCTTTGCCTGCTGTGGAAAGAGTTACGGCTATTGCATCTTGGGTATTATTTTTTGATAATTCATACCGGAAACGGCTTATTATAAAAATGGCGTAATCCAACGATAAACACAGCCCTAATAGCAATGCAATATTTATTGTAAATACTGATAATGAAAAATAATGTCCTAGAATAGAAAGAATAGTAAGAATAAGAAGAGCACAGACTGCACCTAATATAATTGGAACACTAGCTGCAACTACTGATCCAAATACTATAAGCATAGTAACAATAGCTACAGGTGTAGCAATATATTCTGCGCGATATAAATCAGTTTGTGTTTGCTTTTTAGTGTCATCTAAAAATATCGGTTCGCCTCCAATTTGCATAGTTAAATGCGGCGGCTTTTTAATTGCAGCATGGAATTTCTTTAGAAATACATTATCTACTTCATGATCATTATTAAAAAGAATAGCAGCATAAGCTGTATGTTTATCTTTAGAAATTTGTTTAGCATTGGAAGATGGATAAACAATTTGGTGTTTGATAGAAAAATTCTTTAAATCTTTTAATGAATTTTTAATTTCATTTTGAAACTGAGCCTGGTTTGCTAGCAGTGAATCGCTATGATAAAGAATAATAAATCGATTATAACTAAACCCAAGATGCTTATTAATATACTGATCTGTTTTAGCGCTTTCAGAATTTTGATCAATAAATCCTATAGCCTTGAACGGTGTCATGAGTTTAGGAATAAATGGGAAACATCCAAAAAACAACAGAAGGGACAATATTATAACTGCCCAGCGGAAATGGTAAATGAATTTACCTAAACGGTAGAAAAGCGTTACTTCCATATTCTTTTGTTAGCTCCAAACCATATGCTCAATTTTTGTAAGGTGCGATTGTAGCTAATTATTCTTTGTTATTCGATAGTTTTTAGTCGCCCTATTTATGATTATAAAGCATTGGATTAAAAATAAATGGCTAGAAGTTATTCACTCACCAAAGAAACTCAATATATTCAACTAATTATAATCATATAAAAATGATAAGATTGTTATCAATATAGGATAGAACTTGTACAGTATGTTTAAAACTGTATAATGGACTAACAGGTTATGAAGTTATTTCAATGAAATCAATATGCTGCAGTCTTTTATTTTTACTCTTAACCAATGCTAATTCGGCCCAGATTTCAAAGCCCCAGCGCGATATTGCGCAACAATATTTTGCAAAGAACTCAAACATTACATCTCTCTCATTGACATATCAATGCAAAGGCTTAAACCATTTTAATCCTCAACATATACTTTTAAATAAAAATAACAATAATGAAATATTTCAAGCAGGGAGTATCACAAAATCTTTTATCTCTGTAATCCTTTTACAACTGGAAACAGAATCTGCTGGTCAATTTTCTATTGAAGATGATTTGGGAAAGTGGTTTCCTGAATACCCTAACTGGGCTGGCATTACTATTAAGCAACTTATGAATATGACCAGTGGTATTCCGGATTACACCAAAAATCCCAAGTTTATTAATCGGTTTTATCAAAATATAAACCATTATTGGACTGCAAAAGAAATTTTAATGTATGAAAAATCGCAACGATTAAGTTTTAAACCAGGTTCTAAATGGGATTATTCCAATACGAATTATATTTTACTTGGCTTACTAATTGAAAAATTAACTAAAGATAATCTAAGCAATGTAATTAATAAGCGAATTATACAAAAAATAAACTTAACCAATACAAATTACGTTCAACATTTCCCGAATAAAAATTTAGTAAAATCCCAATTTGAACATAATAATTATAGCTATGCTATGGGTGAGGCTTCTCTATCCTGGATTGGGGCAGCAGGGGCTATCGTTTCGACTACAGATGATATTAATTTGTATATTCGTAAATTATTTTCAACAGATGAACTTTTAACTGCAGAAGAAAAACATAAGTTATTAAGTTTTATCTCAACTTCTTCTGCCAAGAATGTGCAGAAACCAAGTCGTTTAAATTCTAGGACTTATGGCTTAGGAATTGTTGCTGAGTATGATAATAAACAAGATATACGATATGTATACGAAGGCATTACTTTAGGCTATAAATTTTTATATGTATTTTATCCTAAGAGTCAAATATCTATTGTAACCGCTTTAAATTCGTTAGAAGTAGAAGATGAATGGTCTTTGGTCCAAAATATCTTAACAACGATGGAACCTAAATGTGCTTCCTAACCCTCGTTAAATGGGGATTTAGTTATGATATAATACAATATGTCTACTACAACCCATTATAAAGAATGGTTTGAAATAAGACCTCAGGGTCTTTTTTGCGTGCCTGGGCAATTTTATATTGATCCTGTTTATCCTGTAGACAAAGCTGTAATCACCAATGCTCATTCTGATCATGCGCGCTCAGGTCACCAATTAGTTTATGCCACCAAAGAAACTGTTGAAATCATGCAATTGCGGTATGGTCTAGATTGCGCTCAGTATCTGCATATTCTTCCGTTTCATCAAATGCAAACTATTAAAGACATAGATATATATTTTCTGCCTGCAGGTCATATATTAGGAAGTGCTCAGTGTGTTTTGCAGAGTGAGAACCATCGTGTAATTATATCTGGTGATTACAAACGAGTTAAAGACCCTACTTGTTTGTCCTTCATACCGCAACCCTGCGATTTATTTATAACAGAAGCTACTTTCGGATTACCTATTTTTAATCATCCATCCATAGAAGTAGAATTAAATAAATTACTTGAATCTGTGAAGAGTTTTCCTGATCGTTGTCATTTAGTGGGAGCTTATGCATTAGGTAAATGTCAACGAGTAATAAAAACATTAAGATTAATGGGATATGCAGAACCTATATATCTGCATGGTGCTCTAGTTAAAATATCTAAATATTATGAGGCGCAAGGCATTACTTTAGGAGATTTGCGCTTGGCATCTGAACTAACCCGAGAACAATCTGCCGGCAAGATAATTATGTGCCCTCCTTCTGCATTGCATGATCGATGGACGCGTCGCTTTGCCGATCCAATAGTTGCAAATGCATCTGGATGGATGCAAATTAGAGCTCGTGCGAAACAACAATTAATTGATTTGCCACTGATTATTTCAGATCATGCTGATTGGCAAGAGCTGATTAATACAATTAAAGAAATCAATCCAAAAGAAGTTTGGGTTACACACGGATTGGCAGATGCTTTGGTATATTATATGAATCAACAAGGCTATAAAACTTCTGCTTTAACTTTAATATCTGTTGAAGAGGGTGCTCAATCGTGAAAGCATTTGCAGCTCTTTTAGATAAATTATATTTTACTTATAGTCATCTAGAAAAAATTGAAACTCTAAAGCATTTTTTTGCAAATACTCCTGATCCTGAGCGTGGATATACAGTGGCAGTGATTGCAGGTTTAATTAATTTTCAATTTTTTAAAAGAGCTTTGATTGTTGAATTAGCAGCAGAAAAAGTGGATCCATACTTATTAGATTTATCCTACGGTTATGTTGGTGATCTTGCAGAAACAATTGCATTATTGTGGCCCGGGCAAATTACAGTAGTTTCACCGTTACCTCCTTTAAACCAAATTATTCTAGATGTGTCTCTTTTAACTAAAAATGAAATTCTTACTTATTTACATGACTTGTTAAATCTATGTAATGAGGTGGAACGCTGGGCGCTAATTAAATTAGGTTTAGGAAATTTACGTATTGGAGTATCTGCACGTTTTATTAAAATTGCTTTAGCTGAGTTTGGACGTAAAGATGTGCAAGATATCGAGCGCATTTGGCATGGCTTAACTCCACCTTTTATTGAATTATTTGCTTGGTTAGAAAATAAAGGACCAATTCCGGATGTGAGTAAATCACTATTTTTTCATCCTGTTATGTTATCTCATCCAATTGATGAAAATGAATTAAGTAAAATCGGTCCTGAGCTTTTCTCTGTGGAACGCAAATTTGACGGAATTAGAGTCCAGTTAGTTTCTTCAGGAATCGGAAAAAAATTATATACACGAACAGGTGATGATATTAGTGGATCATTTCCTGATGTAATTGCTGCAATTGATAAGCCAGTGGTCTTAGATGGTGAATTGGTAATTTATAAAAATAATAAAATTTTAAGCTTTAATGAATTACAGCAAAGATTTAATCGTAAAAATCCTGCCAAAAAATTAATAGAAGAATTGCCCGGGTTCGTGATTTTGTATGATATTTTAATTGATGGTACTGAAGACGTAAGGCAATATTCATTTCTTGAAAGACGTGCAATTTTAGAGAGTTGGTTTGCTAAACACAAATCAGCAAATATGATGCTTTCTGAAATTTTACCATTTAATCCTAACCATTCAATTCACAATTTACGTGAACAAGTAATTGCCGAAAAAGATGTAGCTGTGGAAGGGTTAATGATTAAAAAGAAGGATAGCCCTTATATTGCAGGGCGGCCTATGGGTCATTGGTATAAATGGAAGCGCGATCCATTGGTGGTTGATGCAGTACTTATGTATGCACAAAGAGGTACTGGAAAACGTTCTTCTTTTTATTCAGATTACACTTTTGGATTATGGAGTGGGGATGAATTATTACCCATAGGCAAAGCTTATTTTGGTTTTACTGATGAAGAACTAAAACAGTTAGACCATTGGATACGAACCAATACTGTAAATCGGGTTGGTCCTGTGCGTGAAGTAAAAAATGAATTAGTATTTGAAGTTGCTTTTGATTCTGTTAATTTGTCCACACGGCATAAGTCAGGATATGCTTTAAGATTCCCTCGCATCAGCCGCATTCGCTGGGATAAACCTGGCAAAGAGGCTGATCAACTAACAGTTTTAAGTTCATTTTTAACAACCTAAAATTTTTTTTCTAAAGTGTTGTCAAAGTGTTCTCAAAAATATTATACTTTCAATTCTTATTAACTCGAACCATTCAATTTAACTTCTCCCAATTCTGCATCTTCAATTTTCCAAACCCAGTATTCCATAAATAAGGAACCTCAATGATAAAAAGTTATTCAGAAAAAAATAGGTGTGAGTGGGTTTCTACTGATCCATTATATGTTGCTTATCACGATAAAGAATGGGGTAAGCCAATACGTGATAATAGATTATTATTCGAATTTTTAAACTTAGAGGCGATGCAAGCAGGGCTTAGCTGGATAACAATTTTAAAAAAAAGAGAAAATTATAGAATAGCTTTTGATAATTTTGATGCTAAAAAGATTGCGCAATATGATCATATTAAAATCGAAGAATTAATGCAAAACGCAGGTATTATTCGCAACCGAAAAAAAATTGAAGCAATTATAGCTAACGCTAAAGCTTATCTTGCATTAGAACAACAAGGAATAAATTTTAGTAAATTTATTTGGCAGTTTGTTAACGGTAAACCTATCAAAAATCCTTTTAAAGATATTTCGCATTTAAGAAGCAGTAGCTTTGAATCAGATAACATGTCGAGTGAGATGAAAAAACTTGGTTTTAAATTTTTAGGAACGAAAGTTTGTTATGCATTTATGCAAGCAGTGGGTATGATGAATGATCATACCAAAAAATGTTATAAGTATGCGGGGCTTAAAAAATAGGCCAACAATTATTCTGATTTGGTTTCTTTAACCCACATGAGTAAGATGCAAGCTAAAAACAAATAGATTGGTAAAACGCTCAAGCCCATATGATAGCTAGACGTTTGGAAATGATGCACCCCTGCAACTATTTTTCCATCCCAATTAAGATCCAAAATTTTACCTATGAAAGGCTCTGTTATCGCTGTGAGTAATGCATCACAACTATTAATCATGGCCACAACTGTGGCGGTAAGTAGTGGCGAATTAGTTTCTTTTCCTATGGTGAAGGCGAGCATAAATGCACCGATAAAAAATCCAAATACAAAAAGCATGATGGTTAGTAACCAAATTGGCATGTTAGTACAATAGAGAACTGCAGAAAGAGCCAAAAAGGAAATTAAAGTAGTAAACAACATGACTAATCGTCTATTGCCAAAATAATCTGAAACAAATCCAATAACAGGACTTCCTAGCCCTAAACCAATGAATACCAAAGATAGAAGGGAAGCAGTCTGAGTTTTAGATAGCGCATAAGCTTGTTCCAGGAATGGGTTTCCCCATAAGCCGCCAAATACTGCAATAGGAGTAAATGCCAAGCCACAATATAAAGTAAGTAACCAGTTTTGTTTATTCTTAAAAATTTGCACAATTTCATTTAAAGTTATTTTATGAATAGTTTCATTCTTGATTAAGGTTTTCGGGTTGTTTCGAACAAAAATCAAAAACAAGATACTAAAACCAATTCCCACAGATCCAATTAAAGAAAGAGAAGGTCTCCAGCTTAAATTAGCAATCATATATGCTAAAGGGGCTTGACCAAATACCGCACCAGCCATAGCCGCGGTAGCTAATAAACCGCTGACAAATGCATAATGTTGTGGCTTGAACCAGCTTGCAGCTAGTTTAAGGTAAGCAACGGTCGCAAAGGCCACCCCTATACCCATTAAGCCCCTGGCAAATAGGGCCGCAAAGATTGATTCAGTGTTGGCGAACCATAAGAGGGCTAGCGCACAAGTTAGAATAGCTAGGCTGGTTAACACCCTGGTATTGTATTTATCTAGAATCACCCCAACAAATAATTGGGCGACAACATACGTATAATAAAAAGTGGCTGCTAAGTTCCCTAGCCCTGTACCAGTTAATTGAAATTCTCGCATTAATTCTTGGGTAATAACGCTAGGAAAAATTTGTAAGACATATTTATAAAATAAGAATAATGCACAAAGTGTTAGCACTAACATGGGATAAAAGTTTTTCTGTTTCATCATTAATCTATTTAAATGAGTTTGGGTAAAAATTACATTAATAAAAAACCTTGCCCAAGTCTATTTAAATTTTCAAAGCCACCTTAATTAGGGTTTTTAGCATTGGTCTTAGGTACCATCACACCCTATTTATATATAAGGAAGTGGATTACCCTTAAAAGATAACCTCGAAATTCATCAATAGCATTAAATATGAGCCTTAAGGTTTATCATAAAAAAAGAGATTTTAATAAAACTCCAGAGCCTTTTGGTAAAAAAACACGTGCGCAAAAAATCCAAAAATACATCATTCAAAAACATGCAGCAAGTCATCTACATTACGATTTTCGCTTAGAACTAGATGGTGTGTTAAAAAGCTGGGCGGTGCCGAAAGGCCCTTGTCTTGATCCTAGTGTTAAACGATTGGCTATGCATGTGGAAGATCATCCTATTGAATATGGTTCCTTTGAAGGCATTATTCCTGCTGGAGAATATGGTGGTGGCACAGTAATGTTATGGGATAAGGGAACTTGGGAATTTATTGGCGATAATGCATTAAAATCATACAAGAAAGGTGATTTAAAATTTAAAATAAATGGTTCTAAATTAAAGGGCGAATGGAAATTAATTAATATTAACCATAATCCTAAAACCTGGCTTCTAATAAAAGTTAAAGACAAATATGCTAAATCTATAAATGAATATGATGTTACCGAAGAAAAACCCTTGAGCGTGGTTTCCGGACAAGATTTAGATGAAATTGCAGATCAAACTCTTAGTAAAAAAATTAAAAAAAAAATCTTAGAGCTTAAAGCTCATCCTGCTTCAATGTTGAAATTAATAACCCCAGAATTATGTACTTTAGTAACTGAAGCGCCCGATGGTGATGAGTGGTTGCATGAAATCAAGTTAGATGGTTACAGATTAATTAGTTTTATCAAACAAGATAAAATAAAATTACTAACAAGGCGTCATCAAGATTGGACAAAACAATTTAGTTCCATTCAAATTGCATTAAAGAAATTAAAATTAAAAAATTGCATTCTGGATGGAGAGGTAGTTATTTTAGATAAAAAGCAACATTCTGATTTTCAGTTGTTACAAAACTCGATTAAATTTGGCAGTGAAGATTTTATCTATTACATTTTTGATATTCTTTATTATGATGGCTATGATTTAACTAAACTACCATTAATACAACGCAAGGAAATTTTACAAGAGTTAATCGAAGATAAAGAATATGCAATTCGCTATAGTGATCACGTGCTGGGGAATGGCCCGCAAGTATTTGCTAAAGCCTGTGAGATGGGATTAGAAGGAATTATTTCAAAACAAATAGCTAGTGAGTATTTGCAAAAAAGAACCCAAAATTGGCTCAAAGTTAAATGCAGTCAGCGACAAGAATTTATTATTGCAGGATACACTACACCTTCAGGTGGAAGAAAACATTTCGGCTCCTTATTATTAGCAGTTTACGATGACAAACAAGAGTTAATTTATTGTGGTAATGTTGGAACTGGATTTACCCAAAAATATTTAGAATCCTTATATTCTAAATTTCAAAAATATAAAACCAATAAAGTGCCTTTCAAAACCAGACCTGCTGCAAGCAAAAATGTAACCTGGCTAAAACCTGTGATCGTTTGCGAAATTGAATTTATGACTTGGACCAAGGACGGAATTTTACGGCATCCAAGTTTTAAAGGCATAAAGAATGATAAAATGGCCAAACAAATTAAAAGAGAATTGCCTAAGCATCTTAAAAAATCCAAATCTACCAAAACTTTAAGTAATCCCAATAAATTTTATTATCCAGAAGATAAAATTACAAAATTAGATTTATATAATTATTATGTACAAGTTAAGAATTGGATTTTACCTTATTTAGTAAATCGCGCTCTAACTTTAGTTAGATGTCCTGGCGGCTATGCAAGCAGTTGTTTTTATCAGAAGCATATTAATTCTGGTACTCCTAAGGAATTACATGGAGTAAAAATTAAAAATAAAAACGGAAAATCTGAGGAATATATTTATATTGATGATGAAGCAGGGTTACTTGCTTTACCTCAGCTAGGAGCACTGGAATTGCATCCATGGGGTAGTAAAATTGAAAAAATTGAATATCCAGACATAATTATATTTGATATTGATCCGGCGCCTGACGTCAGTTGGTCTCGCGTGGTAGAGGCTGCCTTTGCTGTGAAATCACAGCTGGATAAATTGAAGTTAAAAAGTTTTGTCAAAACTACAGGCGGCAAAGGATTGCATGTCTTTGTTCCAATAAAACCAGAATATAAATGGGATGATATTAAAGAATTTTCTCATTTGCTTGTACAGTATCTTTGTATGCAACATCCAAAATCCTACCTAAGTGTTATGAATAAAGCTAAGCGGAAAGGTAAGATCTTTATCGATTATTTACGCAATAGTAGGGGAGCAACTGCAGTGGCACCTTTCTCCACACGAGCAAAAAAGCATGCGACCGTTTCTGTACCTTTAGATTGGGATGAGCTTACAAAAAAAATTGAAGATACTACATATACAATAAAAACTTTACCTAAACGTTTACAAAATCAAAAAAAAGATCCTTGGGAGAAATTTTTCAAGATTAAACAATCTTTAGATTTAGACAAATTTAAGAAATAGGGAGAATTTGCTATGCCAGATGCATTTGAGAAACAATTAACAAAATTCATTCATGATTTTAATAATGTTTTGATGAAAGCATCAACCAATTTAGAAATGGTGCTCCAAAAAACCAATCTTTCTCAGGAAGAAGTTGCATACTTGCAATCTGCAATGCAGGCAATTGATAAAGGTTCGCAATTAACTAAGGAGTTAAGAGGTTTAGCTCTAATCAATAAAAAATCTTCTCAAACTATTTTATTAGTTGAAGATGATTTAGATTTACAAGAATTGATATCAGAATTCCTAACCTCATCAGGTTTTAAGGTTTTGGTAGCAACAACTCCAACAGATGCAATCAACCAACTTAAAGACCAAAATAATCTTGATTTATTAATCACGGATTTTAGTTTAGGGTCAGAAACAAGCGGAGCTGATATTGCTAAATTAGCGCTGGAAACACATATGCCAATTAAAATATTATTAATGACGGGGCTTACAAGTAACCTAACTGAGGTAAAGGATTTTCCAATTTTAGAAAAACCCTTTACATTAGAAAAACTTCTTGCCACTGTAAAACAAGTATTTTTAATGCCTGCTTAAATCTACAAGTAATTGCTGGATCATTTCAATTTGCTTTAGTGACGCTGCATCTTGATCTAGAATTTCTTTTAAGATAATTTCTAATTTACGTGCTTGTGTACTAACTTCATTAAAGCCAAATGTGCCTGCAGATCCATGCAAAGTATGCACTAAACTGTGACATTTTGTTAATTCTTCAGTGTTCCAATTCATCATGAGATTATCCCACAACGACTGAATCTCATGAATTTTTAACTGCAGCTTATTTTCATAAGAAGTGTGTATCGCAGATAACTTATCTTCAATATTAGTCATGGAGTACTTCCTTCCAGATCGCCTTTAATTGATCAGCAAGTAACATGGGATCAAACGGTTTAGTGATTACGCCAACCGCTCCTAATTGTTTGTACTGATTGATTTCAGCAGGTTGAATTTTGGCTGTCATAAATACAGCAGGAATATTTTCAAAATTAGGTAATTTGCGTAACGCATTTAAGGTTTGAGGACCATCCATTTCAGGCATCATTACATCTAATAAAATTAAATCGGGCGTGAACTGTTTGGCAATAGAAATGGCCTCTTGACCAGAACTACAAATTTTGAGTTTAAAACCGGCTAAATCTTCTAGTGCAATCTGCGCAATCGATCTAATGTCAGGCTCATCTTCGATATACAAGATAGAAGATAAAGTTTTCGCGTCCGTCATAGCATCATCCTTAAAAGCTAAAAACTTGGTTCTCTATGATAGTATATTTAGGCCAACCCTTTAAAGTTTTTCCTTCGAAAGAAGACCATCCGCACTTAGTTTTGAGGTTTGCATTTTTAACTTCTTGAGTCAAATTTAAATCTACTAAAACTTTATCTGAGTTAGTTGGTAAATTAAAAATAGATTTAGGATTGGTATAAGTTAATTCTATTATCTTGGATAAGCTAATATTTCCTTCATTACAAGCATTCAACAATAATGGAAGAGTGGTTTCGATTCCTGGCATGCCGGATGGGCAGGAACCATATTCACGTTGTTTTTCAGCTGGCAAATGTGGTGCATGATCAGAACCAATTGTATCAATAGTGCCATCAATTACTGCTTCCCACAGAGCAATTTGATGTTTCTCATCACGCAAAGGTGGGTTTACTACCGCTTTACCTTTTAGATCTTTATAAAAACTTGTATTTAAAAATAAATGATGGGGAGTAGTTTCAGCAAAAACTGGAAGACCCAATTTTTTGGCATCTCTAATAAGATTAATTTCATCAATAGTGCTGGAATGCAGAATGTATAATCGAGTGCCGTATTGTCGACATAAATTAATAGCTTTTTCTACAGCAACTGCAGCAACTTCCTCGTTCCTGATTTCGGAGTGATCC
>Ga0182024_10021118_pt1 | contig 11845 bp, 11 predicted proteins | sample P32metaG_FD_120480 | JGI IMG/M metagenome (GOLD analysis project Ga0182024, IMG submission 120480) | Permafrost microbial communities from Stordalen Mire, Sweden - P3-2 metaG (Illumina Assembly) | ecosystem: Environmental > Terrestrial > Soil > Wetlands > Permafrost | place: Sweden: Stordalen... | reverse complement strand
CATCGCGATCTGCCGCTGCTGATAAACCAATGGGCCAATGTGGTGCGCTGGGAAATGCGGCCGCGCCTGTTCCTGCGCACCACCGAGTTTCTCTGGCAGGAAGGCCATACCGCCCATGCCGACACCGATGATGCGGTGGCGGAAACTTTGCGCATGCTGGAAGTGTACCGCACCTTTGCCGAAGATGTGCTGGCCATGCCGGTGATCGCGGGCGAGAAACCGGAGAATGAGCGTTTCCCCGGCGCGGTGAACACTTATTCCATCGAGGCGATGATGCAGGACGGCAAGGCGCTGCAGGCCGGCACTTCGCATTTCCTGGGGACGCATTTCGCCGAAGCGCAGAACATCAAATTCCAGAATGACACGGGCGGGATGGAGTTCTGCAACACCACCAGCTGGGGCGTGAGTACGCGGCTGATCGGCGGGGTGATCATGACCCATGGCGATGATGACGGCTTGCGCCTGCCGCCGGCGATTGCGCCGAGGCAGATTGTGGTGGTGCCGATGTTGCGCGACAAGCCGGAAGACGCCGAGGTTTTGGCCTATTGCGAAAATCTGGTGAAGGCGCTGTCGGGGATGACGGCGTTCGGCCAGTCTGTGCGGGCGCTTTTGGACCTCAAGAAAATCAAATCGGCGGAGAAGCGCTGGAACTGGGTGCGGCGCGGGGCGCCGTTGATTGTGGAAGTGGGGCCGCGCGATGCGGCCAGCGGGAACGTCACTTATATGCGGCGCGATGACCTGCGCGACGGCGATAAGATAAAATCCGTGGTCAAGCCGCGGGTGGATTTCATCGAAGGCGCGGTGCAGCTTCTGGCGGAAATCCAGGCCGGGCTTTATGCCGAGGCCAAGGCCCGGCTGGACAGCAATATACGCCGCGACATTCTGACGTTCGACGCCCTGGCCGATCATTTCGGCGAGGATGATGAGAGCTTCAAAGGCTGGGTGCGGGTGCCCTGGGCGCGGCCTTCTGGCGAGGCGCTGGAAGCGGTGGGAGTGAAACTGAAAGCGTTGAAGCTGACCATCCGCAATGCGCCAGGCGATCAACCGGCTTCGTTCGGGGCGTGCATTTTCTCGGGCAAGCCGGGTGTGGAAGAAATACTGATAGGACGGGCGTATTGATCCTCTCGGTGCGGTATGCGGCCAAATATGTGTCCGCGCGTTAACACACCGAGCGCCAAAGGTTAGCGGCTTCCCGCCTCTTCCATCAAAGGCGCGTTCACCCGGAAAACAGACAGGCCGCGAGTGTTCCACGCGCTCTGGCCGCTTCGGCGAAGGAATGAAAATGAAGAATGTTCTGAAAAGCACCGTCATCGCGCTTGGCCTGATGGGCGCCGTCCTCATGGCGGCAAGTCCCGTCAATGCCGCGGTTGTCGGGGTACAAGTTGGTGGCGTCGGCTTGGGTTTCCAGGTCGGCAACGGTCACTATTATGACCGTAACCATCATCGCCAAGCCTATACCTATCCGTCAGACTGGAAGACCTATCACCACCCCCAGTCCTGGTATCGCAGCCATCCGCAATGGAACGACCAGAGCAATCGGGATTGGTATCGCCACTGATTGACGTCGCATGACGCAAATCCACGGCCCGTCCCGCGTGAGGCGCGGGGCGGGCCGATTGCGCAAAACGATCCCGGCAAAACCATGATTCTGTCGTTCACGCCGTGGTACCGCGGAATAGCGAGCCTGGTTAATGGCAGGCAGATTTAGGATTCAGCAAAGAGTCCGGCGTCTTGCCGTCCACCGCGACATAGGCGGGGCCCTGGCCCTGCTTCAGCGGGACCGGGAGCTGACCCTGGAAGGGAATCGGGCTGTTCTGGATGTCAGCGGGGGCGACCTGATGACCCTCGACGTCGGTGCCAGGGGTGAGGTTGGGCTGGGCCAGCCGGGGGTCGCAGGGGCCGTCGGCCTGCCCGGTCAGGATCGGGTCGGGTTTGCCGCGGTTGGCTATCCCCGCGGAAAAGGCGGATTTGGCGGTAAAAACCAGCACCACAACAAGCAGCGCCCCCAATGCGGCGCTTCGGTAATTTCCTTGCGTATGTTGCACTGCAATAACTCCAGATATTGCGTGACTCGGGGCCTGAACTCCAGTATCACCCCAACCCATAAGAATACCGCCAACAAAGAGCGGCCAAGTTCGGGGACGAAAAAGTTCGAAAAAAGGCCGGAGTTCGCTCCGGCCTTTTTGTTTTGGGGGTGAGCGACGACCGGCGAAGCCGGGCGAATTGATCCAGTGGATCAATTCGAGCCGCGAACGCGCCGAGCACAAGCGAGGCGCCGGGGAAATGGGGAAGCAGTCTCAGATGCTGGACCGGATTTTCGGCCTTTCCGCCCCCGGCACGCTTTTACCTAAAGCGCCATCCAGCCCATGCGCAGGGCGGCGTAAAAGCCGATCCAGAGAATGGCCGCCACCACACTGGCGATCAGCGCCTTTTTGGCCAACATGGGGTTGAGCGGCGCGCCGGAGTCCGGGTCGCGCTCCGCCCCCAGCCCTACCGGCAACAGGCAGAACAGGCAAAGGAACCACAGCACCGCATAGGCGCTGAACAGCACGACATAATGGATGAAGTTGCCGATAGCCGCGTCGCTCATATGGATTGCTCCTTGGCCTTCTCCAGTTCGATCAAGACGCCGCCGAAATCCTTTGGGTGCAGGAACAGCACCGGTTTGCCATGGGCGCCGGTTTTCACCTCGCCCAGCGCCCGGGCGCCGGCGGCCAGCAACTGGTCGCGGGCGGCGATGATGTTTTCCACCTCGAAACAAAGATGATGCACGCCGCCTTCGGGATGGCGCTTGAGGAAATTGGCGATGGGGGAGTTTTCGCCCAAGGGCGCCAACAGTTCGATTTTGCTGCCGGACAATTGGACAAACACCGTGGTGACGCCATGCTCGGGTTGCGGGACCGGCGCCGAAACCTTCGCGCCCAGCGTGTCGCGATAGAGCGCCGTGGCCTTGGCCAGATCGTTGGTGGCGATGGCGACGTGATTGAGCTTGCCGATCATGGGGAGCGATCCGCGAAGCGGACGAATGCCCTGAACGCAAGCGAAGGGCCGGTGAGAGTAATACTCATATTTCAACCACGGTCACGCGGGTCACCGGCTTCTTGCCCCAGGCGTCATGTGCCGCCCGCCGCGCCGCGCGGCGGACGGATTCGGCCAGATCATCCGCATCGCCGCGCTTGTGGCGGCGGAGCAGATCGTCCACCGCGACCCGGATCGCCTCATGCACCGGCGCAGGAATGCCTTCAATCAATATGGCAGGGTCGGCTGCCGCGCGGCCCTTGCCGTCCAGCACCAAAGTGATCGCGATCAACCCGGCATAGGCCATGGCGCGGCGGGATTTGCTGAGCCCCTCGCTCTCGGCCACCAGCACCCTTCCGTCGAGATGGATGCGGCCCGAGGGCACTTCGTCAATCAGTTCGGCGGGGCCGGGGGCCAGGCGGTAAAGCTGGCCGTTACGGGGGACCAGCCCCTCGGGCACCTGCAGCGATTTGGCCAGGCGGGCATGTTCGCTCATATGCCTGAGCTCGCCATGCACCGGCACGGCGATGCGCGGGCGCGTCCAGCGATACATTTCGGAAAGTTCGTCGCGCGCCGGATGGCCGGAGACATGGACGAAATGATCCAGTTCGGTGAGCACTTCCACCCCCAGACCGGAGAGCTTGTTGTGCAGCTCGAAGATCGGCAATTCGTTACCGGGGATGATGCGGCTGGAAAAAATCACCGCATCGCCCTTGCCCAGCTGCACATCGGGATGATTGCCCTCGGCGATGCGGGCCAGCGCGGCGCGCGGCTCCCCCTGGCTGCCAGTGCAGAGATAAAGCACTTGGGCAGCGGGCAGTTCGGCGGCGTCGACCGCATCCAGCACCGGCGGGAAATTTTTGAGATAGCCGGTGGCGCGCGCCGCCTCGACGATCTTGTGCATCGAGCGGCCGACCAGGGCGATGCTGCGGCCATGGGTTTTGGCGGCATGGGCGATACTGTCGAGCCGCGCCGCATTGGAGGCGAAGGCGGTGACGGCGACCCGGCGCCTGAGGGTGCCGATCAGATTGGTGAGACTTTCGCGCACTTTGGCTTCCGAGCCGGAATGGCCCTGTTGCAGGGCATTCGTGGAATCGCAGACCAGCGCCAGCACGCCTTCATCGCCCAGCTTCTGGATGGCGGCGATGTCAGTTTCCTCGCCCAGCATCGGTTCAGGATCGAGCTTCCAATCGCCAGTATGAGCGATCAGGCCCAGGGGCGTCCGGATGGCGATGAGATTGGGTTCGAGGATGGAATGGGTGATGGAAATGAAATCCAGCCGGAACGGGCCCAGCGTCAACGTGCCGCGCAGCGGAATCCGTTTCACCCGGGCGGTGATGCCGGCTTCCTCCAGCTTGCCTTCAATCAGGACGGCGGTGAAGGGCGTGGCGTAGATCGGGCATTTGAGCATCGGCCAGAGCGGGGCGATGGCGCCGATATGATCTTCATGCGCATGGGTGGCGATGATGCCGAGCACGTCTTCCGCCCGCTCCGCCAGAAAGCGGATATCGGGCATGATGATATCAACGCCGGGGGTGGAGGCTTCGCGCCCGAACAACACGCCGCAATCCAGGATGATCCATTTGCGCCGCGACGGCGGGCCGAAACCGTAGGCGTTGAAATTCATCCCGATTTCGCCCGAGCCGCCCAAGGGCAGGAAGACAAGTTCGTCGCGCGTGCCGGGTTGCAGCATCAAGCCCTCTCAAGCATCAATGGCGCGCGTTGCGGGCGTGGATCAGCATCAGCCCGCGCATGGTCAGGTCCGGATCAATATGGTCGATGGCGGGAATGTCGGGCCGGAACAGGTGCGAGAGGCCTCCCGTGGCGACCACGGTCATCGGCTTGCCATATTCGGCCTTGATGCGCGTGATCAGCCCGTCAATCAACCCGACATAACCCCAATAGATTCCCGACTGCATGCTGGGCACGGTATCGCGGCCGATCACACTCTGGGCGCGGTGGATGGCCACGCGCGGCAACAGCGCCGCGGCCTGGTGCAGCGCCTCGATGGACAGATTGGCGCCCGGCGCGATCACGCTGCCGTCGAAATCGCCATTCTCCGCGACAATGTCGAAATTTGTCGCGGTGCCGAAATCCACCACAATCACCGCGCCCTTGTAACGCTCATGGGCGGCGACGGTGTTGCAGAGACGGTCGGCGCCCACCGCCTGAGGCCGGTCCACATTGGCCTTCATGCCAAGATCGAGGGCGGGATCGCCCACCAGCATGGGTTCGGTTTTCACATAGTTGCGGCACATGGCGCGCAAATCGAACAACACCGCCGGCACCACGGTGGCGATGATGGCAGCGTCAAGATCGGCGAAGGAGAGCCCCTGCAACGCCAGAAGCTGGCTGAGCCAGACCGCATATTCATCGGCGGTGCGGGCAACCTGCGTGACCGTCCGCCATTGCGCGCGCATCGTGACGCCATCATAGACGGCGAAGACGATGTTGGTATTGCCGGCGTCAATGGCGAGAAGCATCACGTTACCCAAAAAAAACTTCGGCGGCGGCGAGGACATGAAGATTGTCCGCGTCTCTCAGCAACAGCGCGCCCTGTTCGTCAACGCCTTCAAACACGCCCACATGCTCCCTGCCGGGCAGACGCGCCCGGATGCGGCTGCCCAGCCCCGCCGCCCGCGCCAGCCAAGCGTCGCGGATGGGGCCGAAGCCGGACTTTTCCCAGCTTTCATACCATCCGGCGAAGCCGGGGGCGAGGAGACCGAGCGCTTGTTGGGGCGATGGCGGCGTGGATGTCATGGCGGCCAGCGAAATGGCGGGAAATTCGGTGTCGGGGGGATAGGATTTGAGATTGACGCCGATGCCGATGGCCAGCGCCTCACCCATAGTTTCCAGAAGAATGCCAGCGAGTTTGCGCCCCTCCAGCAACACATCATTGGGCCATTTGACGGCGATGCCGGGGGAATAATGCGCCGCCATGTCGGCGGTGGCGATGGCGGCGACAAAACTAAGCTGGGCCCATTCGTGCCTGGGCCGCGATGGCCGGATCAGCAGGGTGGCGAAGAGATTGCCGTCCGCGCTGTGCCAGACCCGGCCCTGGCGGCCGCGCCCGGCGCTTTGGCGCGACGAAGCGATCCAGAGCGGGCCATTCTCGCCCGCCACGGCCAGGCGGCGGGCTTCCTCATTGGTGGAATCCAGTTCGGCAAATTCCCGAAGCCCGTAGCCCAGGATCAAGGCAGCAACGCCTTTGCGGCGGCGTCGGCGGCGGTGATGATGGGCGAGGCCGCGAAGATGAAGAGCAGCGCGAAAGCACCGGAAAGGATCATGATCGCGCGGGAACCCAGCCCCATATCGCGGTCGAAGCCGGGCGCCGGTTCGTCGAAATACATGATCTTCACCAGGCGGAGGTAATAAACCAGGCCTATGGCGCTCGCCAGCACGCCCAGGACCGCTGGCCAGATCAGATGCGCCTGGATGGCGGCGAGGAAAATATAGAATTTGGCGAAGAAGCCCGCCAAAGGCGGCAGGCCCGCCAGACTGAGGAACAGCATGGAGAAGACCAGCGCCAGTTGCGGATTGGTGCGGGCGAGACCTGAGAGGTCGGAGATGGTCTCGACCGATTTGCCTCCGCGGCGCATCGCCTGGATGCAGGCGAAGACGCCGATATTGGTGGCGACATAGATGGTCAGGTAAATCAGCACGCCGCGCGCGCCCAGTGCGGTGCCGGCGGCCAGGCCGAGCAGCGCATAGCCCATATGGCCGATGGAGCTGTAGGCCATCAGGCGCTTGATGTTCTTCTGGCCCAGCGCCGCCACCGCACCCAGCGCCATGGAGAGAACCGAGATGAAGATGATGATCTGGCGCCATTGGGCGATGGCATCGGGAAACGGCGACAGCATGGCGCGCAGGAAGAGACACAGCGCCGCCACCTTGGCGGCGGTGGCGAAATAAGCGGTGACGGGCGTGGGGGCGCCTTCATACACATCGGGCGTCCACATATGGAACGGCACGGCGGAGACCTTGAACGCAAGCCCCGCCACCAGGAAGACGATGCCGAAGATGATGCCGATGCCGACATGGGTGTTGGCGATCACGCTGGCCACGGTGGTGAAAGTAACGCTGCCGGTGAAGCCATAGATCAGCGAAATGCCGTACAGCATCATGCCGGAGGATAGCGCCCCCAACACGAAATATTTGAGCCCGGCCTCGGTGGAGCGCAGATGGTCGCGGTTGAAGGCGGCCAGCACATAAAGCGCCAGGGATTGCAATTCCAGGCCCATATAGAGGGACAGGAAGCTGGTGGCCGAGACCATCAGCATCATGCCGAGCGTGGCCAGCAGCATCAGCACCGGCAGTTCAAAGCGCGACAAAGCGATGGTGGAGAAAAATTCCTCGGCCAGCAATATGGAAAGCGCCGCCCCGATCAGGATCAGGATTTTGGCGAAGCGGGAAAAGCCATCAGCGACAAAGGCGCCATGGAAGGCGCTGCCCTGCCCGCCCATCACCACAGCGGCGCCGGACAGAACCAGAAGCAGGATGGCGGCAAAGGCGATGGCGGAGGCGGTTTTCTCACCGCCGATAGCGCCGGCAAGAAGAAGCGCCATGGCGCCGACGGCCAAGATCAGCTCGGGCAGCAGGATCATCAGGTCGGGCGTGATATTCATGGCGCGACCTTCTGAAGGGCTACTCTATTTCCGGCATGATCCATCGCCAGCGAGGCCTGGTTGTCATGGATCAGCTTGGCCACCGCGGGGGTGGTGACATTGAACACCGGGGTGGGATAGACGCCCATCAGGATGGTGATCGCCACCAGCGGAGCCAGGATGGCGATTTCGCGGGCGTTGAGGTCCTGAATGGTTTTCAGCGCCGGCTTGACCAGGGCGCCGAAGATGATGCGGCGATAGAGGAACAGGGCATAGGCGGCGGAGAGGATCACGCCGGTGGCGGAGAAAATCGCCAGCCAGCTGTTGCGCAGATAACCACCCAGCATGGTGAGGAATTCGCCGACAAAGCCGCCCGTGCCCGGCAGGCCGACATTGGCCAAGGTGAAGACCATGAAACAGGCGGCATAGACCGGCATGCGATTGACCAGCCCGCCATAGGCGGCGATTTCGCGGGTGTGCATGCGGTCATAAACCACGCCGACACAGAGGAAGAGCGCGCCGGAGACCACGCCATGGGAGAGCATCTGGAAAATGCCGCCTTCCACCCCCTGATGGGTCAGGGTGAAAATGCCCATGGTGACAAAGCCCATATGGGCGACGGAGGAATAGGCGATCAGTTTTTTCATATCCTCCTGCGCCAGCGCCACCAGCGAGGTGTAGATGATCGCCACAATGCTGAGGGTGAAAACCAAAGGCGCGAACATCTCGGTGGCCGACGGGAACATGGGCAGCGAGAAACGCAGGAAACCGTAACCGCCCATCTTCAAGAGAATGCCGGCCAGGATCACCGAGCCCGCTGTGGGGGCCTCGACATGGGCGTCGGGCAGCCAGGTATGGACCGGCCACATCGGCATCTTGACCGCGAAGCTGGCAAAGAAGGCCAGCCACAGCCAGGTCTGCATCGCGGGCGGGAAATGGGTGGAGGAGAGAAGCTGGGCGATGTCGGTGGTGCCGGCGTACCAATACATGCTCATGATGGCGAGCAGCATCAGCACCGAGCCGACAAAGGTGTAGAGGAAAAACTTGAAGCTGGCATAGACGCGACGCTTGCCGCCCCAGATGCCGATGATCAAAAACATCGGGATCAAGCCGCCTTCGAACAGGACATAGAAGAGAACCAGGTCGAGGGCGCAGAACACGCCGATCATCATGGTTTCCAGCACCAGGAAGGCGATCATGTATTCGGGGACGCGATTTTCGATGGAGTCCCAGCTGGCGGCAATGCAGAAGGGCATCAGGCCCGCGGTTAGGACCACGAACAGCATGGAAATGCCGTCCACGCCCATGTGATAGGAAATACCTCCCCCCAGCCAATTGAGTTTTTCCACCAGCTGGAAGCCGGGATTGTGGGTATCAAACGCCGCCCACACCATCAGCGAGATAATGAAAGTGACGATGGTCGTGCCCAGCGCGATCCAGCGCGCGGCCTGGGCATTGGGCAGCGCCAAAATCGCCGCCGCGCCCAGCAGCGGCACGAAAGTGACGAGAGACAGCAAGGGAAGGCCGGTCATAGCGCGCCTCCCGTGGCCAGGAACCAGGTGGCCAGCGCTACCACGCCCAGGAGCATCGCCAGGGCATAGTGATAGACATAGCCGGACTGGAGTTTGACCGCGCCGCGCGCCGCGTCCAGCACCCGGGTGGAAATGCCGTCAGGACCCAGCCCGTCAATCACCAACCCGTCACCCTTCTTCCACAGGAAGCGGCCGATGAAGAAAGCCGGACGGACGAAGATGAGATCGTAAAGCTCATCAAAATACCATTTGTTGAACAAGAAGAGATAAAGCAGCCCGCGCCGCGCCGCCAGTTTGCGCGGCAGATCGGGGTGCAGGATGTAATAGTAATAAGCGATGGCGAAGCCGATGATGGTGACGGTGAGCGGCGCCAGCTCGACCCAGACGGGCATTTCGCCCTCAGCGCCTTTAGGCACGAAGAGCGAGGCTTTCCAGAATTCCGCCGCGCCGTCGCCGATGAAGTAATGGACGAAAGCCATGCCGGCGAAAACCGCGCCGGTGGCGAGCAGGCCCAGCGGCACCAGCATGGTGAGCGGGGATTCGTGCATTTCCTCCAGCTTGGGGGCATGGTGATGGGCGTGATCGTCGGTGTCGGGCGCGCCGTGATCCAGATGCTGGTGGTCGAGACCGCGATAGCGGCCATGGAAAGTCATCAGGAATTGCCGCCAGGAATAAAAGCTGGTCATGCCGGCGGAAATGACCAGCAGGGTGAAGGCATAAGCACCGATGGAGGTGTGGGCGCTGAAGGTGGCGTTGATGATGGCGTCCTTGGAATAAAAGCCGGCCAGCCCGATGTCCAGATAGGGAATGCCAACCCCGGTGAGCGCCAGATTGCCGATCAGCATCATCGCCCAGGTGAAGGGAATGGCTTTCCACAGCCCGCCCATCTTGCGCATGTCCTGTTCGTGATTCATGGAATGGATCACCGCGCCGGCGGAAAGGAACAGCAGCGCCTTGAAGAAGGCATGGGTGAAAAGATGGAACATGGCGGCGTCATAGGAGGCGACGCCCGCGGCGGCGAACATATAGCCCAGCTGTGAACAGGTTGAATAAGCGATCACCCGCTTGATGTCGTTCTGGAACAGGCCCACCGAAGCGGCGAAAAAGGCGGTGGTGGCGCCGATGAAGGTGACGAATTCGGCGGCATGCGGCGCCTGCTGGAACATGGGCGAACAGCGGCAGACCAGGAATACGCCCGCCGTCACCATGGTGGCAGCATGGATCAGGGCCGAGACGGGGGTGGGGCCCTCCATCGCGTCGGGCAACCAGGTGTGCAGGCCCAATTGCGCCGACTTGCCCATCGCACCCACGAACAACAGCAGGCAAAGCGTGGTCATGATGTCCACGCTATGGCCGGCGAAGATCATGCTTTTGCCGGCCATGGCCGGGGCTGCTGCGAACACCGCGTCGAAATCGAGCGTCTTGAAGACGGCATAGACGCCGAAAATGCCCAGCGCGAAGCCGAAATCGCCCACCCGATTGACCACAAAGGCCTTGATCGCGGCGGCGTTGGCCGATGGCCGCGTATACCAGAAACCGATCAGGAGATACGAGGCCAGGCCCACCCCCTCCCAGCCGAAAAACAGCTGGAGGAAATTGTTGGCGGTCACCAGCATCAGCATGGCGAAGGTGAAGAGGGAAAGAAAAGAGAAGAAGCGCGCCGGGTGCGGGTCTTCTTCCATATAACCGATGGAGTAAAGGTGGACGAGACTGGAGACTCCCGTCACCACCACCAGCATCACCGCGGTGATGGTGTCTATCCGCACTGTCCAGTCGGCGGCGAAATCGCCGGAATGAATCCAGGGCAGGATCTGGATGATGTATCTATGGCCTTCCAGCGCCACATCGTTGAACGCCACCAGCGACAGGGCCAGCGAAACAAATAGCAGCGCGGTGGTGACAATCTCCGACGCCCGCGCGCCGATCACGCGGCCGAGCAGCCCGGCGATGGCCGAGCCGATGATGGGAAGAAAGACGATTGCTGCGTACATTCCGCCTCAGCCCTTCATCATATTGACGTCCTCAACCGCGATCGTGCCGCGGTTGCGGAAATAAACCACAAGAATGGCAAGGCCGATGGCAGCTTCGGCCGCCGCCACGGTCAGCACGAACAACGCGAAGACCTGGCCGACCAGATCGCCCAGGGCGGCGGAGAAAGCGACGAAATTGATGTTCACCGCCAAAAGGATCAATTCCACCGACATCAGGATGATGATGATGTTCTTGCGGTTGAGGAAAATGCCCACCACGCCGATGGTGAACAGGATCGCCGCGACCGTGAGGTAACTGGAAAGCCCGATACTCATGCCCCCTCCTCCGATCCTTGGCCCGGTTTCAGATCATGCATATCCACCGCCATGGCGGCAGTGCGGGCGTTCTGGACCGAAATCCGCTGGCGGCGCACCCCCGGACGGCGGCGCAACGTCAGCACAATCGCGCCGATCATTGCCACCAGCAGCACCAGCCCGGCGACCTGGAAGTAATAAATGTAATCCGTATAGAGGATGCGCCCCAGTGCCTCGGTGTTGGTGACGCCGGCCGGCGTAGCATGGGCCAACGCGCCCGTGGCGGCGGGCTTCAGTACCCATAGGCTGCCCGCCATGATCAGCTCGGCCGCCAGGATCAACCCGATCAGGGCACCGAAGGGCAGATATTGCAGACTGCCGCGTTTCAGTTCGGCGAAATCCACAT
>Ga0182024_10021117_pt1 | contig 11845 bp, 18 predicted proteins | sample P32metaG_FD_120480 | JGI IMG/M metagenome (GOLD analysis project Ga0182024, IMG submission 120480) | Permafrost microbial communities from Stordalen Mire, Sweden - P3-2 metaG (Illumina Assembly) | ecosystem: Environmental > Terrestrial > Soil > Wetlands > Permafrost | place: Sweden: Stordalen... | reverse complement strand
CTCGTCTCGGCCCCGCTTGGACATGGTACTTTTACGCGCTCTGTTGCGCTGCTGCAGCGACTAATCTGGTGTAGTCTTAACTTTGATCCTTCAGAAGGCGTTTCAGGGGAAGACGACCGTCAAGGATAAAATCCTCCAGATTCTATTCAGTAATCTTTTTGTATTGGTCCTCTATTACTTCTTTTCTAATGACAATAGATTGCACCGATCCAGAACTCGGGTATTTAGACCTTTCTACTGACTTGATTGACCCTTTCTAGTCTATCTTGCCTCCATGGCGGTAATTGGTACGTCACTCCACTCCCTCTAGACCCGTTACTGACATCTCTTTTTACAGCCGGCGCCAAGAACCTTGAACAAATCAAAGCCACCGTAAAAGTAGGCTTCCTTCCAGTCATGAAAATCTCCTGGATGGTCAGTCCAGTGACCTTGGTACTCCTCCTACGCATCAATTCTGACCTTGTAGCTCTTCGCCCAGAAATATCTCCCCCCTCAGGCCTGGGGTATATACACCCCTTCTTCGCGAGGCTCATGCATTTAGTACCCTTCTTCAATTTGGTTGGATTCGTTTTGGGAACTTATATCAACACTCAGACTAAACGCCGACGACGCTTGGCAGCGTTGAAGAAACAGGTACGTTTTCCTGCCTACGGGGTGATTTGCTAATGCATTTTTTTTGTAGGCTGAAGAGGAGAAGAAACTTTAGATTGAAGAGCAGAGTTAGTTTATATGTTTTGAGGTATTGTTATAGCAAATTATGAAGATGGCGGTTTAGATGAAGATGAGGTTTAAGTTATTTCTGACGACGAAGCCGTGTTTGCCTTGCTATTTATAAGCCTTGATGTCTCAAGTTTGAGTCCCCATTATGTATTCTACTTCATAGAGTATTTCTGACGGTCGCTTCGCGTTGCGCTTCTTGCTGCGCGCTACCGCGCCGATCTGGGATTCGTTGGACGATCAATCAGCCCCTAACCTTCGCCAAATTGTTCCAAGCGACACGTCGCAGAATCATGACGCCCCAGAAACCAGTCCTATAGCACCATGTCAAGCACTCCGAAAGGATCCCTTTCCTCCTCGGGATCCTTCACTCTATGGGGATTGACCCTCTCGGGTCTGGTCGCCGCAGCAGCCTTGATCCTCAATAAAGAAGGGCAACCCCTGCAAGCGTCCCTTGGTTTCACTCTGGCGGCATGTATCTTTACGCTACTATTAATACCTGCGTTAAGCGATGCGTTTATCAAAGCTGGGTTCTCCGGAAAGGACCTATCGAAACCGAAAAGGCCGTTATTGTAACTTCCCCTGGCACTCCCCCCCCCTTCCCCCGGGTCCCCCGGCAATTTCGAGTTTGCTAAATTTGTAGGGCCGAGAGTATGGGCGCGGTGTCAGCGTTGGTGTATATCTTCACCATGTTCTGTTTCATTCCGTTTCCCTTTTACAAGTACCTCGTAACAGAAACCTCCGGTGCCGGGAACCGCGATGTCGAGACTGCGGTGGCACCCCAATTCCTCGAAAACGGCCGCACATTGCATCTCTTTCCTCACAACAAGGTTGCCCCACATACAAGCCCCGAGGGTAACGGTAGCTGGGTGAATATCTCGCTGCGTTGTTGAGTTTACAAAGTATGGCGATCCTCGGCATCGCAGACGATATCTTCGACATCCGCTGGCGACATAAAGTCTTTCTCCCGGCGATTGCGTCGATTCCTCTCCTCATGGTGTATTATGTCGACTTTAATGTCACTGTGGTGGTCACGCCAAAACAACTTCTCCCCTATCTGCCGCAACTTATAAATCTTGGTATGCACCCTTCTTCCATTGGGATCTTCATGTACGCGAAAAACTCACGGTAGGCTGGCTGTATTATGCATATATGGCATTTTTGAGTATTTTCTGCACTAATACGATTAATATCCTCGCTGGGATTAATGGCATTGAAGTCGGTCAGAGTATTGTCATTGCACTATGTATCGTCGCCAACGATGTGTTGTATATCATGAAACCTGGTCATCCAGCAACGGACGCGCATCTTTTCTCTCTATACTTTCTCCTCCCCTTTATTGGAGTCTCTTTGGGACTTTTGTATCATAACTGGTAAATCCACAACTATCTACGTACTAAATCACAGGTTTCCCAGTCGAGTATTTGTTGGGGATACATATACGTATTTCGCAGGGATGATTTTCGCTGTTGTCGGCATATTGGGACATTTCTCGAAAACGGTCCTCCTCTTCTTTATCCCTCAGATCTTCAACTCAGCATATTCCGCACCCCAAATCTTCGGACTTATCCCCTGTCCACGGCACCGTCTCCCAAGGTCCCCACCCAACCCACTCTCCCTAATCCTCACCAACATTATCTAACCGCCAGATTAAACCACAAACTAGGCAAACTGGAGCCCAGCTTCGCCGAATTCCAAAAACCCCTGCACCCCCTCTTCGAGACCCTCCTCCGCCTGCTCTCCCGTCTTCGTCTCCTGCGCCTCTACACAGTCTCAAATCCCCCTCCCACTTCCGTCCCCGGAACAACCTCCGTCACCACACAAGCCTCAGATATCACCACGACAAGACGACCCGATGACATCATTGCATGCTCCAATTTAACGCTGATTAACCTTGTTTTGGTCAATTTTGGGCCGATGCGGGAGGACCATTTGTGTTTGACGTTGTTGGCGGGACAGGTCTTGTGTGGGGTGCTGGGGCTGGTGATACGGCATAAATTGGCGTTTTTGGTATATGATCGAGACTCGTAGAGTGGGGTGGGATGGGTGTGTTTGTCTTTGTGTCAAGGAACGTCATGTTGACGTGTATGGAGGTAAATGGGAGATTAGGGACTTTGTTTTTTTGGCGCGAAGGAATATAGACTCTCCGCGTGAGATTAAAAGTTGCCTCTTGCAAGAGATAGATTGGGTGCTTTTTGGCTATGTACTTTGACTTTGATGGGCCAAGCAACGCGGGGGTCAACCGCAAGGGTCTGAAAGCAATCTATTGTCAACCTCTTACAGTTATTTTTGCGAAAGATATTTCGCATTTCCTTCATTCTTAAGCCGAGGTTGACCACATCTCATCAACCGGGGTCGATGAAATCTTACGTCAGCCGTCGATCCCTGGAAAAGTTTTGAAGATTTGAACCACCGCAAACAGAAGCTTTACAGGCAGACTTCCTATGATGACAACAAAAATAGACAAGTCTGAAGATGAGTTGGAACTCGAGAGACTTGTCTTTGGAGACTCTGAAGGAATTACACAGAGAATAGGCGGGGACCGAAAACAGCTGCTGCAGATTCAACCCACCGAACTAGAGCACCTTGAGGACGATCAAGTATCTACCTAAATTGCCCGGTACTAACTTAAGCTATTCTTTATCGACAGTGAAGAAAAAGTAACGGGCGATGCCGAGGCACAAACAGATGAAGATGAAGATCTGCCTGATGCTGCAGCAGCATGGTATGACGAAGACGACGAATCCCTCAGCATTTCCCTAGGTTCCAGCGACCGACTTCGTAAACTCCGAAAAGCAGAAGACGAAGACATTGTCAACGGACGGATATACACACGTCGTCTACGACAGCAATTCGAGCGGATTTATCCCGTCCCAGACTGGGTTAAAGGAGCCCCTGCGAAACGACGGAATTCTCAAAGTGACGACGATGATGAGGATGTCCCCGCTACGGACCCCTTGTCCGCTTTGTTCCAGTCTTCACGGCCCTTGACACAGCGCCCTACAACGTTTTTGCCAAGTGATATTCTTGCCATCACGGCGTTGGCTGGGATTCCCCAACCACAGACGCCTTCTGCGCCACGAACACTGCATTTTCATCCATCGCATCCGTTAGTTCTTATCGCTTATCAGGACTATACTCTTCGAATCCACAGTATCGATGGGAAACACAATCCGCTCGCCACATCAATCAAATTCCCTCGTCTATCTATCCATTCAGCGCTCTTCCATCCTACTAAAAATCTCGTATATGTCACTGGACAGCGTCGGCGGGGTATCTTCGTATGGGATCTCAACTCTGGCCGGGTGCGGAAAATAGCCCGGACATTCCATGAAGAATCCATGGCCTCAGGCGAATGGTCGAACCTCCGGATCTCCCCTGACGGGACTATTTTGGGTGTTGTCTCGGCGATTGGTTGGTTATGTCTCCTCAGTGCGGAAACAGGACAATATCTCGGGGGGATTAAAATTGATGGCACGATAGCGGATTATACTTTCAGTCAGGATGGACGGAAGGCAATTATTGCCAGTGTCAGCGGAGAAATATGGGAAGGCAGCACAGAGAAAATGATAGTGGTCAATCGATGGAGAGATGAAGGAGGCGTATCGCTCACAAAAATCGCCTTGTCACCCGACAATCGGTATTTGGCTATTGGCTCGACTTCGGGGATTGTCACCCTCTACGATGTCGGCTCAGATCAGCACACGTTCATAAAAGCCCTGTACAATCTAAGTACACCGATTACCGAGTTGACATTCTCTCCGGATGGACAGGTGTTGGTGATGGCAAGTTCTGGAAAGAGGGATCAATTACGGGTGGTGCATATTCCGGGATTTACAGTGTTTCCGAACTGGCCGACTTCGAAGACGCCTTTGGGCGTTATTGACTGCATTGATGTTGGTGAGAATGGGTATTTGGCTGTTGGACGGAAGAAGGGCGTAGCATTGTGGAAATTTAGGGATCTGTAGCATATCTGAAGTAATTGTCGGGCCGACGACGAGCTGCATTTGTCTGATGGTGAGTTATGATTGGATGTTTCATCCCCGTGACTCTGTATAATATGACCTTTTTGATTGGCTCAGAATGTTCTGGCGGAGTTTCAATTTTTCTGTGGTGGGCGTTGATTTTTAATAGGTGGCAGAAATTCTCCCCGTTTTCTTTTCACGTCCAAAATCAACCACCGCGGTCAACGCAACAACAAACCACAAACGGCCTGAGCCATCTTCACGCCGTGGGTGCTTCGCTTTCAAGAGAGAAAAGGATCTGAGCTTTCAGACGTTGCTATTCAAACGGTAAGCAGAATCCAAGACTTGTCTGGCAAAGAGCCTAACACTATGGATTTCAGTTTGAATGTCGAGCCTTCTCTTGAGTCCCTTTTCCAGACGCCATCATCGTCGTCGCTAGACTTCTTTGCCCAGCACGACTTTGATCTGTCGTCGGAACATTTCACAGAGCCATCGGTCCCGTTGACGGAATACCGAACCATCGAGCCTGCTCAGCTCACAGCCATGACATCCTCATCGTCGCCGTCCACTTCTGCATCACCATCCTCCTCGTCGGCCACGTCACCCAGCTACACTTCCTATGAAAGTAGTAGTTCCGGGTCCCCACCACCTCAAACTCGCACCAAAAAGAACAAAAAGAATCCTTCCGCTAGCGACAAGGAGAACCACGATCACGAACATCAGGCCAAGCGCCATCAGACAAAGTTGGCCTGCACATGGTGTCGGAAACTCAGCAAGAAATGCGACACTCAACGCCCCTGTGGCCGATGTGTACAGTTCGATCGATGCTCCGAATGCGTCGATGCGCCTCCACGGAAGTCCCGGACTAAAGGATACGACCGAGGCACCTACAAGAAGACTCGGGACCTCGCCACCAAAGATTATACGGAAGCAGTCAACAGACGGGAAGCGTATGTTGCATTGCAGGAAAGGAAGGGAAAAACCCTCAGTGTTGGTTTGACGGCAGATGAAATTTTGGAGCAGACGAGAAAGGATGAGGCAAAGATGAGGAAGGAACAACCCGAGTTGGGTAATATTGCTATTCAAGGTGGGTCGCCGTTCACCGGTCCTCTTGAAGATTTGTTTACATGTTCTGCGACTCTAGATCTAGATGATACTTTGTTATCCCCTACGTTTTCTCGAGAGCCGTCGCCGCTCTTCGATATCTCGTCACCAACAGATAGTACGTCGGGCACGGATTACAGTTCGCCGCCAGAGTTCGGGTCATGGCACTGGGAGACGATGGAAGCATTTCCTACCGTTATGAAACTCGTTGCAGCTGCCCAGGCTGCCGAGGACACCAGTCCCATCGATGTCGACGGGAACGGCATGGACGTTTGGTCAGATCTCGCCCTTGTGGCGTAGACAGGTTTGCTTATTTGATTATTTTTTTCAAACTACGCTAATAACTGAGTTGTTGGTTTCATGAGCAAGGGTCAAGTCATTGTATATAATAAATCATACCTCGATCGCAGGTCGGGCAAATGTATTACTCCATACTTTTTGGTTCTTTCATGCTAATCTCTCCATATTTGTCTACTACCTCGGATTTCGTCTACATCCTCCTTCTGGACTGCCTTCTATGGAAACTTTTAAAGCTTTCGGATCTTTTTACTCTTCATCCGGCATCGTACTTGCTATTACAGTTCTGTTTGTATTTCTTCCCGAATTTCATTTTGTTTCTTACTGAATTCACGTCATAAGTGATCGAATGTGATTTCCAGTCTCACCTGCTGTCTGTGGTCTACCCATTGTGAACTGGGTTGTTATCGTAAATTATAACTTTGAAAGCACAACCCAACGCAAAGCTGTTATGACATGGCAAGATAACATTAATGTTGCGCCCCACCACCGACACTTTAAGGTTTCGGGTGCGGATTATCATCGGCGTGCCGATCAATAATCAACAAGCCATCAGTGGCATATGCGCCGTCGGGTGGGTGATAAAAGTTTCTTTCACGCTGACTGCATATCTCATGTGGACTCCTCTAGGCTCTACAGTCCGCTAGCACCGCCCCACCTAAGTACCACAACGAATGTATCACCTTGCGTCATCATCTGTGCTGCCCTTTCTCAACGACTGGAGGGAAACGACCCAATGGCTTTTCAGGCGAGCTTCTGCGCTTTCTCTTGCTATCGTTGCGACTTGGCGCTATAGCCGTCGAATTGCATGCTCTTGTGTCACAGTCTCTAGCGCGTCGAATGCGCTCCCGAAATAAAGTTTCGGCGTGCATGTAAAATGCGTCCAATCAATCATTAGATTGGTTCGCCGGCGACTAGTTTTGCGCTGCATGGGACTTCCTAAGAAAGCACATAAAGGCGCAGTATTTTAGTGCGCAGATAATCACCAAAAAATCCTCCTCCTCGACTCGTTCCGTAATGGCTACTTTGATCATGATTGAGGTGGATGAGTTTCTCGCGGCTGTCATGCTGTCGTCAAAGATGAAAGCAGGAATCTCAATTCCTGCCCTATCGCACTCCGACGCATCTACAGGTTGCTCCCCTGATTCGACGGCGAATGGCGAAGTCGTTCCCAAGGAAGCCGATAGTGCCTTAACGAAAACCACTGACGGCGAACCCACGATTTCCGGAAAGGAAGTGATTCCCAAAAAAAAGAAAGCCAGACCCCGTGTGTTAAAGGAAGAAAAGGTCGGAATCTACACTATCCAACATCTCGAAGCTGCCAATCCCGTAAAGGAATGGTACAAGGGCCTCCGTATCACGGCGCCTTACATGCTTCGCTTAATGAAGATGTATTGGTCGTTATCTCCGATTCGTGCATCCCTCCTCATTGGGACAAATTTGCTCAACACTGTTCTTCCTAGTTTGGAATTGTGGATTAGTAAGAGCTTGCTGGATCAGGTACAGGAAGCAGTCAAAGGAACGAAGCCCAATTTCAAAGAACTTTTGATCTTGTCTACCATGGCGGTGGGTATGGTTGTCCTTGAGCATGGGCTCAACGTCGTTACGTATGTCTCACTCCGCGCTTGGTTAATTATAGAGACAAGGTTGATACAGTCATGAATAGAAAGATGTCCAAATTGTTGGATATGCAGCTGATCGAGGCTCACCTGAGGTTGGATCCCGATCAGATCTCTTCTCGAAAGATCTATAATCTTTTCCAAAAGGTGTTCCGATAAAGGGGCAAGCACCTAATACATAATAGGGACGATCGTTCACAAATTCCCGCCCGGCCGAGCTTATTGGCAGCCTTGCAACCTTCGCTCGCTATATTCTCATTATCATATCGTCCTCGTACGCCCTATCGAGTATGATGCCAAAGCACGCGGGGAAATTGATTGTTCTTAGCGCAATCAAAGCTTTGGCTCATATCTATCGTCTTACACACATTTACAGTAACTCTATCATCATTATGTACTAATGAGATAGCGGACTCTAGACGTTATGAAATCACCAATCAGACATATCACCGCCTTGAAACCATGAAAGGTTTCGCACGAAAAGAAAGCCTTCGACGTGATATTAGGGCCACGGGCCTCGAAAACTGGATGCTTTCAGAGATTCACCAGGCCAATGACGAACTTGGAGATACCCCTACAGGCCATCCCAACGGGGGGAGAGCTTCTTCTACTATTTCGTTCGCAAGATACGTCTTCGTCAGCGTCGTCAGATCACTTGAGTATTTTTGGCTTATATATGAAGGACTTGGAAAGGGTATTTCGTTAGGCACATTAGAACTTATCAGAACACATACCAGTCAGCTTGTCGACAGAATGTGGAACTTGATGTGGTCGGCCGACCGTGCCACTGAAGACTGGAAGACTATGGTTGCTTTCTATCGCTGTTTGGAAGTCAAACCTGAGATGGTCCGACCGGAGAACCCTCAAGTATATATCAGTGATTCCGGAGGAATGAAGATCGAGGCCCGTGATGTTCGCTATAAATACGATGTCAAAAAAGAGGAAGAGGTTTTGAAGGGTGTTTCCTTCGTTATCAACCCTGGAGAAATGATTGCAGTTGTTGGGTATCTGTCATCAAGCAATACATCTGACAACTAGTTTCAATGGCGCAGGGAAATCAACATTAGCAAAATTGCTAACGCGGCTCGCCGATGTAACTGGTGGCGAATTACTCATAAACGATATCAATATCAAAGAATACGACCCCAATGCCCTGCGTCAACACATCGCAGTGCTTTTTCAAGACATAGGCAAATATATGGGGGCCACACTCCAGGAAAATATCCAAGTGGGCCAAATCTCAAATACCGATTCCAGGGCCATTTCACAATCTGCCACCGACGCCGGCGCGGCAGAATTCATCGAACAGCTCCCTTATAAATATGAATCGTTCGTTGGCTACCTGCCCGGGTCTCGGTATGTAGCTTTCGGGTCGAGACGTTGGGACGACGATGATGATACAGATTCCGAAGATGTGCCAGAGGAGAAGAAAGAACTAGAAAAGAGAGTAACGAAAAATCTTTCTGGTGGGCAGTGGCAGAAGATTGCGCTCGCAAGAGCTTTCATGAGAGATAATCAAGCCGACTTGCTGCTTTTAGACGAGCCTACCGCGAACCTGGATCCCGAGGCGGAATATACCTTGTTTGAAACAATCAAGAGATTGCGGAAAAATCGCACAACTCTTTACATCTCACATCGCTTTAATACTGTTCGAGCAGCTGATCGAATTATGGTCTTGGAGAAAGGACAAGTTGCTGAATTTGGGACACATGAAGAGTTGATGAAGTTGGAAAATGGGAGGTATTGCCGATTGTATACTCTGCAGGCAAAAGGGTTTCAGTTCGATAATGATGGCGCGGTGTCCAAGGATGTTGACGGAATAGTGGTGGAGGTGAAAGAAGAAATCGTGAAAAGTATCGTGCAGGCTCAGGAGAGTGATAGCTTACCCAACTAAGTAGCGATAGCGCTAAATTAAAGTATGCAACAATAACTCCATTTCGCAGCATAGAGTGCTATTCTGCAGTAATTTTGTCTACAGATTGTCCAAGTAATCTTGCACCTCGCCCGGTGTCAACTTTCGAAATCTTGGCCCGACAATACCCTTTTTCCCTTCAAATCCTAGCAGATGCTGTGCTGGTTCGCTCACAATACCTTCCATCAGTACTCAACTTGTAACGAAATACCTATTTCAACGGTGTCCTTCGTCATTTCGCCTTCGAACCCCTCTTTCAGAGTCAAGAGCGCCGTATGGATTGCATCTTCGAGCTCCATATCAGGATTGTACCGTTTTTCGAGAAATTGTTTGGCGGAAGAGGAATTTCGCCCTATGGCCGTTGCACGCCAGGGGAAGTAGGAGCCTAAGGTAAGACAGACTCCCTAGCTGTGTACCTGAAGGGTCGATCTGATACAACGAATAGGGATTTTGATCGTGTGGAGGGTTTTCAGTATACCCAGCAAGTAACAAAGAAACACCGTATGGACGAACACCCCTATAGTCAGTACGAAAGCGGTTCGACGTACCCAGAATGCGTAGCTTCTTGCATAACTTTGGCGACATCTTGCACAAGAATCCTTGTAGGCGGATATTCATTGTAAATCTTCAAATAATTCTATTGTTAGTTGCGGCCATGAGAAATGCAATACCGCGTGAGCGCCCTTCCTTGCCTTATCCACCAACACGCGTGAATCAGGTCCCATGCCCGAATAGACGACGCCTGCATCTGGAGTAATCCGTGAGATCTTCTCAAAGGACGATTGATCAGAGAGAATGCTGGGATGTGGCTTTTCGCTGGCGAGGACGACTCCATTAGAACACCTAATTCCCAGCGATGGAAGACCCTGGCCTACTGCCGCCAAAGCATATTCGATCTGCGCAAGTTTCCCTGAAGGAGAGAATGTCGTTAAACTGCAATCAGCAAGGAGAAACAGCGAGAGAAACGAACCTGAAAGAGTAGCGATCCGCCATGTTGTGGTCTTGTCGCTGGCAGCCTCACTAGTGATCAACCACGCAGGGAGGTTTTGGGCGCTTCGAAGTGACGCGGCCCGGGAAAGGAGGGCGTCCGGGGCACACCTCCAGAGATGGGCAGAGAAAAGGCACACGAAGTCGTTCAAAAACGATTTAAGAGGAATGAAACTCATACCTTCTAATAAGCAAGTCATGGTGCTCCTTATCCTATCTAGCCAAACTCCCCGCAATGCTATATATAATGCCTTGTAATCATGCAACAATATTTAAATGCCCTTAGCACCGAACAAACAACCGACTTAGGATAAATCAAACCCAGCCTGTGCATTTATTGCATAAAGCAATTTCTGCCGTAACGTCTCCTTATCCTGATAATCTGGCAATTTGAGGAGGTTGACACAGGTCGAGGCAGTGGGCAACTACAAGTCAGGATGTCATTTTTGGAGGGCATACTCTGGTGTTATCATTTCCCGCTTTTCGTATACTAAACTTGGGGACCAATTCTTTGAAGCCCAACAAGGGGGGCCTTTCCACGCTGGTGACAAACTTAAGCACTTTCTTCTTATCGGCCTCTTTCATTTCCTTCATCACTTCCCAAAACATTTTCACGGTCTTATCGTGATCCATATATCCGCCCAATACAGTATGATTCTTCAGTTCTTCGACATCAATGGGCTTTCCTTCTGCACCGCCAACGAGTGTTTGTAGTTCCTTCTGGTTGAACATCACCAACCACTTAACATCGATCAATTCTGAGAGGCCTTTGAGAAAGTGGTGGGTTGGTTTCTGCATCGCGACATTGAGACGATAGTTTGCGACGAGCTGGATGTATTGAAGGCGGTTTTGGTATGTAACTGGAATGTTCTTGCCATTTGGAATCAGCTCGAGCTCGGGGTTCTCTTCCGATGCGATCGTAAAATTTAAGGACAACTCCTCAACATCCCCTTGATATTGTTTCAATTTAACCAGTCCTTCGTACATCTCTCTGTCCAAACTAGGTAAATCGTCCCAATAGGCATGTCGACCGAACCATCTGAGGAGGAAAAACGGAGCGAATTCCACATCGACCAGAACGTTTTCGTAGAGGCATTTGCCGACAAGCTTGCCTACAAACTCGTACATTTCGAGGTTGAGGCTCCAATCGGGTTTGGTGGAAGGGTACAACAAGTTCTGCGGCGTGGTCATGAACAGGTCAGATGCCGGATCGAAAGCTGCTGCACAGACAGACGTAAGAAATT
>Ga0182024_10021116_pt1 | contig 11845 bp, 11 predicted proteins | sample P32metaG_FD_120480 | JGI IMG/M metagenome (GOLD analysis project Ga0182024, IMG submission 120480) | Permafrost microbial communities from Stordalen Mire, Sweden - P3-2 metaG (Illumina Assembly) | ecosystem: Environmental > Terrestrial > Soil > Wetlands > Permafrost | place: Sweden: Stordalen... | reverse complement strand
GGTTCGACAGAGGCTTGGGGAGAGCAGTATGAATTGCGTTGAATTGCAAGCCAGCCTGGCGGAGATCGAGGGCGGCAGAAGCGCCGAACAGCGGGATCATCTGAAAACCTGCGCCGAGTGCTCGGCGTTGGTCACCGAATTAGTCCTCATTGCCTCCACGGCAGTCGAACTGCGTGCGGATAACGAACCCGGTCCCCACGTTTGGAAATCCATCGAAAGCACCTTGCGCGAAGAGGGCGTCATTCGTCCCCAGCGTGGCAGGTCCTTGCTGCCTTCGCTCGGCAGCCGCTGGGGCTGGGCGCGCTGGATGGTTCCTGCAGCCGCCGCCTTGCTGCTTACTGCGGGCTTATATGTTCGCCAGCATTCGCTCGCGCACCAACTTGCCCGCGACACAGCGTCGATCGCTCCCGTTTCGGATTTAGCGATTGCCGGCCTGAATGACGACGACTTGTTGCTGGAAGTAGCCCAGCAGTCGCCGGCCTTGAAGGCTCAGTACACCGACAATCTGCGCCGCGTCAACGAGTATATTCAGGATGCGAAAAGCGTGGTCGCCGCCAATCCCAACGACGACGAAGCTCGCCGCTCCCTGATGGAGGCCTATCAGCAAAAGGCCATGCTTTTCGAGTTCGCCTTGGATCGTTCTTTGCCGTAAGGTAAGCATTTCTCGATCCGTCAGCCTGCGCTATGCGGACCGACAGGAGCATTCGGGGGAGTGTGCATGAGTGGGCGAGTCTTAACAAGCGGGCGAGTCTTAAGCGGGCGCACCATCGACCTTGTCCTGATCGGCGCGATGCTGGCGGGCACGCTGTTAGCCGAGAGCCACAAGGAATATCGCTTTAACGTCGGCCCCAAGGCCGGAGTTTCGGTCAACAATCCCTACGGCTCGATCTCGGTCAAACCCTCCACCGGCAACGTCGTCGTCATCAATGCCCTGCTCTATTCCGACAAAGTTGAAGTCGACAAAAACCTGGTCGGCAACCGGGTCGAGATTCAATCCCATCTGCTGGCGGGCGCCGATGCGCAATCCGGACGCGTGGATTACGAAATCCTCGTACCCGCCGACGCCAGCATCACGCTCCACTCCAGCACCGGTCCTCTGCGCGCCGAACGACTTCATGGCGATGTAACCCTGGAAGGCGCCGCCGCCACCGTCGAGATCCGCGACATTACCGGCGCACATGTGCACGTGAAAACCCTGAATGGTCCCGTCACCCTCACCAATGTGCAGGACGGCCACGTGGAAGTCGATTCCCTGAGCGGCGCAGTCACGCTCAACGGCGTCACCGGACCCCTGGTGCAGGTGATCTCCACCAGCGGCAGCATCAACTACATTGGCGACTTTGGCGACCGCGGCGAGTACCGCCTCACCAGCCACAGCGGCAACATCGAGGCCACCGTGCCGGAAACAACTTCCGCCGATGTGAGCGCCCGCTCCGTGCGCGGTGAAGTGCACGACGACATTCCTCTCCAGCCCAAAACCCACACTTGGTTCGTCATCAAAGAGGGAAGTGCCTTCTGGGGTACCATGGGCCGCGCCGCGGTCTCATCCACCGTGGTGCTGCGCAGCTTCAGTGGTAAAATTCACCTCAGCAAACGCACCGCAAAATAACAGAATCTGTAGAGACGTTGCTTGCAACGTCTCTCGGTCCAAGCGCACGCTAGGAGCCAGCAGCGAGCGGCTAACTTTTGACGAAGGCTTCTGGAAAAACGGCGAATGCGACGCCACGTACCCGGGTGCGGCCCAAACGGTCGTCCACCGGGGCCGGCAATCTTCCGGACAACGCTGTTTTTCTGGTCGGTTTCATGGGAGCCGGGAAAACCAGTGTGGGCCGTGTCCTCGGACAACGGCTGAATTGGATCTTTGAAGATCTCGACGACCGCATCGCAGCGCGCGAGGGGCGCTCCGTAGCGGAGATTTTCCGCGATTCGGGAGAATCTGAATTCCGTCGCGCTGAGCACGCAGCCCTGCAACACTTGCTTGGCGAACTGCGTGGCGGTGGCGCCAGAATCATGGCCTTGGGCGGAGGAGCCTTCGTGCAGAAAGAAAATGCGGCCTTGCTGACATCGTCCAGCCTGCCCACGGTTTTTCTGGACGCTCCGGTAGAAGAATTATGGCGACGCTGCTGCACGCAGGCGAGCGAGAGCGGGACACAACGTCCCTTGCTCCGCAGCGTGGAGGAGTTTCGCAAGCTATACAACGCTCGGCGCAGAAACTACTTAAAGGCGTCCTTGCAGATTCAAACGCGCAACCGCACGGTGGAAACGATCGTAGCCGAAATTGCGGAAACGCTGGGCCTGAAAAAAATCGCGATGCGCACGGAACAAGGAGAAGTCGAGTGAAGTTTGCAACCCGCATGCGCGGTGCCGCGATTCTCATACTGGCTTGTTCTTTTTCACTCATTCCCGGGGCCTACGCCGCCGACAAAAAAGACAAGACGAAACCCGCCCCCGGGCAAACCGTCGACTCCGGTTCGTTCGGCGTCTTCATCAAGGGCCAGCGAGTCGCCACCGAAACCTTCAAAATAGAGCAGCAAAACGGCGCCAGCACCGTCAAGTCTCAACTCAAGGCAACCTCCGCGGCAGATGCCCCCAGTCAGAAGTCGGAACTGGACATGACTTCCAACGGCGAGTTGCGGAGCTACGAATGGAGTCAGGCCTCCGGCGCTTCCCTGAGCGTGTCTCCCAGCAACGATTTTCTGATGGAGAGAGTGACTGCCGGCGGCGCCGGCAAGCCCGCCGAACAGCCATTCCTCATGCCCAGCACCACCGCCATTCTTGATAACAATTTCTTCGTGCAGCGCGAAGTCCTTGCCTGGCGCTACCTTGGCGCCGCCTGCAAGCCGGAGGGCGGTAGCCTGAAATGCCAGCAGGGCGCAGCGCAGTTCGGCGCTCTCGTGCCCCAAGACCACATTTCCATCAGCGTCCGCATGGAACTCGTCGGCAGGGAAAAAATCACCATTCGCGGCGCGGAGCGCGACCTGCTGCGCCTGAACCTGACCGGAGAGGATTTTGAGTGGGCCCTGTGGGTGGACGATCACGACCAGTTCAAGCTCATACGCGTGGCGATTCCTGCCGATAATACGGAAGTGGTCCGGGACTAAAGCTGTGCCTGCCCGGCGGCGGAATCGAGATCGCTCTGGAGAACGTATTGCTGCTGGCTGACTCACGTACGGCACGGGTTCTGGTCACGGTGCTGCTCTTTGCGCTGGCGCTGGGCTTTCTCTACGTGGCTCGCGCCACTCTGATGGCATTTCTGTTCGCCATCTTCTTCGCCTACCTGATGAGCCCGCTGGTAAATCGCTTCGAAAGCTTGCTGCGCTCGCGCGTGCTGGCTATCGCCGTGATCTACGCTCTCCTGCTCGCGCTCGTGGTGGTCTTCTTTGTGGAAGTCGGACCCAAGGTGACGCGGGAAGGCGCGAAGATGGGACAGGCCCTTCCCAGCGTCCTCACCCAACTCAAATCCGGTCAACTCGCGCAGCAACTTGGTGAAGAGCACGGCTGGAACCAGAGGTATACCCTGCTGGCGCAATCGTTCCTCGTCACTCACAGCGACGAGATCAGCCAACTGGCCCAGCGCGCCGGGCTCCGCGTTGCCGACGTCGCCAAGCAAGCCTGGCTGTTCTTCGTGGTGCCGCTGCTCTCCATCTTCTTCCTGAAAGACGGCCGCTCCTTCAGCGACTTCCTGCTCGCCGCGATCCAATCACGGCCGCAGCGCGAGTTTCTGGAAAACGTGCTCAACGATCTCAATCAGATGCTCGCCCACTTCATCCGCGCCCAACTGACCTTGGCCGCACTGACACTGGTCATGTACTCCGCCTTTCTCGGCATCATGGGTGTCCCTTACGCGCTGGTTCTCGGCACTCTGGGCGGAGTCCTGGAATTCATTCCCGTGGTCGGCCCCCTGGTCGCCGCCCTGGTCATTGTCAGCGTCGCCCTGCTGCTGAGCTACCCACACTGGCTGATCCTCGTCATCTTTCTCGGGATCTGGCGCTTGCTCCAGGATTACGTCTCTTCTCCTCGCATCATGGGCGAGAGTATGGAACTGCATCCTTTGGCCGCCATCTTCGGTGTCATGGCCGGCGGCGAAGTCGCCGGCATCCTCGGCATCTACCTCTCCATCCCCGTCATGGCCAGTCTGCGCATCGTTTTGCGCCGCTGGCGGCTCTATACCGAAAAGAAAAAATTCGGCCCCCTCTCCGAATATCCATTCCACCCCCAGGAAACCCACCGTCCCTAGGTTCTACACCTAGCGCTGTTTTGTTGCAGATGCCCCGTCATCCAGCGCGGAGCACGATTTGCAGCGAAGCGAAAGATCGCGCGCAGTCGAGGGACTTGCTGGTCATTGTCGCTCCCCCCTACTGCCCCGCCCCCACTCCCGCCACCTTCTCCACAACCACCTTCCGCAAAAATTCCGCCGCCGCCTCCGGCAGAACTGTATTGATGAACATTCCCGACCCCAACTCAAATCCCGCCACGCGCGTCAGCCGCGGGATCACGCTGACATACCAGTGAAAGTGCCGCGCCCCACCATATTCCGCCGGGCCACTTCGCACCGTGAAGTTCAAGTCCGGATTTTCCAGCCCCACATAAATCTTCGCCAGTAACGTCCGCAGAACCCGCGCCAGATCGGTCACCTCCATCTCCGAGATGTCGCCGAAGCTGGCCATATGGCGCAGCGGAAAAATGTGCGTGGCAAACGGTGTGGCCGAAGCAAACACCTCCATTGCCACAAAGCGCTCGCTCTGCAGAACAATGCGCGTCTGGTCCTCCACCTCAAGCTCCACCATGTGGCAGAACATGCATTCCCCCACGTCGTCATAGTGGCGCAGCGCCTCGTGTAACCGGTGCCGCACCTGGCTCGGGATCATCGGCGTCGCAATCAACTGCGAATGCGGATGCTGCAGGGTCGCCCCCGCATCGGTTCCATGATTCTTGAAGATCGTGATGTGGTTTACGCGATGGTCGGTGCTGAGCGCCAGGTACCGTTGTTTATACACACGCAGGATGCTGGCCACATGTTCATCCGGCAACATGGACATGCAGCGCGAATGGTCCGGACCGTCGATAATGACTTCGTGAAAGCCGAAGCCATCAATGCGCCGCCGCGCGTGCTGCAGACTTCGCGTGGGCTGAACATCGCTCGACAACGCCGCGAACTTGTTGGGGATCACACGCACCGTCCAGGGCTCGCTGTTGGCTGGATATCGCATCACCTCCGGCGGAGTCTTGCTTTCGTTTCCCGGGCAAAATGGGCAGCTTTCCAAAAACGCCGGTACCGGCTGCACCGTGCGATGCGTAGCCAACTCCTCAGGCCGCTTGGCCCGCTCCGTCGCTATGATGACCCATTCCTTAGTAAAGAAGTTCTGGCGCAGCTCGGGCATCTGAATCCCTCCAGATTCCCCTATCGGCAAATGAACGCTAGTTCTGCAGTCACCCCACTCACGACCGCCCTGTCATTCCGACCCCCAAGCGAACGCGAGGGGCGGAGGAATCTGCCGTCCTCAACTGTTATAGAATCCCAAGTATTCTATGACCCGCAAAATTCCCATCGGCATCCTCGGCGCAACCGGCGTCGTCGGCCAAAGATTTATCCAGATGCTGGAGCACCACCCGTGGTTCGAAGTCGCCTGGCTGGCCGCTTCCGACCGTTCCGAAGGCAAGGTGTACGCCGAGGCCGCACGCTGGAAACTTAAAACTCCAATCCCGCCAGCCATCGCCGCCATGAAGGTCTCGCCCGCCACTCCCGAAGGCGCACCGAAAATTATTTTCGCCGCCCTCGACTCCGCGATTGCCGCCGAACTCGAGCCCCGCTTCGCCGATGCCGGCTGCGCCGTGGTCTCAAACTCCAGCGCATTGCGCATGCAGGAAGACGTCCCGCTCGTCGTCCCCGAAGTCAATGGCGGACACATCAAGCTCATCAACCTGCAATCCTGGCGCAAAAAATCAGGCGGCTACGTGGTCACCAACCCCAACTGCTCGGCCATCGGTCTCGTCCTGGCTCTCGCGCCCCTGCACCAGAAGTTTGGTCTCGAAACCGTCATGGTCGTCACCATGCAAGCTGTCAGCGGCGCGGGATATCCCGGCGTGGCCTCGCTCGACATCCTCGGCAATGTGATCCCTTTCATCCGCAACGAAGAAGAAAAAATGGAAGAGGAAACGAAGAAGCTGCTCGGCCAGCTCAACGGCTCTAAAATAATTCCCGGCGCATTCGCCATGAGCGCGCAATGCAACCGCGTCGCCGTCGAAGACGGCCACACCGAATCGGTTTCCATCCGCCTGAAGACCAAAGCGAAGCCCGAAGAAATCATCGCCGCATGGAACACCTATCGAGCCGAGCCGCAGGAATTGAAATTGCCCAGCGCACCTGAGCGTCCCGTCATCTACCTCGAAGCCGCCGATCGTCCCCAGCCTCGCTTCGACATCGACCTGGGTGCCGGCATGACCACCGCCGTCGGCCGGCTCCGCCCCTGCGGCGTCCTAGACTGGAAATTCACCGTCCTCTCCCACAACACCATCCGCGGAGCGGCCGGCGCCGCCGTCCTAAACGCCGAACTCCTAAAAGCCAAGGGTTACCTGGGATGATCAGCGGCAGGTTGCGAAAACGCAGCCATTTTGGGTGGCGCAGCGCGTTAAGCGCTGCCATAAGGGCCGCATTCTCGCTGCGGGCTTTAGCGTGCGTAAGAACTGAATTCGGAACGTGGAGATGGAATGAAGAAGAATGGAATGAAGCTGCCAAATTCCAGCCCCGAAGAGGCGGCATTCATTAGCCCCGGACGTAAGTCCGGGGCGCCAGCGCGAAGATCGAACGAGTCCCGCAGGGACGGCACTGGCCCTGACGCACGCTCTTTAGCCTCGGGAGCGCGTGCTGCAATTTCTCCGCAATACCACTTAGCTCTCCCCAGGAAGTCCCGCTCATGATCGTCATGAAGTTCGGCGGCACCTCCGTCGAAGACGCCAAAGCCATCGACCGCGTCGCCTCTATCGTCGAAGGCCGCCTCGCGCAAAAGCCAGTCGTAGTAGTCAGCGCCATGGCCAAGGTTACCGACACGCTCCTAACCATGGCAAAGGCCGCCGGCGCCGGCGAACGCAAAACCGCGCTCAAACTCTGCCGCTCACTTCAAGAACGCCACTACAACACCGCCAGCGAACTCCTCGGCACCGCCCGCTTCACCGAATTCCACTCCGAACTGGGCACCGACTTCGAGTCGCTCGACGAACTCCTGCGCGGCATCTCCGCCGTCGGCGAAATCACCCCCCGCACCACCGATCACGTAGCGGCATTCGGCGAAATGCTCTCCGCCAAAATCGTCGCGGCCGCCTTCACCGCTCGCGGCCTCAACGGAGTCCACGTCGACTCCCGCGACATCCTGGTCACCGACAGCACCTACATGCAGGCAGTTCCGCAATACGAAGAAACCAACGTCAGGCTGCAGCAAAAAGTTCAACCGCTGCTGGAGCGCGCGCAGGTCCCGGTAATGGGCGGCTTCATCGGCGCCAACCGCGCCGGCATCACCACTACCATCGGACGAGGCGGCTCCGATTTTTCCGCCGCGATCATCGGCGCTGGCCTGGGCGCCGAGCGCATCGAAATCTGGACCGACGTCGACGGCATCCTCACCACCGATCCCAGAATCTGTCCCGAAGCACGCCGCATCAAAGTCATCAGCTTCGACGAAGCCGCCGAACTAGCCTATTTCGGCGCCAAAGTCCTGCATCCCGCGACCGTGCTGCCGGCCATCCAGAAGAATATTCCCGTCTACGTGCTCAACTCGCGCAACCCGAGTTGCGAAGGCACCCAAATCACCACCCGCGCCCCGCAAGGCAAAAATATTTTCAAAGCCATCGCCGCCAAAAAACGCATCACCATCGTCGACGTGGCCGCTCCCCGCATGCTTCTCGCCCACGGATTCCTGCGCTCCATCTTCGAGGCCTTCGACCGCCACAAAGTCTCCATCGACGTAGTCTCCACCTCCGAAGTCAGCGTCTCTCTCACCGTCGACTCGAATCAAGCAATTCCCGCGCTGGCCGCCGATCTCGCCAAGCTAGCCGACGTAAAATACGAAGGCCGCAAAGCCATCGTCTGCCTGGTCGGCGAAAACCTGCGCGACACGCCCGGCATCGCCGCCCTGGTTTTTCGCGAACTCGCCGACAAGAAAATACGCATGATCTCGCAAGGCGCCTCCGAAATCAACCTGACCTTCGTCATCGAAGAAGACGAAGTCCCCGACGTAATCCAGCGCCTCCACAAAACCTTCTTCTCAGACCTGGACCCGGAAGTGTTCGCGTAACGAGTTGCGACGAAGGGCGGGTTAAATGTGTGTATGAAAACTAACTCTGGGAGAGCGGTGTGCCGACAGGTTCCCAAACTCCGGCCGCGAAGCGGCGGCACGGGAGAGCCCGGCACGGAAGTGCCGGGGGAGAACGGGAAAAGGCGCTGAGTCCCGGAGGGACGGCACATTTTCTCACAACACTTTTTCACCGGAGCGATGAGTGACATGTTATCCCCGGCCGGGTGCCCCATCCTATCGCGCTCCTTGCGATAGGGTGCGGATTTGCGAGTTGTGTAGAAAGCACCAATGGGAAGGGCACGGCTTAAGCCGCGCCCTTGGATCGCAAGAGAGCGCGCGCCTTCAGCCGCTGAGGTAAGCTTGGGATTGCAATGAATCTCCTCCTCCTAGGCCGTGGCAAAACCGGATCTCTGGTGGCGGAAATCGCCGCCGAGCGCAAACACAACGTCGTGATCGTAGGCGCCAAAGAGAACGCATCCGCTGCCGCACTCACCGCCGAAAAGCTCCGCGACATCGACGCCGTCATCGACTTCACCACCCCCCACTGCGTCCTAGCCAATATCGAAGCTTGCATCAAAGCCGGCAAAAACATGATCGTCGGCACCACGGGCTGGTACAAAGAACTCGACCGAGTCCGAAACCTGGTCGACCATCACAAAACAGGATTCCTCTACGCCGAAAATTTCTCTATAGGTGTAAATCTCTTCTTCGAGGTCGCCCGCACCGCTGCCGCCGCGCTACGCCACGATTACTCCGGCCAAATATTCGAGCGCCACCACGTCCACAAGAAAGACGCCCCCTCCGGCACCGCGATCGCGCTCCAGCGAATCATCCAAGAGTCCAGCGGCAAGAACGAAGACTTAGAGATCACATCCTTCCGCGAAGGCGAGGTCGTAGGCCTGCACGAAGTCGTACTCGAATCCCCCGCAGACCGCATCTACCTGTGCCACGACGCCAAATCCCGCCGCGGCTTCGCCGAAGGCGCAGTCCGCGCCGCCGAATGGCTAGCCAATAAAAAAGGCTTCCACGATTTCAAAGAAGTCTGGCGCCATCTGTAGAGACGTTGCTTGCAATGTCTCCCTCTCCACGTGGAATACTCCCCCGGCCGAGTTCCCCTCGCCACCTATTCGCGCTATCTTATCCCTATGCAACTCCGTGGCTGTGGCACCGCACTCGTCACTCCCTTCCATCAGGATGGTTCCATCGACGAGACAGCCCTGCGCAATCTGGTTACATGGCAAATCGAATCCGGCGTTGATTTTCTAGTACCGTGCGGCACCACCGGCGAAACTCCCACCCTCACCCACGACGAATGCCTGTACGTCATCGACACCACAATCGAAGTCGCCGCCGGACGCGTCCCCATCGTCGCCGGCGCCACGTCCAACTCCACCCACGACGCCGTCGAGAAGGCCAAAGAAATCGCCGCCCGCCCCGGAGTCAACGCCATCCTCACCGCCTCGCCCTACTACAACAAGCCCACGCAGGAAGGCCAGTATCGCCATTTCAAAGCCATCGCCGAGGCCGTCGTCGACAAGCCCATCATTCTCTACAACGTGCCCGGCCGCACCGCCGCAAACCTCGAACCCGCAACTCTGTCGCGCTTAGCCGAGATTCCCAACATCGTCGGCGTCAAAGAAGCCAGCGGCAACATGACCCAGATTGCCGAAGCCATCAACGCCGTCCCCGAGACATTCCTGGTCTTCTCCGGCGACGACGCGTTCACGCTCCCGGTCATCGCGCTGGGCGGCGTCGGCATCATCTCCGTCGCCTCCAACGAAATCCCGCACGAAATGGCATCGCTCACCCGCGCCGCTCTCAACAACGACTGGGCCGCCGCGCGCACCCTGCAGCGCAAATATCTGCCGCTGATGCAAGCCAACTTCATCGAATCGAGTCCGCTGCCCGTGAAGGCGGTCCTCGCCATGATGGGCAAACTCGAAGAGGTCTACCGCCTGCCTCTGTTACCCATGCGCCGCGACACCCGCTCCCGCCTGCAGAAAATCGCTACCGAAGTCGGATTAATCACCAAGCCCGCGGGCCCCGCTGCCGATGCCCCAGAATTTTTCATCTACGAAAACTGGGCCGCCGGCCCCCGCAAAATCGTCCTGCACCGCGCCTCCTGCGGCCAATGCAGCCACGGCAAAGGCCGCCCCGCCGGTCACGACGTAAATCACGCCCGCTGGCACGGCCCCTATGCAAGCCTGCCCGAGGCTCGCGAAACCGCCCACACCATGACCGGCATCCTAATCCGCAGCGAGTGTAAATGCGTGTAACGAAATTGCCGATTGTTGATTTCTGATTGTTGATTCAAGAACGGCGCCGCTTTGACAAATCAACAATCAGCAATCAACAATCAACAATTCATGCCTTCCCTGAAATCCTCCATCGAGCGCCTCGCCTCTCTAGGCGAAGTCGAGCACGACCCCGAAGCGCGCCGCACCTTCCTGGAATTCCGCGACCAACTCACACAAGGCAAAATCCGCGCCGCCGAAAAAATCGGTAAAAAAAAAGACGCCCACTGGACCGTCAACGCCTGGGTCAAGCAAGGCATCCTCCTCGGCTTCCGCCTCGGCGAACTCGCCGACATGACCGCCGGCCTCTCCTTCGTCGACAAAGACACCTTCCCTGCCCGCCAGTTCACAATCGCCGATCGCGTACGCATCGTCCCCGGCGGCTCATCGGTACGCACCGGAGCCTATATCGCCCCCTCGGTCATCTGCATGCCCCCCATGTTCATCAACGTTGGCGCCTACATCGACGAAGGCACCATGATCGACTCTCACGCGCTGGTAGGCTCCTGCGCTCAGCTCGGCAAACGCGTGCACCTGAGCGCCGCCGCGCAAATTGGCGGAGTTCTCGAACCTATCAACGCCGCGCCGGTGATTATCGAAGACGACGTTTTAATCGGAGGCAACTGTGGGATTTACGAAGGCACTCTGGTGCGGGCACGCGCCGTGCTGGGTGCCGGCACAATCCTGACCCGCTCAACCCCGCTCTACGATCTTGTCCGCGGCGAAGTCTACCGCGCCAGGCCAGACGCCCCGCTTGAAGTTCCGGAGAATGCGGTAGTCGTCCCCGGCTCGCGCGCCGTAAAAAAAGGCGCCGCCGCCGAATGGAATCTTTCTCTCTACACCCCGGTCATCGTGAAATACCGCGACGACAAAACCGATCGTGGAATCGAACTGGAAGACTGGCTTCGGTAAAGATCGCTCAATCCTCAAACGTTTGTCATTCCGAGCGCCGGCGGAGCCGCGCGCCTAGCGCAGCGAGACTAGAGAGGAATCTGCCCTAGCCGCCACGACGTTGATGCTCAATTTCGACGCTCCGTTTCGCGAAACCTGAATCTGTGCGAGCCCGGCCACCACCCCATCGGCCTTCCTTAACTTCGACGCCGCATACGTGCTCGTAATCCCCACCACCTTCATCCCGCTCGCGCGCCCCGACCGAATTCCCGCCGGCGCGTCCTCAATCACCAGGCAGTCTGCCGCCTTAAACCCCAGCCTCTCCGCCCCCTTCAAATACGGCTCCGGATGCGGCTTCCCATGCGCCACATC
>Ga0182024_10021115_pt1 | contig 11845 bp, 10 predicted proteins | sample P32metaG_FD_120480 | JGI IMG/M metagenome (GOLD analysis project Ga0182024, IMG submission 120480) | Permafrost microbial communities from Stordalen Mire, Sweden - P3-2 metaG (Illumina Assembly) | ecosystem: Environmental > Terrestrial > Soil > Wetlands > Permafrost | place: Sweden: Stordalen... | reverse complement strand
TGGCCTGGGCGCACAACGAGACCTCGACCGGCGTGATGGTCCCCGTGCACAGGCCCACCGAGATCGGGGACGCGTTGGTGCTGATCGACGCGACCTCGGGCGCGGGTGGTCTGCCGGTGCGCAGCGATCAGGCCGACGCCTACTATTTCGCCCCCCAAAAGAGCTTTGCGGCCGACGGGGGGCTGTGGATCGCGCTGCTCAGCCCGGCCGCCCAGGAGCGGATCAAAACGCTCGACTCCTCCGAGCGGTGGATCCCGGCGTTCCTGTCGCTGCAGACGGCGCTCGAGAACTCGACCAAAGACCAGACCTACAACACGCCCGCGGTGGCCAGCCTGTTCCTGCTCGCCGATGAGATTCGCTGGATGCTCGACGGCGGCGGCCTGGACTGGTGCGTGTCGCGCACCACCGCCTCATCCGAGCATCTGTATGGCTGGGCCGAGCGCAGCGGCTACACGACGCCATTCGTGGCGGAGGAGGCCAAGCGCTCGCTCGTCGTCGGGACGATCGACTTCAACGACGAGGTCGACGCGGCCGTGGTCGCGAAGACGCTGCGGGCCAACGGGATCCTCGACACCGAGCCCTACCGCAAGCTGGGGCGAAACCAGCTGCGAATCGGGATGTTCCCGGCGGTCGAGCCCGGCGACGTGCAGGCGCTCACCGCGTGTATTGACTGGGTCGTAGAAAGGCTGGCGGCATGAGCGCCACGACACCGGACACCACGAAGGATGAGCGGCTGAAGGTTCTGGTGAAGGAGAAGATCGGCGACTCGGGCATCGAGTTGCTGCGCACACGGTTCGACGTCGATCTCGGCGTCGACTGGACCGACGAGGAGCTCGTCGAGCGCATCGGCGCTTACCACGGCATCCTGATCCGCTCGGCCACCAAGATGACCGCCGAGCTGATTGAGCGGGCCGTCAACCTGCGCGCGATCGGCCGTGCGGGCGTGGGGGTGGACAATGTCGACGTGGCGGCTGCCACCAAGCGCGGGATCGTCGTCGCCAATGCGCCCGAGTCGAACGTCATCACTGCCGCCGAGCACACGATGGCGCTGCTGCTGGCGCTCGCCCGCAATGTTCCGCAGGCGTACGTGTCGCTCACGGCCGGCAAGTGGGAGCGCTCGAAGTTCTCCGGCGTGGAGCTGTACGAGAAGACGCTCGGCATCCTCGGCTTCGGGCGCATCGGCCAGCTCGTTGCCCAGCGCGCGCGGGGCTTCGGCATGCGCGTGCTCGCGTTCGACCCGTTCGTCAGCGCCGAGCGCTACCGCGAGCTGGGAGTGGACAAGGCCGACAGCGTCGACGACGTGTACGCGCAGGCGGACTTCATCACCGTGCACCTGCCGAAGACCCCGGAGACCGAAGGCTTCCTCGACGCGGGCGCGTTCGCGAAGATGCGCGACGGCGTGCGCGTGCTGAACGTCGCCCGCGGCGGGCTGATCGACGACGGGGCGCTGCAGGCGGCGCTTGACTCCGGCAAGGTCGGGGGCGCCGCGCTGGACGTGTTCCCGTCCGAGCCGATCACTGATTATCCGTTGTTCCAGGGCTACCCCAACGTGGTCGTCACGCCGCACCTGGGGGCCTCGACCGCGGAGGCGACCGACCGCGCGGGCTATCAGAGCGCCGAGCAGGTGCTCGCCGCGCTCACCGGTGGCGTCGTCTCGACGGCGGTCAACATCCCCTCGGTCGGCGCCGAGGACATGGAGGTGCTGGGTCCGTTCCTGCCGCTCGCCACGCAGCTTGGGCGCCTGGCGATGGAGCTCGCCGAGGGCAGCTCGGTCGAGCGTATCGAGGCCGCGTTTCTCGGGCGGATCGCCGACTTCGACACGCGCCTGCTCACGCTTGCCGTGATCCAGGGCGCGCTGCAGGGGCGCACGGAGGAGCAGGTCAACCTCGTCAACGCCCCCAGCATGGCTCAGCAGCGCGGGATCATCGTCGAGGAGAAGGCTGTCTCCGAGGCGCAGGACTTCAACGAGCTGATCCGCGTCACGGTGGCCGCCGGGGATGAGCGGGTCGCGGTCGCTGGCACGGGCATCGGCCCCAACCGCATCCCTCATCTGGTCGAGGTCCAGGGCCGGCGCCTGACGATCGAGCTCGAGCCGTACGTCACCGTCTTCCGCTACCAGGACCTGCCAGGCATGATCGGCCGCGTCGGCACGATCTTCGGCGCCCACGGCATCAACATCTCCTCGGCCGCCGTCGGTCACACCCCCGACGGGGCTGGCGGCGGTGAGGAGCAGCGCCTGGCCGCGATGGTCGTCACGACCGACGCGCCCGTGCCGGACACGGTCGTCGAGGAGATCGTCGCATCCGACGGGTTTGTGAACGGCTGGTCGGTGGATCTCGGTTGATGGGATAGGCTCAGCGGCAATATGCGCGCTGTAGTCATCACCAAGCACGGGGGGCCGGGCGTGCTGCAGGTGCAGGAGCGCCCCGATCCAACGCTCGGACCGGGAGAGGTGCGGATCGACGTCGCGGCGGCGGGGATCAACTTCGCCGACATCATGGCGCGCCTGGGCTTCTACCCCGACGCGCCGAAGACCCCATGCGTCGTCGGCTATGAGGTCGCCGGCACGATCCTCGAGCTGGGTGAGGGGGTGGGGGACCTGAAGCACGGCCAGCGGGTGATCGCCGGGACGGACTTCGGCGGCTACGCCTCGCAGGTGGTCGTACCCGCCGACGGCGTGCTGGCGCTGCCGGACGGGCTCTCCTTCGAGCAGGGCGCGGCGATTCCGGTCAACTACGGGACGGCGTGGATGGGGCTCGTCGGCTTCGGCAGCCTGCAGCCCGGCGAACGCGTGCTGATCCACGCGGCCGCCGGCGGCGTCGGCATCGCCGCGACGCAGGTCGCCAAGCGCCACGGCGCCGAGGTGTACGGCACCGCCTCGCCCGGCAAGCACGCGCGGATCTCCGAGCTCGGGGTCGACCACCCGCTCGACTACACGACCGCCGGCTGGGAGCGGGGACTGCCGGAGCTCGACGTGATCATGGATGCGATCGGCGGCAAGAGCCTCCGGCGCAGCTACGAGTTGCTCGGTGGTGGAGGGCGCCTGATCGCCTTCGGCGCCTCCGCGATCGTCTCCGGTGAGCGGCGCAATCCGATCGCCGCGCTGGGCACCGCCCTGCGTATGCCGCGCTTCAACCTGATCAAGCAGATGTCCGCGTCCAAGGCCGTGATCGGCCTGAACATGTACACGCTCTCCCAGGACGAGCGCCGTCGCGCCCAGGTGGGGGCGGCGCTGCGGGAGCTGCTCGACGACGGCACGATTCAGCCTGTCGTCGCGGGCGCATTCTCCTTCGAGGAAGCCGGCGCCGCGCACAACATGATCACCGAACGACGCAATGTCGGCAAGGTTGTCCTGACCCCATAGTCCCATTTGCCGCCCCGCGCTGCTGGTGCTAACCTGCGCCTGAGCATGTCGTTTCACAAGTCTCTTTCGCTCCTTCTCCTGCTCCCCCCTCGGGGGGAATAGCGCGTGGCGGCCGCGTAGCCGCATACCCAGCCGAGAGGAAGTCCGAAAGAGACCTAGAAGGAGCACGAACGACATGAGCGATTCACGCGAAGCATCGGCACCAACCGTAGGGCCACAGCGAGACGCGCAAGACCGGGTCAGGATCTTCGACACGACCCTGCGCGACGGCGAGCAGTCGCCGGGGATCTCCCTGAACAAGCAGGAAAAGCTGGAGATCGCCCACCAGCTCGCACGGTTGGGAGTGGACGTGATCGAGGCCGGCTTCCCGATCACCTCACCCGGCGATTTCGAGTCGGTGCAGGCGATTGCGCGAGAGGTGGAAGGCCCCGTGATCTGTGGCCTGGCGCGGACGAGCAGCCAGGACGTCGAGGCGGCGTGGAACGCCGTGCGGGACTCCGAGCGCCCGCGCATCCACGTCTTCATCGCCACCAGCGACATCCACATCGAGCGCAAGCTGCAGACCACGCGCGAGGACGTCAAGGGTCAGGTGCGAGCGGCCGTGGCGCAGGCGCGCGAGTACACCGAGGATGTCGAGTTCTCCCCCGAGGACGGCTCGCGCTCGGACGTGCAGTACATGGCCGAGGTGATCCAGATCGCGCTGGATCAGGGCGCCGGCACGATCAACGTGCCCGACACGGTCGGCTACACGATGCCGCGCGAGTACGCGGCGATGTTCGAGGAGCTCTACCGGCTGGTGCCGGATCTGCGTGACGTGGTGCTCTCAGGACACTGCCACGACGACCTGGGGCTGGCGGTCGCAAACTCGCTGGCGAGCATGGAAGCGGGCTGCCGGCAGGTCGAGTGCGCGATCAACGGCATCGGCGAGCGCGCGGGGAACGCGTCGCTGGAGGAGATCGTGATGCTGCTGCGTACCCGCGAGCCGAGCCTCGGGCTGTGGACGGGGATCGAGACGACCGAGATCGCACGCACGAGCCGGCTGGTCTCGCGGCTGACCGGCTATCAGGTGCAGCCGAACAAGGCGATCGTTGGGCGCAACGCGTTCGCGCACGAGGCCGGCATCCATCAGGACGGCGTGCTGAAGGAGCGCACCACCTACGAGATCATGGACGCCACTACCGTCGGCCTGCGCAGCAACTCGATCGTCCTGGGCAAGCACTCCGGTCGCCACGCCCTGAGCAAAGCCCTGGAGGAGATGGGCTTCGTTCTCGACGGGCAGGCGCTGAACACGGCGTTCAAGCGCTTCAAGGAGATCGCCGACCGCAAGAAGCAAGTGACCGCGATGGACCTGGAGGCGCTCGTCACCGACGAGTTGCGCAGCGAGGACATCTCGGGCTATGCGCTGGACTGGTTCGAGGTCGAGGCCTCCTCGCGCCGCCCGCCGCACGCGCGCGTGTCGGTGACGCTGCTCGACGGCGGCACGGGCGAGGGCTCGTTCACCGGTGACGGTCCGATCGACGCGGTCTTCCGCGCGATCAACGTCGCCACGGGCGTGGACGCCAAGCTCGACGATTTCACGATCGGCGCGGTCACCGAGGGCCAGGACGCGCTTGGCGAGGTGTCGGTCGTCGTCGAGGTTGGCGGCTTCACCGGCGCGGGGCAGGGCGTGTCGACGGACATCATCGACGCGGCCGCCCGCGCATACGTGCGCGCACTGTCGGTGAGCGTCGCGCGCGCAAACGCCGGCGAGGCGCTCGGCCCACTGAAGCCGGGAGACGCTCGCCTTCGGCAAGCATCCCCGTTTCAGCCAGCGCCGGCGGGGCCGTGAGCAGCGTGGTGGTGCTCGTCAGGCGAAGAAGTCGGCGACCGCGACGCGCCAGCCGGGCACCGCGTCGCTGAGGTCGAGCGTCCCCTCGGTGTAGGAGTGGACATCGCCGCCCGGCCTGTACACGGTCGCCGAGCGCGAACGGGGGTCGAGCACGAGCACCGCTCTCGCGCCTGCCTCCAGCCAGTTCAGCGCCTTCGAGCGCAGGTAGGGACGGCTGTCTTCGGGCGAGACCACCTCGACCGCCAGATCCGGCGCTCCGCCAGGCCAGAAGCCCGGCGAGGGGCCGACCGCGTCCGCGCGAGCCTGGGAAACGAACGCCGCGTCCGGCGCGCGCATCGTGTCGGGACCTCGCGCCAGGATGAATCCCGTCTCCGCGCCCAGCGTCACGCCGCTCCCGGTGATGTGTACGTGGTTGCTCAACAGGCGGCCAGCCGTCATCGCGACGCGACCGTGCTCGAAGCCCGACGCGCACATCACCCGCAGCCGTCCTTCGATGAGCTCGTAGCGCTTGCCCTCGCCCCTGGGCAGTTTGAGCAGTTCCTCGGCACTGGTGGTCGCAAGTGCATGCGTGCTCATGCCAAGAAGGCTAGCGCCACGCGTCGCGGGGCGCCAGCGGTGCACTGGTGATTGTTTGCATTGGTCGAGCTGCCCATCGATCGTCAGTGTTGCGCTCGCTTGGGACGGGAGAGTTCGATCGGCCCACTTGTCTGTGATAACGTACGCATGTATGGCCGTCGCCTCAGCCCATGCGTCAGACACTAAACCGCCCGACCAGCTCGACCCCGCGGTGATCGGCGCGCGCGTGAAGGCGCTGCGCGAGTCCTCGGGACTGTCGCTGCGCGACCTGACGGAGCGCAGCGGCGTGAGTGCGCCGATGCTCTCGCAGGTCGAGCGCGGTGAGACGAGCCCGACGCTGACGGTCGTCGCGCGGATCGCGGCGGGACTGGATCTGCGGCTCTCGCAGCTGCTGCGCCTGGACGAGTCCGGCGCCGTCACGATCGTTAGGGCCGCCGAGCGCCAGCGCGGGGGCAACAGGCGACGTGGCCACCGCTTCGAGGTGATGACCTCCGGCCAGCCGGGGCAGCGCGCCGAGCTCTCGCGCCACACGCTCGCCCCGGGCGGCGCCACCGGCGCGGCGGACGGGGAGGGTGGGGGTCCATTACACGAGCCCGGCAGCCGTGAGACGGCGCTCGTCGAGCGTGGCTCGGTGGTGCTCGTCTGCGACGGGCAACGCCACGAGCTGAACGAGGGCGACTGTGTGACCTTCGACGCGGATCTGCCGCACCACTTCGAGAACCCTGCCGCCGCCGAGGCGGCCTTCCTGGCCGTCGTCAGCGCCGGGTTGAGACGCAGCTAGATCAACACTCCGACGAGAGAGACCATGACCATGCCAAAGACGCTGTTCGACAAGATCTGGGAGGCCCACGAGGTCGATGGGGGCCTTTTGTACATCGACCTGCACCTCGTCCACGAGGTCACCTCACCGCAGGCGTTCGACGGGCTGCGCCTGGCGGGTCGCACGGTCCGCCGGCCCGACCGCACGCTCGCGACGGCCGACCACAACACTCCCACCGATGGCACGCCCGTGGCCGCTCGCATCAAGGACGAGCTCTCGCGTGTGCAGGTGGAAACGCTGGAGCGCAACTGCGCTGAGTTCGGCGTTCCCATCTATTCACTGGGGTCGGACAGGCAGGGGATCGTGCACGTGATCGGCCCCGAGCTGGGCGTCACCCAGCCGGGCATGACGATCGTCTGCGGCGATTCGCACACCTCCACCCACGGCGCGTTCGGGGCGCTCGCGTTCGGGATCGGCACGTCAGAGGTCGAGCACGTGCTCGCGACGCAGTGCATGGTTCAGTCAAAGCCGCGCTCGATGCGCATCCGCTATTAGGGCGCGCTCGGCTTCGGCGTGACCGCCAAGGACCTGATCCTCGGCACGCTCGGCCGGCTCGGCGTCGGTGGGATGACCGGCCATGTGGTCGAGTATTCAGGGCCGGCGATCGAGGCGCTGTCGATGGAGGGCCGCATGACCGTCTGCAACATGACGATCGAGGGCGGCGGGCGCGCTGGGATGATCGCGCCCGACGAGACGACGTTCGCGTGGTTCGAAGACCTGGAGCGTCCGGGGGCGCCGAAGGGCGCCGAGCTCGACGCGGCGGTCGCGGGCTGGCGCGAGCTGGGCACCGACGAGGGCGCCGCCTTCGACCACGAGGTCGTCATCGACGCCTCTGCCATCTCTCCCCAGGTCACATGGGGCACCAACCCGGGGATGGTCAGGGCTGTCACCGAGAAGGTTCCCTCGCCGGATGAGTTCGACAGCCCCGCCGACCGTGAGGCGACCGAGCGTGCGCTTCAGTACATGGCGCTCCAGCCAGGTACGCCGATCGAGGAGATCGCGATCGACCGCGTGTTCATCGGCTCGTGCACGAACTCGCGGATCGGCGACCTGCGCGCGGCCGCCGAGGTGATCGCCGGGCGGAAGGTCGCCGCCGGCGTGAACGCGATGGTCGTGCCGGGCTCCCAGCAGGTCAAGGCACAGGCCGAGGCAGAGGGTCTCGACCGCGTGTTTCGCGAGGCCGGTTTCGACTGGCGCGTGGCGGGGTGCTCGATGTGCCTCGGTATGAACCCCGACATCCTGCAGCCCGGCGAGCGCTGCGCGTCGACCTCGAACCGCAACTTCGAGGGCCGTCAGGGCCGGGGAGGGCGCACGCATCTGGTCTCTCCGCAGATGGCCGCCGCCGCCGCGATCGAAGGCCATTTCACCGATATCCGCGACTGGACCTAGGAGGTAGCGCAATGGAGCCGATCAAGACGATCGCCGGCAAGGTCAGTCACCTGGACCGGTCAAATGTGGACACCGACCAGATCATGCCCAAGCAGTTCCTCAAGCGCGTCGAGCGCTCGGGGTTCGGGGAGTTCCTGTTCTACGACTGGGCCAAGCAGCCCGGCTGGGAGCTGCCGGCCAACCCGATCCTCGTCGCGGGCGAGAACTTCGGCTGCGGCTCCTCGCGCGAGCACGCGCCGTGGGGGCTGCAGGACTATGGCTTCCAGGCGCTCGTCGCGCCGAGCTACGCGGACATCTTCTACTCGAACTGCACGAAGATCGGGCTGCTGCCGGTCGTGCTCAGCGAGGAGGACTGTCGGGCGCTCGCACGGGTGGGGGAGGGCGAGATCGACCTCGACGCCCAGGAGGTCCGGTTTGGAGGCCCGCCCGCCCACGTGGTCTCCTTCGAGATCGACCACGAGATCCGCCGGCGGCTGCTCGCGGGGCTGGACGACATCGGCGTGACGCTCGGCGCCGAGCAGCGGATCGCCACCTACGAGGACACGCGCGAGCGCTTCGGACCGGTCACGACTGCGCTGTGAGCGGGCTTGCCGAGCAGCTCGAGGAGCAGGACCGGCAAGCGAAAGCCAGAACAGGAGAGCAATGAGCGCGCACCGCATCGTCACGCTGCCCGGCGACGGGATCGGCCCGGAGATCATGGCGCCTGCGCTTGAGGTGCTGGAAGCGGTGGGCGAGTTCGAGTTCGAGGAGCACGTCTTCGGCGGCGCGTCGATCGACGCGCACGGGAGCGCGCTCACCGACGAGGTGCTCGCCGCGTGCCGCGCTTCTGACGCCGTGCTGCTGGCGGCGGTCGGCGGGCCGAAGTGGGACACGACCGACCCTCAGAAGCCCCGGCCCGAGCAGGGACTGCTCGGGCTGCGCAAGGGTCTCGGGCTGTACGCGAACCTGCGCCCGGTCAAGCCGCTGCCCGCGCTGTATGACGCCTCGCCGCTGAAGCGCGAGCTGATCGAGGGGACGGACCTGCTGGTGGTGCGCGAGCTGACGGGGGGGATCTACTTCGGCGAGAAGACCCGCACCGCGGACTCCGCCTCAGACGTATGCGCGTACACGACCGCCGAGATCGAGCGCATCGCGCGCGTGGCATTCCAGGCGGCACGAACGAAGGTCTCGAGCGTGGACAAGGCGAACGTGTTGGAGACCTCGCGACTGTGGCGCGAGGTCGTCAGCGACCTGCACGCGCGCGAGTTCTCCCACATCGAGCTCGAGCATGTGCTCGTCGACAACGCCGCGATGCAGCTCGTGTCCTCACCCCGGCACTTCGACACGATCCTGACGGAGAACATGTTCGGCGACATCCTCTCCGACGAGGCGGCGATGCTCACCGGCTCGATCGGCATGCTTCCGAGTGCCTCGTTGGGAGATGCGAACCCGCCCGCCGCCCAGTCGACGCCGGGTCTGTTCGAGCCCGTGCACGGCTCCGCGCCGGACATCGCGGGCACGGGCGCGGCGAACCCGCTGGCTACGTTCCTCTCGGCGGCGATGTTGCTCAGGCACGGGCTGGGCTTGGAAAGCGAGGCCGCGGCTGTAGAATCGGCCGTGCAACGCGCGCTGGACGGCGGTCTGCGCACCCCCGACCTGGGAGGGACGGCGGGCACGGCGCAGGCGACGCGGGCAGTGCTCGACAACCTCTAAGAGGAGCGCAATGAACGTGGACCCCACCGACCTGATCTGGATGAACGGAGACTTCGTCGCCTGGGAGGACGCCAAGGTCCACGTCCTGACGCACGGGTTGCACTACGGCACGGGCGTGTTCGAGGGCGTGCGCTGCTACGACACCGAGATCGGCCCGGCGGTGTTCCGCAACGCCGATCACGTCGAGCGGCTGCTGCGCTCGGCCGAGCTGTACTACATGCCGGTGCCCTACTCCGCCGAGGAGCTGCGCGCGGCGACGCTCGAGCTGGTCGCGCGCAACGGCCTGCGCTCCTGCTACATCCGCCCGATCGTCTACCGAGGCTATGGCCAGATGGGGCTCAACCCACTCGACGCGCCGGTCGACGTGACGATCGCCTGCTGGGAGTGGGCCTCCTACCTCGGCGAGCAGGGCAAGCGTGAGGGCATCCGCGCGATGGTCTCCTCGTGGGAGCGGATCAGCCCGCGTTCGCTGATCCCGCACGCGAAGGCGTCGGGCCAGTACCTCAACAGCGTGCTCGCCAAGGTCGAGTCGCTGAAGGCCGGCTACGAAGAGGCGATCCTGCTCGACGAACACGGCCACGTGTGCGAGGGCACGGGCGAGAACCTCTACGTCGTGCGCGACAATGAGATAGCGACGCCGGGACAGCACAACTCGATCCTCGACGGCATCACCCGCCGCTCGGTGATTCAGATCGCCGGCGACCTCGGCTACAAGATCGTCGAGCGCAACGTCGCCCGCGCCGAGCTGTACCTCGCCGAGGAGGTCTTCATGTCTGGGACCGCCGCCGAGCTCGTGCCGGTGCGCGAGGTCGACGACCACACGATCGGCTCGGGCGTACCGGGCGAGGTCACGCGCGTGCTGCAGGCCGCCTTCGACGACGCGATCCACGGGCGCACCGAGCGCTACCGCGAGTGGCTCGACGTGGTCTCGCCCGTGGCGCTCGAGACCCCCTCGGGCGAGGTCGTCGCACCCAGCGCACAGACGACCTCCGCGGGCTAGGAGCCCAGTGGCCGACATCCAGCTCTACGACGCCACCCTGCGCGACGGGATGGGCGGCGGCGGCATGAGCCTCACCGCCGAGGAGAAGCTGCGCGTCGTGCACGCGCTCGACGCGCTGGGCGTGCACTTCATCGAGGCTGGCTTCCCGTCGTCGAACCCGAAGGAGCAGCAGCTGTTCGACCTGCTCGCCGAGGAGCGCTTGCAGACAGCCGAGATTGTCGCCTTCGGGATGACCCGCCGCCGCGAGATGGCCGCGGAGAACGACGAGGGGTTGCGGATCCTGGCTGACTTGTTCGTGCCGGCGTGCACGCTCGTCGGCAAGGCATCAGTACTACACGTCGAGAAGGTCGTGCGCGTCTCGCGCGAGGAGAACCTTCAGATGATCGGCGAGTCGGTGGCGTTCCTCGTCCGCGAGGGCAAGCGCGTGCTGCTCGACGCCGAGCACTTCTTCGACGGCTTCGTGCTCGATCCCGGCTACGCGATCGACTGCGCGCGCGCGGCGGCCGATGCGGGTGCCGAGCGCGTCGTGCTGTGCGACACCAACGGCGGCTCGCTGCCGCCGCAGATCCGCGTCGCGCTGGCCGTCCTCCGCGAAGCGCTGCCCGATCTCCCGCTCGGGATCCACACCCACGACGACTCCGGCTGCGCGGTCGCCAACACGCTCGTCGCGGTCGAAGGCGGTGCCACCCAGGTGCAGGGGACGATCAACGGCATCGGCGAGCGCACCGGCAACGCGAACCTCGTCACGATCGTCGCCGACCTGCAGCTCAAGCTCGGCTACGAGCTGCTCGCGCCCGAGCGCCTCGCGCGCCTGACCGAGACGGCGCACCTGCTCGACGAGCTGCTCAACCGCGCGCCGAACCCCGCCCAGCCGTATGTCGGTAAGCACGCCTTCGCCCACAAGGCCGGCCTGCACGCGGCCGGCGTGCGCGCCGACGCGCAGACGTTCGAGCACATCGACCCCGCGGTCGTGGGCAACAGCCGCGACGTCCTGATCTCCGAGCTGTCCGGCCGCGCCACGATCGCGGAGAAGGCTCGCCAGGCGGGGATCGCGGCCGACAAGGACTTCGCCCAGCGGGTCGTGGAGCGCGTCAAGGAGCTCGAGCACCAGGGCTTCCAGTTCGAGGCCGCCGACGGGTCGTTCGAGCTTTTGATGCGTAGGGAGGCGGGTACATA
>Ga0182024_10021114_pt1 | contig 11846 bp, 10 predicted proteins | sample P32metaG_FD_120480 | JGI IMG/M metagenome (GOLD analysis project Ga0182024, IMG submission 120480) | Permafrost microbial communities from Stordalen Mire, Sweden - P3-2 metaG (Illumina Assembly) | ecosystem: Environmental > Terrestrial > Soil > Wetlands > Permafrost | place: Sweden: Stordalen... | reverse complement strand
GGGATTCTTCCCAGGGAGCCATCGAGAATCGCCGTGGACCAATTCCCGACCGATATTCCGGGCTGGGGTGCCACCCCGCCGCTCGCTGCCTGGCTGGTGTTCGGCGCCTGGCTCGTGCTCGGCGTGGGAGTCTATCTAGGCGTGGCGCGGGCCGTGATCGCAGGCGGAGGAAAAGTAAGCGCGAAGGAGTTCGCCGCGCCGGACATGATTCTCTGCTGGTCGTTCATCGCATGGATGCTGCTGAATATCGTCAGCGGGTTCGGGGCGCCGCAGCACGAGGTGACTCAAAGGGACATCGTGCAGGGAGCGGCGATCTATCTCGCGATCATCGGGCTGCTTTTCATGTTCATGGCCTATCGCGGGTTGAATCCGGTGCGGCAGTTCGGCATTGCCCGGCGCAATCTGTTTCTCTGCATTGGGATGGCGGCGGGCCTTGTCCTGGCGGCGCATTCGCTGGTGATCGCGACGGAACTCTGCACGGTCCAGGCGCTGCACGGCGATGCGAAGCCGCAGAGTGTGGTGGAGTTTTTCGTCGATGCATCGGAGAAATCGGATGCCAGGGCTGTTTACACAATGCTGGCGGTGGCCTGTGTGGTGGCGCCCATCGCGGAGGAGACGATTTTTCGCGGCTATGTTTACGGCGTGCTGAAGCGCTACGTCGGCGGGGTCCGGGCGGGGCTGATCAGCGCCGCGTTGTTTGCCGCGATGCATCTCAACCTGGCCGCGTTGCCCGCGCTATTCGTGCTCGCGCTCTGCCTGACGCTGGCGTATGAGGCCACGGGGTCGCTGCTCGTGAATATATTCATGCACGGCTTTTTCAATCTCTCGATGTTGTTGATGATGCTTTATTTCACCGCCCATCCCACCGCGCCATGAAGCTCAAGGAGATGGGCGAGGAAGCGGTGGTGGCGGCGCTCCTGCGCGGGCTGCCCGGCGCGCCCGATGTGATTCGCGGCGCGGGGGACGATTGCGCGGTCATCGGCAGCCGGCGGGCGAAGCTCTGGCAATTGCTCAAGACCGATTGCGTGATCGAGACCGTTCATTTTCGGCCCTCTGATCCGGCGGAAACAATCGGCTGGAAGGCGCTTGCCCGCGCGGTCTCGGACATTGCCGCGATGGGCGGCCGGCCGCGCCACGCGCTCATCACGCTGGCGATCTCGCCGGAGCAGGATTTCAAGCGCGCGACGGGCATTTACGCGGGCCTGCGGAAATGCGCGGGCGATTATGGGATCGCGATTGTCGGCGGCGAGACGTCACGCTCGCCGGGTCCGATGTTTATCTCGGTGATGTTGACCGGGGAGGTGGAGCGGCATCGGTGCGTGTTTCGGTCAGGCGGCCAGCCTGGGGATCGTCTCTTTGTGACGGGGCGGCTGGGTGGTTCGCTTGCGGGGCGGCATTTGAAGTTTGAGCCGCGTGTCGAGGAGGCGCGGTGGCTGGCGCAGCGGTTCACGGTGCATGCGATGATGGATTTGAGCGATGGGCTGGGGGCGGATCTGCCGCGGCTGGCGCGGGCCGGCAATTGCGGCTTTGTTTTTGATGAAAACCTGCTGCCGCTGAATCCCGGTTGCACGGCGAAGCAGGCCGTGTCAGACGGCGAAGATTACGAGCTGCTCTTTGCGCTTCCCGCCAAGGAGGCGGCGCGATTGAAGATTCTCTGGCCGCGCAAATTTCCGCGGCTGCCATTGACGGAGATCGGCCAGTTGACGGCGCCGGCCGGCGCAACGCCTGTTGCGGCATCGCGGAAGAAGAAACCGAAGCTACATGGCTACGATCATTTCTCGTAGCGCGGAGGAGACATTCAACGCGGGACGCGACGCCGGCGCGCTGGCGGGGCCCGGCGATGTGGTGGCGCTGGTGGGCGATCTCGGCGCGGGAAAGACGCAATGGGTGAAGGGATTCGCGGCGGGGCTTGGGTCGGACGCGGCGGTGACGAGCCCGACGTTCACCTTGATCCATGAGTACGGCGGCGGGCGGCTGCCGCTTTATCATGTGGATTGTTACCGGCTCGAGCGGGCCGTCGAGCTGGCTGCGATCGGCCTGGACGATTACCTGGATGGGCGCGGGGTGCTGGTTATCGAGTGGGCGGACAAGTTTCCGGATTTGATTCCGGCCTCGGCGCGCTGGGTGCGGTTCAAGATCGGCCACGGGGACGAACGGGAGATCGCATGACGGCGCTGGTGTTGGAGACTTCGACGCCGCGGGGCGGGGTGGCGCTGTTTCGCGATGGGGAGGCGTTGTTCAGCGAGAGCTTTACGGCGGACCGCAGCCATTCGTCGGAGCTTTTTGCGGTGATCGAGCGGGCGCTGGCGGGGCAGCCGGCGCCAGGGCAGATCATTGTCGGACTGGGGCCCGGGTCCTATGCGGGAGTGCGGATTGCGATTGCCGCGGCGATTGGGATTTCAGTGGCAAACGGGGCGGAGTTGATTGGGATTCCGTCCATCGATGCGCTTGAGGAAGGGGAATATCTGGCGGTCGGCGATGCGCGGCGGGGCGGGTATTGGTCGGCGCAAGTCCGGGATGGGGAGCTGGTGAGCGGGCCGGAGCTTGTGACACCGGAGGAGCTTCAGGTGAGGCTTGCGGCGGCTGTCTTGCCGGTTTACGCGTCGGAGACGCTTGGGTTTCCGGGGATCGAAATCAAATATCCATGCGTGGACCGGATCGGGCGGCTGGGGGTGGCGGGACGGGGCATCTTCGCCAGGGGCGCGCTCGAGCCGATCTATTTGCGCGAGCCGCATATCACGAAGGCGAAAGAGATTGAGGGTTGATGATTCCGAAACTGTGATTGATGATTGCCAGACAGGCTGGCTTTCGAGCCAGAATCCCAATTAGTAGCAATTTCAGATTAGCAATCATCAATCTCCCCTCCTCCCATGGGTCGCCAATGGCTCCACGCTAAACGAGAAGTCGCCTCCCTGAAAAAGGGCCAGGTGGTCGGAAAACTGGTCAAGGAGATCATGGTCGCCGCCAAGCTGGGCGGGGCCGATCCGGCTGGGAATGCGCGCTTGTTCGCGGCGCTCGAGAAGGCGCGCAGGGCAAGCGTGAGCCGTGATGTGATCGAGCGGGCGATCAAGAAGGGGGCCGGTGTCGGCGAGGACAAACTGGTGATGGACCATGTCGTATTCGAAGGGTACGCGCCGCACAAGGTGGCGATCATTATCGAGGTACTTACGGACAATAATAACCGGACGGCGCCGGAGATTCGGGGGCTGTTCAAAAAGGCGGGGCAGCTCGGGGCGCCGGGGAGCAACAAGTTTTTGTTCGATCACGTGGGGCTGGTCGAGGCGCACCATGCCGGGGCGGTGGATAGCGAGGAGGCGGCCATCGAGGCCGGGGCGCAGAATGTTGAGCCGCTGACTCATGCGGAGAATGACGACATACCGGAGGGGACGACGGGGGCGCGATTTATCTCCGAGCGTTCGGACCTTCATGCCGTTTCGCAATGGCTCGCGGCAAATGGCTGGACGGTGACGACGAGCGAATTGGGGTATGTCGCGAAAAGTTTTCCGGCGCTCGACGATGCGCAGCGGACGGAAGTGGGGGAGTTTTTGCAATCCGTGGAGGACCATGACGATGTACACCGTGTCTGGGCCGCGTTGCGATAGGAGGGAGGCGTGAATCAATCGGACGGTCGTGGTCCGGGTTGGTCGCTCTTGTTCGCCGCGGGGCGCATCGCGATACTTGGGTTTCTTATCAATCTGCCGGTCACCGCCATGTTCCTGCAGGTGATGGGAGTAAGTGATGCGGCGTCGCCCGCGCCGTGGACGAAATTCTATCTACCGCATTGCGCGGTGATTTTTTACGCCATCGGCACTTATCAACCGGATCTTTATAAAGAGAAGCTCTGGGCTCAATTAACCTTTGTGAATTTGTGCGCGCTGCCGGTTTCGCTTTTGTATGCGCTTGTGATTTACGGGTTGTATCTGGCTGGTCGCAAGGTATTGCGGGCGGATCGTTGAGTTCTCGGGGGTTTTATTGATCGGCTAGACAGGCCCTGACGCACTTACTCGGAAGGAGCGGATGTGGCTGCGGTGTTGGTTTTGTCAGAACCATTTGCCACCGGCATCGCATGGCCGGTTAGTTGATGACTTATGCTGGTAAGTTGCTGTTGCATCGCAGTCATGGCCGCGGTCATGGAATCAAGCTGCGATTGCTGGCCGGCGATGGCTTTCTCCTGATCGTGAAGCTGGGCGGCTTGTTGGTTGACGAGCCGGTGCTCTTTCAGAAATTCATTGAGGAGCATCGCGTTTACCTGCTCGTAGCGGACGGTTTGGATTTCGCCTCTGGCGTCGCGGACTACCAGACCGGGAGATATTTTTGCCACGTCCTCGGCCACCAGGCCATATTGAGGGATGCCTTTCGGATCGTACTGCGGCTTGTAGCGGAAGGTTACCGGCTTGAGTGAATAGAGAAGGTTGCTCGCATCGCCCATTGGAGAAATGCCGGTTTTGTACCGTCCGGAGGAGGTCTCCTCGCCCAACTGGCCGTCGGTCGGATCCACAAATACCTGCGCGCCGCCGGAGATGGTCGCGTTGTTGATACCGGCAATGTAAGCGGCCGTCCCCAGCGCGGGGCTGCCGATGCGAATCACACCGCTCTCGCTCGCCGGTTCGCTCGAGGGGCCGTTACCGCTCCAGTTGCCAATGTAGATATTATTACTGCCGGTGGTAAGGACCGAGCCGGCGAACTCGCCGACAGCGACGTTATTGATGCCATCCGTGCTGGATAGAAGCGCGGCGGTACCGGCCGCGGTGTTCTGGTTGCCGATCACGTTTTCGTATAGCGCCTCGACTCCCAGGGCGACATTCTCGTTGCCGAAGAGGCTGGCCAGGAGGGCGTCATCGCCGACGGCCGTGTTATTGGTACCGCCGATACTATGGCCGAGCGCGGAGCTCCCCACCGCAGTGTTGAAATTGCCGTCCGTACTCGAGAAGAGGGCCGCGGAGCCGCAGGCGGTATTATTCGAGCCAACGACGTTATGTTCCAACGCACCCGCGCCGCAGCCGACGTTATCGCTGCCGGTGACATCCGCGTACAGAGCGGTTTCGCCGATGCCGACATTGTAAAAGCCCGCCGGCTCGGCTTCGAGGGCCTCATAGCCGATGGAGGTGGTGTGATCGGGCAACTGGCCGTTGGTTTCCAGGTCCAATGTTGCCGCGTAGCCGATGGCCGGGTCATTGGAGCTGGCGACGGCCAGCTTTGTCGCGCCGCCGGCGGCGATGGCGAAACCGTAGCTGGTGCCGCTCGCGAGCGCGACCCTGACGGCGTTGGTGACATCCACGCTGACGAAAGAGCGCCGGGCTATTTGCGAGGCGGGGACCGTGGCGATCACGGTGCTGCTGATGCTCGGCGCCGGCTCGCTGCGGCCCGGGAAGGTCACGCTCCAGGGGGAGGTGACATACAGGATGTTCAAATTGCCCGCCGGGGCGGCGTTTATGACGTAGAACTGCAGCGTGGCGCTGGTGAGGTTTTGCGTTGTGATCTCCGGCGGCACCGCGGGATAGGAGAGATTGAACTGGAGAAGGGCGGTATTCCGGCCATTGACGGGCATATACGCCCCATCGCCATTGGCGATGTAAATGACGCTTCCCGAGCCGACCTGGCTGGTGAAGCTATTCTGCGCCACCGGCACCGTAAGCCCAAAGGCCGAACCGATCATCGCTCCACAGAACAACAATCCCAGCATTGCTAAACGAAAAAAGACTGTCATGTGATTATAATGCACGAATTGGGTGGGAAGGTGAAGGGGGAATGGGAGCGGGAGCCTGCCCGAGGCGAGCCCAGTCCTTTGGGGGGAGGTTTGAGCAGAATGGAAAAAGGAGGAGGAATGGGAAGATGTTTATCAGTTTTTGGATCGTCGGAAATTGATAACCGGGGATGTAAAAGAGCTAAAATCAGGGTTAATTTGGCTTAAGTTACCTTAAGTTACCTTAAGTTACCTTAAGTTACCTTAAGTTACCTTAATGTTATATCGGGTTGCGTCTGATGTGGAGTTATAGACGGGGTTAGCGGGGGTGAGGGTGATAAAATGATAATTGATGATCTGAAATTGCTAATTGGCTGAATTGGCGCGCCTTTTGCGGATGAGAGAGCAGGGGGAGTTATCATGCGGAATGAAGATGGGCTTATTACTATCCTAGCGGATCGCACTGTGCGGTACCTAGGACTTTTTATAAGTGGCTGGAGAGTAGCGAGAAAGGAATCGGGGTTTTTGCTATTTTTGAGGGTTTCGGAGATGGGGATTTGAAGGCAGGCAATGCCCAAAGCTCCGATCTCGTCTTTCCCAGGCCATTGAGTCCAACTTCTCAGCATCCGCACCTGCAGTACCGGAAGCAACAATCCCTGTTTCGATGAATTGAATCCGGAATCACAGCTAGATGGTTAGCGGGCCAATATTTGGCAGCGTATGGCGACTCAAGGAATAGTAATCGTTGATGATCGTCGCCTCGATGGATGGCCCGAGTTCAAGTGCAAGTGCAAGAGTAAGTAGCCAGAGGACTACCCGTCCTTCGGCGGGTTCAAGTACACGCTGGCGCGCTGGGCAGGCGCTAGGGCTGCGGGATTGCCTTATTCGATCACAGCCCCGGACTGCTCTGCATTATCCCGCCGTCGGCGAAGATGGTGGTGGCGGTGATGTAACTTGCGGCGTCGCTGGCGAGGAAGGCTACGACCGAGGCGATTTCTTCCGGCTGGGCCATGCGGCCCATGGGGATGGCGGCGTCCAGTTTTTTAAGCAACTCGGGGTTGTTCAAGGTGGAGGTATTGATGGGGGTGGCCACCGCGCCGGGGCCTACGCCTACCACCAGGATGTTGTGCGGGGCGAGTTCCACGCCGGCTGTGCGAGTGAGCATGCGCATGCCGCCCTTTGAGAGGCAGTAGGCGGTGTTGCCGGGCATGGGCCAATCCTCGTGAACGCTGGTGATGTTGATGATGCGTCCGCCGCCCCCTTGCTTGATCATCTGCTGGGCGGCGAGTTGTGTGCCGAAGAATGCGCTCTTAAGGTTGATCTCGATGACCCGGTCGTATTGGTCTTCGGTGGTATCGAGGATGGAGGTGCGTGTCTCGACGCCGGCGTTATTGACCATGATGTCGACGCGGCCAAATGAGGTGACGGCCGCGGCGATGAGTTTTTGAAGGTCGGCGACTTTGCTGACATCCGCCTGGACGCCGATGGCGCACTCGCCCATGGAGTGGAGTTTTTGTTCGAGGGCCTCGGTGGCCTCGGGATGGGTGACGTAGTCGATGACGAGGTTTGCGCCCTGGGCGGCGAGTTCGATTGCGATGGCCATGCCGATGCCGCTGTTGCCGCCGGTGACGATGGCTGTTTTGCCTTTTAGGTTCATATTGGTGTGCCGGATTTTGTTCGAGTGTGAGGGGCGGGCAAGCTGTATTATTCCGGGGGGAAGCTAACGAAGCCGGATGGAGACGAGGATGTCGTCCGTCGTTGGAATTACGGCGGTCGAGCACTAAAACTGACGGTTGTCGACGCAGGGTCAATCGAGAAACTCACTTTCGTCCCGTCTTGAAAGGGAGTTCGCGTGAACGCCAGTCCAGTCCCACTCGATGCGAGCCCCATATTGTATAAATGCAATAGCGGTGCATCCGTCGCTTTTACATAAGGTTGCAATTGCGCCACACTCGCCGGAGCCGCGCCACCGTTATCACTTTCATACTGCGAGAGCGCCCCGCGCAATATCTCAGAAAAGTTAGAAACTCCTTCGTTTCGAAGAATGCTCAACGCCATAGAGTAATCACCATCAGTCATGGCTTCCTTCCGGGTCGCATCCAGCCAGTTCTCGTCCGTCAGCAGTTGCATCTCCGGGATTGCCTTATCCGGCTCCTGATTGAGCAATTGCCTAAGCCGATTCACCCGGTCCATCCACGCTTCCAGCGTCTGCCGCGTCGGGTCGCGCATGGCCGCCGCATCTTCCGCATTATTCTTCTCCAGTCGGGCCGATTCCGCCTTCAATACCTCAATTTCCTGGCGCAACTGCGCATTCTCCGACTTCAGCTCCGAGGCCTGCTCCGTCGCCCTCTGAAGTTGCCGTTTTAAATCAGCCCGTTCGTCAACCGGCCCCGCTGCTTGCTGCTGCGCCGTCTTTGCGACACTCCCCGCTGGCGAAATGTGGCGCGCAGCATAAATCATCACTCCAAGAGAGCCAATCAGCCCCGCCGCGATGAGCGTTTTGTGCGTCGAGGTCATCGCTTGGATCCTATCACACGAACTTTGCGACGAGGTACCACGCGATCATTATGATCGCGATGGCGAATTTGCCGGCCATGCCGGCTACCGTGCCGAGGAATGTGCCCCAGGTGGAGCGGCCGGCGGGCAGGAGGCCGCGGCCGCCGAGGAGCTCGCCGATGAGGACGCCGGCTATGGGGCCGAGGATCAGGCCGAAGGGGCCGTAGAAGATGCCGACGACTGCGCCGAGGATGCCGCCTATGGCGCCCCAGCGGGTGGCGCCGAAATATTTTGCGCCGAGGGAGCCGCTGACGAAATCGAGGACAAGGCTGGCAATCATAAGGAGGGCCAGGACGAGGATGGTGGTCCATGTCGCGCCATTCGGGGCGAGCAGGAGGTGATCGAGGATGGCGGCGGCGACGATGAGGGGGGTGTCGGGGAGCAATGGGATGAGGGTGCCGGCGAGGCCGGTCAGCATGAGGAAGATGATGAGGATGACCCAGGCGGCGTGCACGGAGGGAAGGTCGCATCGTCACGGGAAAATTGCACCACGAAGAGCGTGGCCTGCGCCGATTGGGCGGGATTCTCTCCTGTTGAGACACTTTTAAATTGCGGCGACTTTTGCTGGGGCTTAGAAACTCCGTTTCGGCTTACCGAAAAACCATTACTCCAAACCAACCGCTCGAAAAAGAAACCCGAAATTTATGGCTATCCCCACCGGCTCCCAGGCACCCGACTTTACGCTCAAATCCAAAATGGGCGAGGTCAAGGATGTGACGCTCAGCGAGCATCGCGGGCAATCGAACGTCGTGCTGCTCTTTTTTCCATTCGCGTTCACCGGCGTCTGCACGTCGGAGATGTGCGATATCACCGCGGGATTGGGGGCGTACTCGGACCTGAACGCGAAGGTGATCGGGATCAGCGTGGACAGCCCGTTTGCGCAGGAGGCGTGGGCGAAGAAGGAGAATATCGGCATCACGCTGGCGAGCGATTTGAACAAGGAGACGGCATTTGCCTACGGCACGCTGCTCGAGAATCTGGGCGGGTTCGGCTCGGCGTCGGCGCGGGCTGCATTTGTCATCGATAAGGCCGGCGTCGTGCGGTACTCGGAGCAGACGCCGACACCGAAGGATTTGCCGGATTTTAACGCAATCAAAACCAAGCTCGCCGAATTGAAATAGCGGCGGGCGTCCCGCTCGCGCGGAAGAAAGAACGCCATGACCAACGACCCATTCCACACGCTCCAGACCTTTGACGCCGGCGGGGGCCGGAAAGGTTACCTCCACTCCCTGCCCGCGCTGGAGAAGCAGGGGATCGGGCCGATCTCGCGGCTGCCGGTGAGCATCCGGATCGTGCTCGAGTCTGTGCTGCGGAATTGCGACGGGAAACGGGTGGCGGAGAAGGATGTGCGGACGCTGGCGAATTGGAGCGCAAAGGCGCCCGCGAATGAGGAGATCCCCTTCGTGGTGGCGCGGATTGTCTTGCAGGATTTTACCGGGGTGCCGCTGCTGGTGGACCTTGCGGCGATGCGGAGCGCGGTGGCGCGGCTGGGGCGGGACGCAAAGATGATCGAGCCGCTGGTGCCGGTGGACCTGGTGGTGGATCACTCGGTGCAGGTGGATTTTTATGGGTCGGCGGCGGCGTTGCGGCTGAACATGGACCTTGAGTTCAAGCGGAACCGGGAGCGGTATGAGCTGCTGAAGTGGGGGCAGCAGGCATTCAAGACATTCGGGGTGGTGCCGCCGGGGATCGGGATCGTGCACCAGGTGAATATCGAGTATCTCGCGAAAGGAGTGCTGTCGCGGGAGCACGCGGATGCGCGGCTTTACTACCCGGATACGCTCGTGGGCACGGACTCGCACACGACGATGATCAACGGGCTGGGCGTGGTGGGATGGGGCGTGGGCGGAATCGAGGCGGAGGCGGGGATGCTGGGGCAGCCGGTATATTTTCTGACGCCAGAGGTGGTGGGGGTGCATCTGACGGGGGCGCTGCGCGAAGGGGTGACGGCTACGGACCTGGTGCTGAGCATCACGCAGATGCTGCGGGCGAAGAAGGTGGTCGGGAAGTTTGTGGAATTTTACGGGCCGGGGGCGGTGTCGCTGGCGGTGACGGACCGCGCGACAATCGGCAACATGGCGCCGGAGTACGGGGCGACGATGGGCTTTTTCCCAATCGACGCGGAGACGGTATGGTACCTGCGGGCGACGGGGCGGACCGAGGAGCAGGTGTCGGCGTTCGAGAATTACTTCAAGGCGCAGGGGCTGTTCGGGGTGCCGGACCGCGGGGAGATCGATTACAGCGTGGATCTTTCGCTGGACCTGGGGACGGTGCATCCGAGCGTCTCCGGGCCGAAGCGGCCGCAGGATCGGATCGAGCTGCCCGCGCTGAAGGAGACATTTGTGAATCTGCTGCACAAGCCGGTGACGGAAGGCGGCTACGGCAAGCCGAATGCGACGACGGCGGAGAAGTTTGGCGTGCATGTCAATGGGAACGCGAAGGAAGACGAGGCGGCCGCGGCGGAGCCGAATGGATGGGCGGCGAGCGGACCGCAGAACAAGGTCGAGATGATAACCAACCGGCCGACGACGGATCGCGTCGAGGACCTGCCGGCATCGCCTTTCCCGACGGCGGACCTGGAGCTGGGGCATGGGACCGTGTTGATCGCCGCGATCACGAGCTGCACGAATACGAGCAACCCGAGCGTGATGCTGGGGGCTGGGTTGCTGGCGAAGAAGGCGGTCGAGCGTGGACTGCGGGTGAATCCGGCGGTGAAGACGTCGCTGGGGCCGGGCTCGCGCGTGGTGTCTGAGTATCTCGATAGCACGGGGTTGCAGCCGTACCTGGACAAGCTGGGATTTCAGGTGGTGGGATATGGGTGCACGACTTGCATCGGGAATTCGGGGCCGCTGAACCGGACGATTGAGGACTCGATCAATGAGCATGACCTCATTACGGCGGCGGTGCTTTCCGGGAATCGGAATTTCGAGGCGCGCATCCATCAGAATATCAAGGCAAACTTCCTGATGTCGCCGCCGCTGGTGGTGGCGTTTGCGCTGGCGGGGCGCGTGGACATTGACATGGCGGCGGAGCCGATCGGGAAGGACAATGCGGGAGTGGATGTTTACCTGCGCGATCTCTGGCCGACGATCGAGGAGGTTCGGGATATGATGAAGAGCGCGCTCTCGCCGGAGCTGTTCCGGAGGCTCTACCGGGATTTTGCGAGCCAGAACCCGAAGTGGAACGAGATCCCGTCGAAGACCGGGGATGTTTACGCGTGGGACGCGGAGAGCAATTACATCGCGGAGCCGCCGTTCTTTGCGGGTTTCTCGATGCAGCCGGAGGCGACGACGGCGATTGTGGACGCGCGGCCGCTGGGGATTTTCGGGGATTCGGTCACCACCGATCACATCTCGCCGGCGGGGGCGATCAAGGCGAGTTCGCCGGCCGGGAAATACCTGATCAGCCGCGGGGTGGAGCAGGAGGATTTTAACTCGTACGGGAGCCGGCGCGGCAATGACCACGTGATGACGCGCGGGACGTTTGCGAATGTGCGGATCAAGAATTTGATGGTGCCGGGAACTGAAGGCGGCGTCACCAGGCATCACCCCGACGGCGCGCAAATGCCGATCTATGACGCATCGGTGAAGTATCAGGCGGAGGGTGT
>Ga0182024_10021113_pt1 | contig 11846 bp, 12 predicted proteins | sample P32metaG_FD_120480 | JGI IMG/M metagenome (GOLD analysis project Ga0182024, IMG submission 120480) | Permafrost microbial communities from Stordalen Mire, Sweden - P3-2 metaG (Illumina Assembly) | ecosystem: Environmental > Terrestrial > Soil > Wetlands > Permafrost | place: Sweden: Stordalen... | reverse complement strand
TCGTCACGTTGAAAGGGGTCGATCTGGTAGCGAATGAAGCAGGTGATGGTCATAGCTGTCCTCTCGGTGTCTAGCGTAGCGAAGGCCGACTTGGCACAACTGAAGCTGAGCGCTGCGCCAGTGTTCGCGATAAGTGAGATGGCATCGCGACGGTTTATTTCGTCGGGTCTGGCTTTACGTCTCACAAGCTATCGAAATTGAAGCCCGGCTTTTTTTTCATGTACTTGCTCTCGTAGCCAGACACTATCTTGTAGTGCCAATACCGCCAGTTAGACTACCAGAACACTTTGGCCGGTCACATTGGACGTTGAACGCGGTGATGGCGCATCGCATACTGACTGCAAAGGTGGTCAGATGCGAATGTGGCAAACAATTCGGGCTGCTGCTCTCGGTCGTCATTGCCACGAGAAGGCTTACGCTGCGCTCGTTCTTTCCGGTGGTTACGAAGAGGCTGGAGATCTGGGGCGGTTCCGGGTTGAAGCGGGGACGCTCATCTTGCATGACCGCTTTGAAGCACACTTGAATCGCTTTTCGGCTTGTGGAGCAGTGGTGCTGAATTTTCTTTTGCCCGCCGGGCGATCCTTTTCGCCCGGCGTTTTCCACATTGCGGATCCAGAGGCCATTGTCCGCAAGGCGGAGAAAAATCCGAGCGAGGCCGCAGACCTTATGCTTTCCATGCTGTCCTCCGCACGCGCGGCAACGAGTCTCCATGTTCAAAACCGGCACTATGCCGATTGGCCGGATGAGCTGGCCGCTGCACTGATCGAAGATAACTCTCTGTGTCTGTCGGACTGGAGCGGAGACAAGAAGCTGGCACCGTGGAAAGTGTCGCGGGGCTTTGCTCAAGTTTTTGGTATTTCGCCGGAAGCATTTCGAGCGCGCTCTCGTGCCCGGCGAGCGTGCAGGGCTATTCAGACGACGGATGTGCCGCTTTCGGAAATTGCCGCGCACCTGGGTTTTGCCGACCAGCCGCACATGACACGCAGCGTTAAACTCATGACGGGGGTGGCGCCGATGGCGTGGCGACACCTTGCAAATAGAACCCTGCAAATTAACCACTGCAAATAGATTCAAGACGGGATGAACCAATCCATCTAGAGTAGCGGCATGCGCAGGGCTACTCTTTCGTTTCTCATTTTAATCGTGGCGGGATTTCCTCTTTACAGCTCGCCCTCAACATTTGGCGCCCAACAAAATACGCAACACTCGACGACGCATTGGCTGCTCAAGCCGTCGCTAAAGTACGACGCGCTGTGTTTGCTCAATGCCCTAAGCGGAGATCCATATTATTTGCACTACTATCAGGAGCAATACGAACACTTCCATCCGCTTTTCACCGAAAAGGAAAACGGCGCTTTTCAGCAACTGAAGCACATCATCAAGGATGAAGGCGGCGGCATCGTGTCGGCGAGGCTGTCACTTTACTACTCCGCAGTGGACGATGAAACGCTGCCTGAAATGATCCATACCGCCCAGAACAGCGGAGCGATGGAGGCGGCAGTGAGGAAAACCTCGTACTGGAACGATGGAGATTGGAAGAACTACGAGCAGGCGCGGCCCGCTGTGGAGATGGCTCTGCGTGCTTTGGATCGAGTTGGATTTCCGGCCTATTGGACGGAACACGCGAAACCAATGATCGATAAACGCATCGCAGAGCTTTCCCCAGAGCTGCCGCGGTACAACACAATTCCGCTGATCGAGCGATATTTGGGATTCCCGTTGTCCTCTGACACGATCACCGTGTACCTGCTGGCGTATTCCGAGCCGCACGGCATCCGCATCACTGGGCTACGGTTCCTAAGCCATTATTCCTATCCTTTTAACATTGTGCTTCATAACGCTATTCACGAACCGATGCATCCGCCATACCATGCGGATGATCCCGCAGTAAAAGAGGCTATTGAAGCGTTGAGCCGCGACCGGCTCGTTGCGGACAAAGTGAAGCACCACGACGCCTCTTTCGGATACAACACCGCAGCAGGTTACATTGAGGAAGATTCGGTAGAAGCGCTGGAGCAAATTGTCAGCGAGGATGTGGGCGCCGGACGCGATGCGCGCAAATACTGGCGGGAGCATGATGACGGGATGCATGTGCTGGCGGCAGCGATCTATGTACAATACAAAGAGGCGTTGAAAACGGTGCCGCAACCCTACTCGTCATGGTTTGTGCGCACCGTGAAAGATGGGAGCCTGCGGGGCGAGCACCTGCAAAGGACGGTGGACGTATTTTTTTCCACAACAACTTCACCGTAGGTAAGCGGAGTTATAGAAAATTGCTAACTCTTACGAGGTGCTGACGATTTCAAGTGGTTGACCTGCAGCGCACAGTGGACACTGTGATGGTGTCCATAAATTGTTGGGTAGACGCTGCAACAGTTCAAGGGGGATGTGGTGCCCGGCTGAAAAGGCGGTGATAGAGTCGCCAAGGGCCAGCAGCGCGGCGATGGTTACCACGTCAGCGTCGAGGGTTTGTAAATCCGAGAATGTTCCGATGACGGCAGACCCGGCGTTGATAACATCGTTGACGATGGCCACGCGCTTGCGTTGAACTGCCGAGCGCAGCGCGGACGGAAGGTGATACTCGACGGGGTACAAGCCCTCGCGCTTGGCGTTTGCGAAACGTTCGGCATAGACGAAGTTGCATCCCAGTTCGATAGATACCAACAACGCAATGAATGCGCCTTCGACGAGAGGGCCGCAAACGACATCCACATCGTATTGAGAGAGGCGTTCAGCGAGTCTTGCGGCGAACGGCTGAATTTTGCGCGTGTCCAGACACAGCGTCTCCAGCTGAAACCACAGATCGCCGTGATGACCCGACTCCAACTGGAAATGGCCGCGACGTCCGCGAACCAAGGCCAGAAGATCTTGTTCCATGAAACCGCCAGCAGTCTTGCGTCGTAGTGAACACAGCTAGCCACAAACGGGCGCTATCTGCAAATCGCGAAGAAAACCTTTTCCAGTACACTCCGTGGTGAAGCCTTGGTTGCAAGATGCCTGACGTAATGCGGCATCGCTACGCGGTCATGTTGGCGCGGTATCCGCCCATCAGTCGAGCGATCAACACTGCCAGGTACAAAATGCCGAGGATGGCTTCCACGATGGAAATGGAACGTGCCTGGGGAGTTACCGCGTTAATACCAGCGGGCGCCGAGGGCAGTCATCGTGCCGAAGCTGTAGTAGACGTAGTCGAAGCGATTGGGAATCGTGTGCAAGTTAAGGCGGGGGTCAAGATAAAACGCATTAGGCTGAAAGGCGGCTAACATTCCGTAGATACTCGCAAAGCTAAATCCCACCAAAAGATAAATGCACACGGCTCCGAAGGTGGTTTCCGAGTTGGGCCGGACCGCATCGAAAACGTGTCGAAAAATAACCACGATAATCACGGCGTCAAAGCAGAAACTGAGCACGAGATTGAGCGTGGCAAGCGCGCTGGCGTCAGCCTTTGGCAGCGCAATGCGCTGAATCAACGCCGGGATGGCCAGTGCGACGGCTACGATAAGCAGGCTGCGACGGATATTGGCGGCATACACGCTGATTAAGATTGCGAAGCTACTGATGACACGGAATGCGATGTAGCCAAAGTGGGTGGCTTCGGCATAGGGATAAAGAATCAGTGTAGCCAGCAGGAAAACGAAAAGCAGAAAAAATCGATGGCCGGTTAGAACGACGAGTTGGTCGGAATGATTCATAGTGGTCGTGGACGCGGAAACTCTGGTAGCTGAGAAAAATGTTGCAGCAACGGCTGGGCCTCTTCTCCCAAAAATCTCTCCTCAGTCGGAAATGTTCCGTTCGACGGAGCAGCGATATTTTTGCACAAATGCTGCCTGGAGCATCAGGAAAGACAAGTCATGGCCGATGTGGCTCGAGAGAGCGGTCTGTTATTACCGATATGGAACATGCCATACTGATGCACGAACGTCCCCGGAAAGCCAGTCGGCCTATGGCAGCGTGCGCGAAATATTTCGCATCGAAAACTGCAGCCATGTTCGTGCTTCGTTCGCTTCGGGAGATTCTTGTTGCGTTCGTACTTTACGTTTGCTTTGGCACTCTCCAGATATCGGCCCAAAGCGGGGTCGGGATTGATCGGCCCGAATCTGACACCGTCCGCGGCGTGGTGGTGAATGCAGTTACGCACCAAGCTATCGGGCGCGCCCTCGTTCTCTCGACCGACAGCCGCTACGCGGCCATGACGGATGACCGGGGACGCTTTGAATTTACGTTTCCCCGCGCTGAATCGGAGCAAAGTCAGAGCTCTGGCACCTATGTAAGAAACGGGCAAGTCGTTGGCGCCCCGGATACGGGGCGACCCTCCTCGCTTACGGCTCGCAAGGTCGGCTTCCTGCCGGTGGAAGACGCGGTCGATATTTCGCAGTTCACCTCACCGGAGCAAGGAGTGACGATTTCACTCACTCCGGAAGCGCGCATCGTCGGGCACGTGATTCTGCCCGGGTCCGACGGTTCCGATAGAATCGCGCTTGAACTCTATCGACATAGTGTGCGGGATGGCCAGGAGCACTGGGATGCAGCAGGAAACGTCGCGACGCGGGTGGACGGCGGGTTTCGCTTCGCGGAGCTTGGGGACGGCGACTACAAAGTATTGACGCTTGAACTGCTCGACCGTGATCCAATCACCTTCAAGCCGGGCGGACAAATGTACGGGTATCCGCCGCTTTATTATCCGAGCGCTACGGATTTCGCGACCGCGGCGACGATCCACTTAACATCCGGCGAAATGTTTGAGCTGACGATGTCGCCAGTGGAGCACGCATATTACCCGGTGAAACTCGGTTTCACGAACGGGCTCACGACGCCACAAATTGCCGTACACGTATGGCCGCAAGGTCATCCCGGGCCGGGGTTCGCTCTTGGCTACGACATGCGCGATCAATCGATTCAAGGTTTGCTGCCGGATGGAACGTATACCGTCCAGGCAACCAGCTTTGGAGCGAACGCGATGTCTGGAACGCTGAACGTCACGGTGAGTGGAGGCCCCTTGGCTGGCCCGGCAATCACATTGGTGCCAGCCACTTCGATTGTGGTGGGCGTCAGGGAAGAATTTGAGCACAGCGAGGCGGAGCAACAGCAGACGGCGACGGTTTACTCCGGCGGTTCAATGCGCGTCTTGGTGGGTCCGTTTTCTACGAACTCGCGCCGTCCCAGCTATCTGCAGGTGATGTTGACACCCGAGGATCCGTTTGGTTTCACGCCAGCCGCCGGCTTGCGGCCTCCGACTGGCCCCGAGGATGAGACTTTGGTTCTTGAAAATGTTCATCCAGGGCGTTTTCGAGTGGGCGTCAACACCACGCGGGGATATGTAGCGGGAATTACGTGCGGGGGCACCGATCTGATTCACCAACCGCTGGTCGTGGGCATGGGAGCCTCCATGCCACCCATCGAAATTACCATGCGCGACGACGGCGCTGAAGTTGACGGAACAATTGAGTTGCCGAAATCTCCGAATGGCGCAGCCGCGCAAAATAGTCCCGGGCACCGGATCGGCATCGTTTATCTCAAAGCGATGGACAGGATTGATGACCAGGCGAAAGAAACAGTGATTCAGCAAGATCCCACATTCAAGTTTGAGCAAATCGCTCCTGGTACTTATCGGATTTTCGCGGTGGCCCGACAGCGCCCCGAGCTGGCTAACCCCAGTGATGAATTGTTGAATAAGTATGGAGTGAGGCCGCAGATCGTTCGGCTGGAAGCAGGGCAGAAAGAACATGTGCGTTTATCGCTGGCTGATTGACCGAGTGAGATGTTCACTATCATGAGAGTGAATCGCTCGAGTTGGCGGAGACTTGGATTCATCGGGTTGTGCCTATGCGCCGCTGCTAATGCCCAAAACCGGCCTGCTCAGCAAGGTCCAAATACGGACAGCAAATTTATAATCGGCGGGACGGTGGTGAGTTCGCTTTCCGGCGCACCGCTTGGCAGGGCTCGCGTTACGCTCATGAATACGGCAAGAAACGTGAATCCTGCCAACAATGCGTCGCTGATCACTTCTGAAGACGGGCATTTCGCGTTCACATCGACTGGACGGGGCAAGTTCGTGTTGCAGGGAGCGCGGCGGGGATTCATCACCGCCCTTTACGAGCAGCACGAACAATTTTCTACAGCCGTCGGGACCGGGCCCGACTTCGACACCGAACATCTGGTGCTGAAGCTGACGCCCCTGGCAATGCTCAGTGGCAAGATTATCGACGAAGCGGGCGAGCCGATGCGCAACGCAAATGTCCGGCTGTATATGGAAGACCGCAGCGCCGGAATGACCCGCGTCCTACCGTCAGGTTCAGACACAAGCGATGACGAGGGTTATTACGAGTTTGCGGCTTTGCCACCGGGAAATTACTTTGTTTCGGTTTCTACGCGACCCTGGTACGCGTTGGATTTTGCTCGTGGCGCGGCGGCGGATCGATTAAGTAGGGCAGGCGCTCCGCCGCGCATTGCACCCGAGTTGGATGCCGCCTATCCGACCACGTACAACAACGGAGCTACAGATAGCCAGGAAGCTAGCGCTATCAGCGTTCACGGCGGAGATCGCGTGCAGGCGGACATTCATCTCAGTCCCGTGCCAGTTCTGCATTTGATTTTTCGTATGCCCGAGGACGCGGGACACGGATTCGTAGTGCCTGTTTTGGAGAAGCGGGTTTTCGATTCGACCGAACCTGTGGAGACCGGCGGAGCGCAGAGTATAGCTCCCGGTATATTCGAGATAAGCGGAGTAGCTGCAGGAAAATATTCGTTGCGGTTACGAGATCCACAGACTGGTGAACCACAGCAATCTACGGAAATGAACCTGGTTAAGGATGGTCAGGAACTGGACCCGGGCCAGAGTGAACGCGCGGCGCATGTGAAGTTTTTGGTGAAAATGCCCCGCGATGAGCCACTGCCGAAGGTAATGAGCGTAGCGCTGCAGGATTCGCAGCTTCGAATGGTGGCAATGAGAACGGTTGATGGCAGCGGCGAAGCGGATTTCGCAAGTGTTCCCGCGGGAAAATATACCGTCCTGACTCTTTCCGAAAACGAGCGATACGCGGTTCGGCGGATGGCTTCTTTTGGCCAGGAGATTTCGGGACACGATCTGAATTTAACGCCGGGGTCCTCGTCGGATGTGACGCTCTTTGTGGTGGCGGGAATCGTGAATGTCGAAGGTTACGTAAAGCGAGGAGACAAGGCGGCGGGCGGCGCGATGGTGGCCTTGATACCGAAGGATCCGCAGACGCATCTGGAGATGTTTCGCAGAGACCAGAGCGACCTGGACGGAAGTTTCACGTTACGGGAAGTGATACCAGGAACGTACACGCTAATCGCGGTGGAAGATGCATGGGGATTTCCGTGGCAGCAACCGGAGGCACTGCAACGTTATCTGCAACATGGTCAAAACCTCATTATCGGTGAGCTGATGACCAATGCGGTGCACTTGCCAGATGCGGTCGAAGTACAGCCGCGATAATTCCCGCGACCACATGACGCACCTGGCGTCCGCTGTGGGCTAACATAATTACTTACTTGACTGAATCAATTAGAACCCTTGGTAGCGATATTTCCGCTTATTTTTCTCGGATCTTTCCATCGTCATAAGTCACGGCTCAGGCGGTACTTTCATTCGCTTTCGAGCGCGCGGCGCTTCACCTGCTGGTTTGATATCGTATAGATGCAGGTTTTTTCTTCCATGGCCAAAGGCATCTTCGGCGAACGTTTGAAGCGCGAACGCGAAATGCGCGAAGTGTCAGTGGCCGAGGTAACGAAGGGAACGCGCATCGCGCAAAGGTTCGTCGAAGCGCTCGAGAATGAAGAATGGGACAAACTTCCGGGTGGCGTGTTCAGCCGTGGATTTGTGCGCTCCATTGTTCGCTACTTAGGTCTGAATGAAGAAGAATTCTTGTCGGAATACGATATGGCGCGAGGCGAGCAGAATTTTTCTGCGCCCGCACCCTATGAGAACCAGTTGCCGGCGCCCCCCAGATGGATTCAAGCGGTTGGCATTGTGGTGCTTCTGGTTATCGCGGTAGGACTTTTTTATGGCGGCCGCTATGGTTGGCATCGCTATGCGGAGTATCGCGCGGCGCGTTCCTCCGGAAGCAGTTCCGCAGCAAAATTGCCGGATAAACTGGAACTGACCGTATCGACAACCGTGCTCTCGCACGTACGTATCTTTGCGGATGATCAACTGCTGCTGGACGCCGACGTGCGCCCCGGCGACATCCATCACTTCACCGCCGCTCAACAATTCCAGATCAATGCCGCCGATGGCGCCGCCGTGCATCTGGAGTTGAATGGGCGACCCATCACGTCGCGAGCAGCGCTTGGAAACGCGCCGGGAAGCTCGGATACAATAGTGCTGGGATATAAAGATTTGAGGCCTGCGAATGACGGAACCTCCCGCCCCTGAAGTAACGCACGATCAAAGCGCCCGCGAGCGCAAGCTGGCGGTATGCTCCAGCGCGCGAAAGCTCGATGCTGCTGATCGCGCGGAAATTCTAGTGATGCTTTGTAACGACGCGGATGAAGTGGTCGCTAAGCGAGCCTTGGAAACCCTGAGCTCTCAACCAGTGGAAGCGTTTGTAGAAGCGTTGAAACGCGACGAAGTAGTCCCTGCCCTGTTTGAATATGCGGCAGACAATCTGGTGGGACAGCCTACCGTAGCTGAAGCGCTAGTGCAGAACAAAAATTGTCCGGCGAAATATTTGGCGTTGCACGTCCCCTTTCTATCGGCCATGAGCATTCAAGCACTCATGGATTCTCTGGATCGCGTGAGTGAATCCGCCGACCTCGCTGCTGCCCTACTGGAATCTTCCTCCGTAACCGCGGATAACAAACGCTTGCTCGAGGAGCTTCTGGAACCCGAAATACCCATGGACGAAAGTGCACAGAGCGCGCTTCTGGAAGCGCTGATGGACGTCGAACCCGATGCAGAAAAACGCCAAACGCTGCTGCAGAGGCTGTCTAAAATGAGCGTCTCGCAAAGAGTGCAGTTCGCGATGAAGGGGGGCTCGGAAGCGCGCCGCACGCTGATACGTGATTCGAACAAAGTGGTGCAACGCGCCGTGCTTCAATCACCGCGCCTCGCGGATCAGGAGGTCGAGGCGTTTGCAGCAATGGCGAGCCTCACGGATGAGATTTTGCGGCTGATCGCCAACAACCGTGCGCACCGCAAGAATTACACGGTGGTTCGCAACTTGATGAATAATTCAAAGACCCCGCTAGATGTCACGCTGCATATGTTGCCGATGTTAAACGCGATTGACCTTAAAAAATTGAGCACCAACAAAAATGTGCCAGAAACATTACGTACGACCGCCTCGAAGCTCATACGCACACGCGCAACTCAGCGACAATAGATAATTTTCCCCTCAAGATTCTCCCTTGGAAAACTTTGAGGTTTGGCTACGTGTCTCGCAGGACCAGACAACTTGCCAGCATGTCATGCAGCGCTTGCTTGCGTTCCGTCAACCCAGCCAACATAAAACCGACGCCAAACGGTATCAGTCCCGTGATTATTTTTCCAAAATGTCTACCACTGGCACGATTAAAAGTGACGCGCGCACCGGTTATATCGGTTACGCGCAAATTCAAAGCTTTTTTCCCCAGCGTGGCCTGCCAGTCCGAACTTTCCATCATGGCGTGGTAAAGCCACCCGCCTAAAAACCCGAGAGTACCGATCACCAGAAGCCCAAGGAAAAAAGTGCCGCCCATCATATTCCGGATGTCTTGCGGGTCTGCTCCCGGATGTATCCTTCCAAAAAATCCGGCGAGTCCGGTCATCATCGCAAAAGGAATGAAGAAGGCCATGAAGACCAATCCGAGCACGAGGGAGTCAATAATGTAAGCCACAACACGCAGCCAGAAGCCGGCATATAGCACGGCGGGATGGCTATAGGCGACTGGCGCGCCGTATTGAGGCACGGACGGCGGAACGTAACTCCCGGCTGGACTCCCGACGTTATAGGCAGGAGCGGCAACCACTCCCGCGCTGGGGGCTGTACTGGGCGCAGGGTGTCCGCACGCTGGGCAGAAAGCGACGCCACTCTCCACCAAACCTCCACATTTTGAGCAGTACACAGGTCCTCTCGCTCGCAGAAGTCGTTGTTTATGCTGCGTCATCCTACTTCGCGTTCCATAGCGGGTCAATACAGAGATTCCGCGCGGCCATTCGCACGGAAGGCGCGAAATGTTGTAGGATTCAAGCGATTTTTACAGGGAGCGTTTTATGTCTAAGACCGCTCTGTGGTTCGGGGTGTGTGTGGCGGTGATCCTGGGATGCGCGTGCTCGCTTTTCGTCCATGCTGATGATTCGCCGGGTAAGGAAGTGGCGCTAAAGGCGGCGGATCTCAGTCCGAAGCTTGTTCCGGAGACGGTCTTCTTTCGCGGACAAACCGCGCCCACGCAGCTTCGAAATTCCGGTGGAGTGCATTTTGCCGATGGCAGCTATACACTTGCCACTATGGTAGACAGTTCCGGGTATTCTTCCGGCATTCGGGAGAAATATCAGGGTTATCTGCTTACCGAGGTCGCGCTCGATTTGGCGGGCAAGACGTTAGGGCCGGGGGCCTACGGATTTGGATTTATCAATAACGGTAAATTTGTGGTTATGGATTTAGGCGGGCACGATGCGTTCGTGATCTCTTCGCAGCATGATGGAGAAATTAAGCGACCGATTCCAATGCAAATTGCCGCTGCATCGACGCCTGGCACATACCGGCTCTATGTTGGAAGGGACTTCGTGGAGTTTCACCGCTCCCGTTAGTTGAGGTTTCGCTTCCCTTTCGAAACACGAGTCATGGCGGTTGCTGGGCCTGCATTTTTGCACAAGCTTACCGGGCTCGATCGCCACGCGGCAGAGATTTAAGATAAGAAATGATGGCCTTCGCATCGGCGTGGTTCATGTGATAGATGTGCATCGGAGGACGCAATTCTTCGCCTTCCGGGCCGGTGCCTTTTTCCAAGATGCGTTCGCCTTGCTCCTCAGTGAAACTCGGAAATCCAGCAAGTGCGGGGGCGTTTTCGGCCCAGTTACGAATGTGCGCGACAGGCGTGATCCATATGGGGGCACCGCGCAACCAGGCGTCTGCTTTAAGCTCGCCGCGTTCGTTGCGGGGCGTATGGCACTCAGTGCATTTAGCCACTTCCTCAACCAGATAGCGCCCGCGTTCGACTTCACCTTTGTCAGACTTATCCGCAGCCGCAGGATTTGTTTGAGCCAAGGTGACGGAACGCTTGGCTGGGGCCATCAGAATGCCCGCTGAAATTCCCGCCGTCAGAGCAATCACTGCCAAACCATAACCGCCGAAGATTTTCATACTCACCTCAGGGAATATCTTACCTATTTTGAAACGCTTTATCTTTGGCGCGTAGCCGAATCGCTATCAAAAAAAGTCGCGACTCTCGCATATCACGAGGAACCGCTCAGCTCGTCGCCTTAATTCGCGGTCAGATAGGAAAGGAAGTGGCCATCCAAAAGCAAATCTGCGCGATTGTATCGTGAGTTCGACGCCATCGCCATAGTTGCATAAGAACCACGATTGCTACCTAACGCGTTCACCCAAAACTGGTGAGCAGCCGGCAACCTGCAGATGGTCTTCTGTTGCGGGTCTCCACCTGTCCTAAGGGCCGGTGATGCCGACGCACACCTGTGCTCCGGGTTTCGACGAGCCACCAAATCGCCTTGAGATAATTTATGGAGCGGTGAAGCCCGCGAAGGAGAATCGATGAAACGCTTTCTAATGACTGGCGTTGCGCTGATAGCAACCTGTGCCGCCTACGCCAAGGATAAACCCGCTTATCAAAATGGCATGCTGCTTCAGATGGATTCTGCGTCTTGCGGGTATGCCGAAAAGGGCAGT
>Ga0182024_10021112_pt1 | contig 11846 bp, 10 predicted proteins | sample P32metaG_FD_120480 | JGI IMG/M metagenome (GOLD analysis project Ga0182024, IMG submission 120480) | Permafrost microbial communities from Stordalen Mire, Sweden - P3-2 metaG (Illumina Assembly) | ecosystem: Environmental > Terrestrial > Soil > Wetlands > Permafrost | place: Sweden: Stordalen... | reverse complement strand
TCTCTTCCCTTACACTCCTCGCTTTCCAAGGCATGCCGTTTTTCTACACGCCTTCGCAAATCGATTACAGTGTCAGGAATCCGCCCGGTCTGTTTTGTCAGGGATGCGCCCGCTCTGTACCTATTTCGGGGGTATCCCCTCACCCTACCTCGCGAATGTCTTGCTGGGCGCGGGTCTTACAAAAAGTGTCTGCAAAATCTTGATGTCAAAGACCTTAGAGGTCAAAATCTTCAAAATCTTGAGAACAAAGAGCTTAGGACGGGACAAGTCGCGCATTGCGCGATGTCTCGGCCTCGACCATGATCGCGCAAGGTTGGTGGACGGCGCAAGGTCAGATGTCACAGTCGGCTGTGGAAATATCCAGGAGCCAAAGATATTCTCGCAGGGTCGGTCGCTCGTGGAGGGATGATCCAGATCGGTCGTGTCTGCGTTCGTGGTGCCCATTCGTCGAAAACAGCGACGGAATGGGGCAGCCTCGTTCGCGGTATTGCAAAGGTGGGCCAGCCCCCATGGTTTGGAGTTTAGCAAAGGGACTATCAAATATCCTGTGCATAAGTGCGACCGTGTGCCCGAAGGGTCGCGCGTGTGTTCCACAAAGTTTCCTGTCCCGGTTTGATCCTCTGCTTCTCGTCCACACACTTGTCGATAGAGATCCTTCGACTCCGTTTGCCCTGCGCTTTCGCGTGCGACAAATTCCAATCGGGATGAACAGCCTTGCAGTGTTAGTGGGGCGCGGTCTGGGTGGTGTCGGGCGGCTTGGGTAGTGTGGTTGGCGCCTTGTCGTCTTTGAAAATTCCGGCGATCTTGCCGAAGAAGCCCTTCTTTTTCTTGGGGTCCTGGCTGTTTTGTGCGTTGGCGTCCTGCGCAGGAGGCAAAGGCTTCTCTCCGCCGCCGAAGAGTCGATTGAAGAATCCTGCCACCCCGGCCTGCTGATCGCAGGTGTCGCGCGGTTCCGTGCCCGCTACGAAGGCTGCTTCGTAATCGTCGGGACATGTGGGCGTCGCCAGGCGATTCGTGGCCTTGTCGAGTTGCACGTCGACCACGCCGGTCGGCTGCGTGAAGGGTTTCATGTCGGAGTATTGCGGCAGCGCGGAGGCCTTCTTCATGAACTCGGTCCAGATGGGAGCTGCCGTCATCGCTCCACTCAGCCGCAAGTCGCTGTAATCGTCGTAACCCACCCACACCACGCACAACAAGTTGGATGTGTATCCCGCGAACCAGCCATCGTGCGAACTGCCGGTCTTGCCTGCGGCCGGCAGAGTAAATCCGCGCAGGCGAACCGCTGTATATCCCAAGCCGTTGTTGATTACGCCTTCCATCATCCTGGTCATGACGTAGGCGATGCGCGGATCGAGCACCTGCCTTTCGTCAGTTTTGTAGTTCGCGATCACGTCGCCGTTGGCGTTGCGCACGGAATTCACAAAGATCGGCGAAAGACGCACGCCATTGTTGGCGAATGTTGTGTAGGCCGCCGCCATGTCGATGGGAGGAGCGTCGTAGGAGCCGAGCGCCATCGCCGGCGTAGCCTTCACCGAAACGATTCCCGCCGACTTCGCCAGGTCCGCTACTTTGTCGTAGCCGACTTCTTCGGCAACCTTTACCGTCGCGTTGTTCAGCGACATGGCCAGCGCGTAGCGCAGCGTCACTTCGCCCTTGTACTCCTCTTTGTAGTTCCGCGGCTCGTAGATCTGATCTCCATAGGCGAAGCTGGTCGGCGCATCGGTCACCGTGGAAGCCGGCGTTATCACCGTGGCTGAACCGTCAAGCGCGGTATTCATCGCCGCGGCATAGACGAACGGCTTGAAAATGGAACCAGTCGGGCGCTTCGATACCGCGTGATTCAACTGGCTCCAGCCGTAGTCGCGTCCACCGACTAGCGCCAGTACCGCGCCGGTGTGCGGGTCGAGCACGACCATCGCCACCTGCGCTTGCGGGCCCGGCGCGACTTGGGTTTCTACCTTCTTGCCCACCTTCACTTTCTTGGTGCGCATCTTCTTGACCTGATCGTCCACCAGTTTGATGCCAGTCTCGACCGCCTGCGCCGCCGCCTTCTGCAGATCGGGATCGAGCGTGGTGTAATGCGATAGGACTGGTCGTTCAGATCATGCTCGCTGAATTTGTTGATCAGGGTGTCGCGAACCATGTCGACGAAGTACGGCGCGTCGGCGGCTTCCACGTTCGGGGGCGCCAGCTTCAACGGCGTGGCCTTGGCCTTCTCCGCCTGCTCCCTGGTGATGGCGTGGGTTTCCGCCATCGAATCGAGCACCAGGTTGCGCCGCTCCAGAGCGCGCTCGGGATGCCGGTAGGGCGACAGCCGGCTTGGCCCTTGGATAATGCCGGCCAGCAGCGCGGCCTCCGGCAGAGTGATGTCTTTCAAGTCTTTATTGAAATAGGTGCGCGACGCTTCGCCGAATCCGCTGATGGCAAACGATCCGCGCTGCCCCAGATTCACCCAGTTGCCGTAGAACTCGAAGATTTGCTGCTTGCTGAACTTCTGCTCCAGTTCTTCGGCGATCAGCATCTCGGTCAGCTTGCGCCGTACGGTTTTTTCCGGGGTGAGAAAGAAGCCGCGCGACAACTGCATGGTGATTGTTGACCCGCCCTGCTCGTGCCGTTGCCGCGTCACATCGATCCACACAGCTTCGAACATGCGGATGAAGTTCACGCCACTGTGTTCGAAGAAACGGCGGTCTTCGATCGCCAGCACCGCATCCAGCATCACCTTGGGGATGTCGGCGTACTTGACGACTTGCCGCTTGGAGCGTTGTTCGGAATCGAACAGCGCCGTCACCAGCTGAGGTTCCAGTTCGTAGGCGGATAGATCATTGCCGCGGCTGGTGATCCGTTCGACTTGTCCGTCCTGAATGATGATGTGCGCCGCTTCCGGGCTGTGATAGCTCTCGGGCCCGGGCGTGATTTCAATCCCGTCCTTCACCAAGTGGAAGCTGCCCAGTTCCGATTGGTCGTCCTTGTCGGAATAGCCGGCGCGGCGCAGAGACGCGGCGATCTCCCGGACGTCGATCTTGTCGCCGTCGTGCACGGTCCGCGGCAGGGCATAGATTTTGGCCGAGTTGCTGAAGACCGGCGACCGGAAGCGCTGCGCGATGATGCGGTCGTACTTGATGTAGAAGTAGCAAAGCACTCCGCCCACGCAAATCGCCACCACCAGAAAGACCACTGACGCGGCTCGAATCACGGGGTCGCGCGGCAAGCCTCGCCATCCGACGCCGGGTTTACGCTCGCTCTTCGGGATTTTGATCTTAATGGCCACGTTTTAGACGCACTACCGCCGAAATAACTTCCTGATGGTCAGACGAGGAGACGCGTCAAAAGGTTTGAGCCGCCGGCTCTTCCTGTGGACTGTCCCTGTCCCTGTCCCTGTCCGCGTTTTCAACCATTCGCGATGTCAGGATGCAATGCCTTCCATTGTACTGCCACGCACGCAAACAAAAAGAGACCCGCAGTTCATGCGGGTCTCTAAGCTGTTAACAGCAGCGGATTTTCTCAGACCTGGGGTCAGTGACCCCAGCTCCGTTACTGCGGGTCAGTCACGGCGAAGTAGCCGCCGTTCGTCAGAGTCAAAGTAGAGGTCGGTTGAGTAAGCGTGCCATCGCTCCCCACATCGAAGGCTCCCATCTGGTAGGTAAATGTTTGGGTGCTCTCGTTGAGAATGGCGCCGTAAACGAACAGGAATGCCCCACTTTGATCGAGTTCTCCCTGGTCACCTACCGCCGCGTTGCTAAACGGTGAAGTGCTTAGCTGAGTAAGAGTGCCGGTAGAACTCAGAGAGAAGCCATCGACAGGGTTGAAGCCGAGGGCCGGGACCGAATCCTCAATGCCGAAGGAGTAGACCAGATTCCCATTCGTGTTCGATTGCACAGCGATGCCCAGGGGCGAGTTCGCACCGGTAGAGACCGAACCCAGCTGGGTGATTGCTCCGGCGTTTGCTCCCGACGTGGTAATGCCGAAGACGTAGAGGTTGTCGTTATCGGTTCCGTTCACTGCCACGCTCTGGCCAGTGGTGCCGATCAGGTAGTTTCCTGTGGGTTCTCCTTGCACCTGCCACATCGAATAGTTGGCGCCAACGAAGGGGCTGCCCGGCACGGGAGTCAACGTACAAGCGCTTCCGGCCGTCGCACAAGTGCTCCCGATGACGTAGGCAGCGATCCCGGTTCCAGTATGGCCGCTCGCATCGGTGATATAGAGATAGTTTCCCAGCCCGTCGGTTGCCAGGTTCCCTCCGAAGGAAACGGAAAATGGAGAGCCGGTGGCCTCAGTTAAGACTCCGCCGCTGCCAATCTGGTACACATAGACTTTGTCATGGAGCGTTGAGAAAAATAGAAGTGTGCCCGCCGGGTTGACCATGATGCTCTGGGTACCAAGACCCGCCGGCACGGTACTCATGAACGGAGCGGTATACGGGCTGCCCGCCGCTGTCAGAGTGCCGTCAGCGCCAATCGACCAGCCAAGAATCTGTTCGGTGGAGGGGAATCCGGTATACAGGAATTTTTCTTGAGCCACCACCAGGCCCACGCCGCCGTCGTTTAGCGGGGTCGCGGGCGCTGTGTAGCTTGGGGTAGCTGCGAAAGTCGACGCGCTCGTGTTCAGGGTGTAGCCATCTATGGTGCCGGTTGTTCCCGTGCCTGCCGCGTCCGCGACGAAGACAAATGCAGCAGTGGCGCTGCCGGTGCCTCCGGGGCCTTGTGAGATACCGCCGCCCGAAGGCGTGCAGTTCGCGCTGCCAAAATTGGCGCCGCTGGCGCAATTGTAGTGACCGCAACTGGCCAGTCCCATTATCGCCAGCCCCGCCACCAGCATTACAACCCCTCGAACTCGCATCGTCATGAACTGCCTCCGCGCTTCACTTGTCATTCCCGTGCTTGGAAAAATCGCAAACCTGGATTTTGATTGAACCTTTGGAACCGGTCACCTTGCGGGCCCGCTGGCTGCGCGGCCCTGAGAAAATTCTCACCTGTCGGCGATATTAGGAGGAAGGTAACCCGACGGCAAGGTTACGAATGTCACTGGCAGGAAGAACAGTGGCCAGTGGTCGGTGATCAGTGGTCAGTCAATGCCCAATCGTTCAGTGACCGGCGTGGCGCGCGGTCTTAACTGACCACGGATCACTGACCACTGATCACTGATTTTCTATTTGTTTCCGCTATTCGGATTGAAGTGCATGTCGAAGGAGTAAAACGGCAGGCTCACGGTTACGGAATAATCCACTGCGACGTAGAGCGCCGACATGCCGGGAGTATTGATGCGCTGAACCGTCACCTGCTTGGGCTCGATCGGCAGGTTCTGCTCCTTGACCTTCCGCATTACATCGCTGCGGACGTCTTCGTCGGTCTTCTGGAAGTTGCCGCTATCCATCAGCGAAACATTCCTGAGGTCGTCCGTAAAACTGTAATTGGCCATCATCGGCGGAGCCACTTCGAAGCAGGCCACCACCACAAAAAGGATTGCTAGAAACCCGCTCAGTGCCTTAATGGTTGCCATAGTCTCAAACTACGCCGCCAGCCAACGGCGCAACTTTCAGGCCCTGGCTCGCAGCACTCCTTGAAAATATTCCACTACCGCCGCGATCGTAACATCGCGCACTTCGCGAGTCGAGCGTAGAACCACTTCCACAGTACCTTCGGTAACCTTGTTCCCCACCGTGATTCTAAAGGGGATACCGACTAAGTCGGCGTCTTTGAACTTCACCCCGGGGCGCTCATTGCGATCGTCGAGGATTACATCGAATCCAGCCGCCTCCAGCCGGGTTCCTATGTCGATCGCAGCCTTCAGCAGATTTTCGTCCTTCACATTGACGGGAGTGACCACAATCTCGAACGGCGCAATCGCCGTCGGCAGCCAGAATCCGTTCTCGTCGTTACTCTGCTCTACCGCCGCTGTCAGAATGCGCTCAATCCCGATGCCGTAGCAGCCCATGATCGGTGTCACTTCCTTGCCGTTCTTGTCGAGCACCCGCGCGCCCATCGAGTCCGAATAGCGGTAGCCTAGCTTGAAGATGTGCCCGACTTCGACGGCGGTGTCAATGCGCAGCGAGTTTCCGCAACTCGGGCAACCTTCGCCTGCCGTTACCGCCCGCAGATCCACGTAAGCCGTAGGATAAAAATCCTTCCCCGGTGTGAGATTCTTCAGGTGATAATCTTCTTTATTCGCGCCCGCAATCAGATTGCTGCGGCCTTCGAGAGCCTTATCGACAAGAAGAACCGGAAGTGAGTTCAAATCCTTAGCCCAATCGATGCCGACCGGCCCAAGGTATCCCGCCGGCGATTTGAACAGCGCTGTGATCTCGCCTTCCTCCATCGGCCGCGTCGCTTGACCCACTGTGGAATTCAGCTTTGATTCATTCAGTTGATGATCGCCGCGCATCAGGACCACAATCGCGCGTGACCTGGTCTTGCCGGCCTTCTGATCTCCCTTGTCCGATCTCTTGTCCGATTTCTTATCCGACACCAGTTCATCGGCCATCAGAGCCAGTGTTTTGATCTTGTTCTTCGGAGACACTCCCAGAAAGCGTGCGACATCTTCAATCGTCTTCTGCCCCGGAGTGTGCACTTCCAGCGGCTTGCCATCGCCCTCCGCAGTTAGATCGTCCACGTGTTCCAGCTTCGACGTAGCTTTCTCCATGTTCGCCGCGTAGTTGCAGCCGTCGCAGCTGACGATCTGATCTTCTCCCGCCGGAGTGCGAACCATGAACTCGTGCGATTCCTTCCCGCCCATCGCTCCCGAATCCGCCTCCACCACCATGTATTTCAATCCGCAGCGATCGAAGATGCGGCAGTAAGTGTCGTAATGCTTCTTGTAAGAAACATCCAACCCGGCCGCGTCGATATCGAACGAGTACGAGTCTTTCATCATGAACTGCCGCACCCGCAAAAGGCCCGACCTGGGCCGCGGCTCGTCGCGAAACTTTGTGGCGATCTGGTACCAGATCTGCGGCAACTGCTTGTAGCTGCGCAGTTCCTTGCTCGCGATCTCGGTCATCACCTCTTCTTCGGTCATGCCCAGGCACATGTCGGCGCCTTTGCGGTCTTTCAGGCGAAACAGGTTTTCGCCCATCAAAGCCCAGCGCCCGCTGGCCTCCCAAAGCTCCCGCGGATGCAGCGCCGGCAAAAAGAATTCCTGCCCGATCTTGTCCATTTCCTGGCGCACAATGCCCATGATCTTGTTGAACGAGCGATTACCGAGAAAAAGATACGAGTAAATTCCCGCCGCCAGCTGCCGAATGTAACCAGCCCGCACCAGAAACTTGTGGCTGGCAACTTCCGCATCGGCGGGAGCCTCGCGTAGGGTAGGAATGAAGAGTTCTGACCATCGATGCATAGAGTGAGTACCTGTTGCGAGTCCGAGTGACGGGCGCCCGCTAATCCTTAAGGGAATTTGTTATTGTAACAGCGGATTTATTCGACCGGCTTCCAGCCCCTGCTAGAATGATTGCAGTCCCATGGCTAAAGCTCGTTACCGTTACAACATCATGCTGCGGCCCGAACCTGAGGGCGGCTACACCGCAATAGTTCCCGCCCTGCCGGGTTGCGTCACGTACGGACGCACCGTGGATGAGGCTCGGGAAATGGCGCGTGACGCGATCTCCGGCTATATCGCCAGCCTTCGCAAACACAAAGATCCGGTTCCGACCGACGACGACACATTGGTCGCCTCTCTTGATCTGGAGTATTCGCGCTAAGAAATCACGCGCGTCGTGCTCTCTAGCTAAGGTATGACAAAGTTACCCGCCGTCAAACCACGTCAAGTCATCCGCTTTCTGGAGCAAAACGGTTTCGTCCTGGATCACACCTCGGGGAGCCACTTCGTCTTCTACCATCCAAATTCTCGCCGCCGCGCTGTAGTCCCGACCCACAATCGCGACCTGCCAAAAGGAACTTTGATGTCATTGTTGAGAGAAGCAGGATTCTCCCGCGAGGAACTGATCGATTTTCTGGCTGGCAGATAGACAAATGTAGCGGCACTCGGTACCCGGTACTAGGTACTTAGGAAGTCAGCTGCCGCAGAATCTCTTTCCCCAGCTTCTGCGTTTCCCCGAAAAACTTCTGATACTCGACGAACAACCGGTTTAACTCCAGCGCCTTGTCCGTCGAGGGATGCTTGCGCAAAATCATGTCGCGGACATGCACCGGGTTCGGCAGCGTTGCATCTTCAGTCAATTCTTCCAGCGCAGTATTGGGATCGTAGTGATACATGCGGGTATTGGAGCGCCGCCGGCCCGGCGGCTGTCGGGAGAGCCTGCCCTGAGCTTGCCGAAGGGGCGTCCCGCCCTCCCTGCCGAAGCCTACACACGAGCCGGCGGGACCCTTCGACTCCGCTCAGGGCAGGCTGCCAGCGCTACACTAGCTCTGTTCCCCAGAGATCGTGCAGGTGCACAATCCCTTTCAACTTGCCGTTCCCGCCGACCACCATCAGCGAAGTAATCTTCTTCTCTTCCATCAACGCCAGCGCAGTCGCGGCGAACTCACCAGCCCCAATCGTCTTCGGATTCTTCGTCATCGCCTGGCTCGCCGATAGATCCATGACGTCTTTCCCGCGCTTCTCGAGCAACCGCCGCAAATCTCCGTCGCTGATGATGCCCAGCAACCGCTCACCTTCGACGACCGCCGTCACCCCCAGCTTCTTGCGCGACATTTCATAAATCACGTCCGGCATCTTCGTTTGCGGACCGACGCGCGCTAGCGCCTCGCCCGAATGCATCAGCGATTCCACGCGAGCCAATCGCTTCCCCAACTTCCCGCCCGGATGGAGATTGGCAAAATCCTCTTCTTTGAACCCGCGCTTCTCACTGAGCGTAACCGCCAGCGCGTCGCCCAGCGCAAGCATCGTCGTGGTCGAAGCCGTAGGCGCCAGCCCCAGCGAACAAGCCTCCTCGGCGATCGAACAATCCAGAGCAACGTCAGCCGCCGAAGCGAGAGTGGATGTTCGTGTGGGCAACGCCGGTGTGGAGCGGACACTCCTGTCCGCTGCTTTTGACTTTCCTTTCAGTTTCAGTGTCGGTAGCTTGCAAATCTCATCCCCCGTCATCGCAATCAGAGGCACCCGCAGCCGCTTGATCGTAGCCAGCAGCGCGAGAATCTCCTCGGTCTCGCCCGAGGCAGACAGCGCCAGCACCACATCCCCGCGCACTACCATCCCTAAATCTCCGTGAACCGCGTCCACCGGGTGCAGATACAATGCCGGAGTCCCCGTCGAACTCAGCGTCGCCGCAATCTTGCGCGCGATCAGCCCGCTCTTACCCATTCCCGTGACCACCACCCGCCCTGCGCACGAAAACATCAAGTCCACCGCCCGCTGAAACGACGCCGCCATCGGACCGCCAATGCGGTCCGCCAGCCCGCGCAGCGCCTCGGCTTCAATGCGCACCACGTTTTCGCCAACATTTTTCATGAAGTTCGATTGGACATCATGCGATCACATCACGCGATCACATCACGCGATCACCAGATCCGCTAAAAGTGGTCCTCATATAGCGGCGACTGCACCGGCTTCTGCCCCAGCACCGCCAGTCCCTTGGCCTGGATCATCCGGTCCCACGGCCCCGCCTGCCAGTTGTCTCTCGTCTTTGCCAGATTCTTCCAGGGCGGCAGTGACAGCATCAGATTCTTTCCCATGGAGTGCAGGTAAGGTTCATACATCGATCGCAACTTGTTCAGCTTCTGCCGCGCTTCATCCCCCGTCCGCAGTTTCAATCCCGCCGCTGCCAGCGTCTCTCGCAGTGCGTCTAAATCGGCGTCGGTCAGCCGTTCCGCCGCCCCCGGATCGTAGCGGGCGTTCACCACCTGCGCCAGATCCACAGCCGCATGCCGCGCCATGGCAAAGGTCAGCCGAGCCTGCCCGGGATGAATGCCTTCGATCCCGGTAATGACCAGCGAGGTCACGTCAAGCATGGTCATCAGCGCTGCCAGCCACGACTGATTACTATGCTGCGAACGAAAAAAACTTAACACCGGATAGGAAATGTGGCTTTCCAGCAATTCTCCCGCCCAGCGCTCCCAGTCGCGCAGACATCCATCGAGAACCACTTGGTCGATCGCCGGATTCTCCGTGGTCCCCGCCAGCCGCACCAGCAACTCGCTCGCCGTCGGTGGCGATCCGGCGCGCGCGTCCAGCATCGAGATCTGAATCTCCCGCCGCGAAAAAGAAGCGTACACCACAGGCAGGTAGCCGATCACCACCCCGAGAAACGCGAAGCCCATCCCCGCTTCAAGTACCGATAGCGCGCGCGCCAAGCTCGAGGTCGGCAGAATGTCGCCATAGCCCAGCGTGAAGAACGTCTGCCCGCTATGGTAGATGACCCTGGCAAACGTGATCGGCTCATGGCTGAGTTGTTCGTGCTCGCCAATGCCATACTGCAACAGGGCAAACCCGAGGATCAGGCTCGCCGCCCAGAACGCCAGCAGCATGATCAGCGACAGCGGCCCGAAGTATCCCAGAAAATTTTGCTGCCGCGAAGGCGTCCGAATGCGTCCGGCAATATTCCTCCACGGAATCCAGGTCCGCCGGTAGAACCATGCCGTCAGCTTGAAGTGCCGGGTCACGCGCCGAGGCAGTACCACCGTCTCAAACGCATCCAGTAGGACTACGCAGATGATGACGACGCCGAAGACAGCCGCGGGAATGCTGCCGTGAAAGCTCATGCCAGATTCTCAGATGTGGAAGGAAGAGTAACAGATTCGGCCAACCTGGGCTTTCGGCTCCCGCTAGTCGGACGTTCCACTTTTGCGCAGGTTCTAGATTCTCACCGAAGCCCGATCGCCGGAGCCCGAAGTTCGGAGCCCGTCTACTGTGGCTTAGGCTGTGCTGGTGTCGTGGCCGGAGTCGTCGTGGTCGCCGGCTTCTTTACCGCCGGCTTCTTCTTTACCGCCGGCTTCTTTGCCGGCTCGTTATCGTCCACCACGGTTTTCTTCGGAGGCGCTGCCGGAATTGCCGCCTGCGCCGTCTTGAGGTCTGTACGCAGACGGACGATCTCCTGTTCCTTCGACGCAGTCAGGTTTTCCAGTCGTTCCCCCACCTGCTTCCGCGTGCCTTCAAAGTCGTTCAGATCGTTCGACAGCGCCTGCAGATCGTCTTTCGCCCCGAACGCTCCCGTCGATTCCACTACGCTGCCCAGCACGTCGTACAGGGCGTCCAGATTCCGGTAAAGCTTGAAGGTCGGGGTCAGGTCTTCCGGCGCATTGCGCAACTGTCCAATGATCGCCGGCAGGGCATTCTGCAAATTGCGTTGGATCGAATCCACATTGCCCAGCGCCTGCTTCTTCGAGCCGTTGTCGGTCTTCCAGCGTTCAATCCGCAGTTTCAGAAGGTCGGCTTGCGTGGTCTTCGATGTCGCCTCTAATTGCGCCAGCAGTCCATTTAGCTGCGTCACTGACGCATAAGAAACCGCCGCGCCCTGCGGTGGTGGCGCCGCCGAAGCCAAACTCCCCTGCACGGAATATTGTGGAGTTACTTGCGTGGCAGGCTGCGTGGGCGCAGGGGACTGGCCGAATGCCGGTGCTGCCCACAGCAACAACAACAGCCAAGAACAACGATAGGAGAGGAATTTGGTGTTCATTAGTTTGTCGACCCTGGCGCGTGCAACAGAATATCGACAAGCTGAGGATACTACAAGCCGAGAGTTCGTTCCCGTAGGTTGTTCGAGATCCTGTGGCAACAGCGAATAGAAATTAGCGACAAGGTTGCACAGGATCGTGTGTTCTAATCGGAGATCAATGAGTTCTATCAAAAGGGATGTCAAGGAAAAGAGTTCTTCCTCGACCGGAGGGCGAGAAGATTTTGTCTCGAGATCCAGCCCACTCACTGTAAGAGTGCCTCTCGATTTGCGGGAGAGG
>Ga0182024_10021111_pt1 | contig 11847 bp, 12 predicted proteins | sample P32metaG_FD_120480 | JGI IMG/M metagenome (GOLD analysis project Ga0182024, IMG submission 120480) | Permafrost microbial communities from Stordalen Mire, Sweden - P3-2 metaG (Illumina Assembly) | ecosystem: Environmental > Terrestrial > Soil > Wetlands > Permafrost | place: Sweden: Stordalen... | reverse complement strand
GCACCGCCAGGCGCACGCGCCCGTTCTCCCGGGCCGCGGTGACCACGATCTTGGTTCCCGACGGGGTGTGGGTGAGCGCGTTGTCGATCAGGATGCGCACGATCTGGGCTAGGCCGCGGGGTCGAGCAGCAGCTTGCCGCTGGTCCGCCGGGCGCCCAGGTCCTCGTGGACCTGCCCGGCCGCCGACAGCGGGTAGACGCCGCCGATCTGGGCGCGCAGCTCGCCGCGGGCCACGAGCGCGTACAGCTCCTGGAGGGCCGAGGAGACCATCTCGGGGCGCTGGAGGCAGTGGACGAGCCAGAACCCGATCACGCCCCGCGAGGTCTGCATGAGCCGGCCGGTCGAGACCTCGTTGGGCTCGCCCGAGGCCATTCCGTAGACCACCAGGCGCCCGAAGGGGGCAAGCGCGGCCAGCGACTGGCGAAACACCTCGCCGCCGGACATCTCATAGACCGCGTCGACCTTGCGTCCCTGGTTGCACTCGATCAGGCGCTCGGTCATGCCCTCGGGCGAGGAGTCGGTGGCGGCATCGGCGCCCAGATCCCGGGTGAGGGTGCGCTTCTCCTCGCTCGAGGCGGTGGCGATCACCCGCCCGAGCTTGAAGTGGCGGCCCAGCTGGATGGCCAGCGAGCCCACCCCCCCGGCTCCCGCGTGCACGACCACCGATTCTCCGGGCGCCACCTTGGCGCTGGTGGCGTGCAGGTGCCAGGCCGTGAGCCCCGCGACCAGGATCGCCACCGCGGTGTCCTCGTCGACGTCATCGGGGATCGGGAGCACGTTTGACTCGGGCGCGACCACGTACTGGGCGTAGCCGCCGGTGCCGGTGAGCGCGACCACGCGCTGGCCGGTATCGGTGCGCACGCCGGCCACCTCGGTCCCCGGGATGAGCGGGAGCTTGGCCTCGGATAGATAGGAATTCGTGCGCTGGTGGGTGTCGGCGAAGTTCACGCCGGCGCGCCTGACCTCGATCAGGACCTGGCCGTCTCCGGGCTCCGGGGTCGGGACGTCGACCTGCTGGAGGACCTCGGGTCCGCCGAACTCGCTGAGCTGAACGGCGCGCACGTAAATACCGTACCCGCATGCTTCACATATCGCTCGCTTCGAGCTAGGATCGCCGACCAGTGACCTGGGGATTTCTGTGGTTGATGCTGGCTCTCAAGTTGCCCCTCGCGGCGCTTATCTACATCGTCTGGTGGGCGATCAAGCAGGAGCCCGACGAGTCCTCTTCGTCTGACGACGACGGCGGCATCAAGCGGCCCCGTCCGACCCGGCCGCATCCGCCCAAGCCGTTTCCGCGCCATCCCCGCCGGGGCCCGCACGGCGATCCCGCGCCGTCCCCTCCGGGACGGGTGCGCACGACGCGCGCCCGCGCCCGCTCGCTCGGCCACTGACCGCCCGGCGAGAGCCGGCTGACCTGAAGCGCTGTCAGACTCTGAGCCCATGACGGTCAATGCCGGCGTCACCTCGGTCCTCTCGGACGGCACGATCATCGAGCTGGTCGAGTCGGGGCGCATCCGGATCGAGCCCTGGGATGCCAAGTTGGTCCAGCCGGCGAGCGTCGATCTGCGGCTCGGCGACTCGTTTCGCGTCTTTCACAATCACCGGGCCTCGGCGATCGACCTGCGCCACCCGCCCGAGAACTTGACCGAGGAGGTCGTGGTTCCCGAGGGCGAGTCGTTCGTGATCCACCCGGGGGAGTTCTGCCTGGGCCGGACGCTCGAGTGGGTCGAGCTGCCCGATGACATCGTGGCTCGCATCGAGGGCAAGGCGTTGGCCCTGGACACCCCGGTCCCGACCCCCGACGGTTGGACGACCATGGGCGAGCTTCGGCCGGGGGATTGGGTCTTCGATCTCGAGGGGCACCCGACCCCGGTAATCGCGGCGACCCAGCCGATGGGCGGCCGGCCCTGTCGTGCCGTCGACTTCTCCGACGGCATGACGATCGTCGCCGACCTCGACCATCAGTGGCAGTCCTGGACCAAGCATGACCGGTGCCGTCGAGGGCGCCCGCGAATCGTGACCACCGGCGAGATCGCCCGAACCCTGAAATACGGGGCCACCGAGTACAACCACCACGTCGCCCAGGCCCAGCCGGTCCAGTACCCGTCGCGGGACCTGCCGATCGATCCCTACGTCCTGGGTGCCTGGCTGGGCGACGGCACCAGCACCAAGGCCGAGATCACCTCCGTCGACCAGCCGATTCTCGATGAGCTGGTGCTGGCCGGCGAGTCGGTCAAGCGCGCGACCGGTCCGCTGGCCTACCGGGTCGGCGGCTCGGGACATACCCGGGATCCGATCACTGGGCGCTACCAGCCCAACGCATCGCTCAACAGTCGCCTGCGCGAGCTCGGGGTCATGGGCAACAAGCACATCCCCCGGGAATATCTGGAAGCGAGCGTCGAGCAGCGCCGCGCCCTGCTGGCCGGGATCATGGACACCGACGGCTACGTGGACGTCTACAGCCGCTGCGACGTGACGACGATCAACCGCACCCTGGCCGAGGGCTATCGCGAGCTGATCGCCAGCCTCGGCTACAAGGCGGTGGTGGCCGAGAAGCTGGCCACGCTCTACGGCAAGGCGTGCGGCCCTAAATACGAGGTCCAGTTCACCCCGCACGAAACGGTGTTTCGCCTGCCCCGCAAGGTCGCGCGCCAGAAGCTCTTGCAGCGGCTCAGGATGGGACGCGCGATCACCGCGGTGCGCGAATGCGAGAGCGTCCCGGTGCGCTGCATCGAGGTCGGCTCGCCCGACGGCGTGTTCCTGGTCTCGGAGAGCTTCATCCCCACGCACAACAGCTCGCTGGGCCGCCTGGGGCTGATCGTGCACGCCACCGCGGGCTTCTGCGACCCGGGGTGGAAGGGCACGCTGACCCTCGAGCTCAACAACCTGACCCGGGTGCCGATCAAGCTCTATCCGGGGCTGGAGATCGCCCAGCTGTCGTTCATGACGCTCGATCGCCCCGCCCAACGCCCTTACGGGAGCCCCGAGCTGGGCAGCCACTACCAGGGCCAGCGGGCGGCCACCGCCAGCCGCTACGGGTCCGGCGCGGACCCGGCCGAGATCGGATAGGCTCGCGCCCGATGATCTCGCTGGTGCTCGCAGCCTCCGAGCCGTCCAAGGTCCCGGTCTACATCTTCGGGGGAGCGGTCGCGGTGTGGGCGGTGGTGCTCGCCGGGCTCGGCCTCAGCCGGCCCGAATTCCCCTACAGCCTGCGCGGTCAGCGCGGCGTGATCGCGATCAGCTTCCTGCTCATCGTGTTCGCGATCGCCGCCGCGATCCTGACCGACCCCTGATCACTTCATCAAGTCGATGAAGGGCGCTCCGATGAAGGCCCTCGTCCGATTACTCACGACGGCGTGCGTGGGATTGTGCGTGGGCGCCGCGGGCGCTTCTGCGATCCACGCCACCAAGAATCGACAACCGCCAAACCGCTGCCCACGGTTTCGTGCTCGGTCACGGCCAAGCTGGCGGTGGACTATGGATGGGGGAGCATGACCTACCGAGGGAAGTCCCGCGCGGCGAGATCGGTGTCGGGGTCGATGGCGACCGGATCGATCTCGGGCGCCACCTCGGTGAGCGCGCCGATCACGATCTCGCGCCGCTCGTCCTGCGGGCGGTGATACACCGCCGCCCGGTACGACTGAACCCGGGTCAGCCGGAGCCTTCTCTCCGGCCGGACAAACCCCCCGCGAGGAGCGTCCGGCCACTCAGCCCGGCAGGCAGCCCATGCAACCGCTGGTGGGGATGGATCCGTGCACGGCTGTTTATCCCGAACGTTCAGCGTCGCCTGCAATCGAGCGCTATTGCCGGTTGGCCGCTCGTGGCACGATCAGGATCGGGCAAGTGGCGTGGAAGGCGAGGGACTCGCCGGTGCTCCCGAGGAGCAGCCGTGCCACCGCTCCCCACCGTCTGGAACCGATCACCAGCAGATCGACGTCCGCACAGAGGTCCAGTAACACGTCGGCGGGGCGCCCGCGCCGAACGTCAACCCGCGCGCCGGGGACCAGAGAGCTCGTCGCATCCACGGCCTGGTCATGCAGCAGGTCACGCTCGCGTCGGACAAGATCGTCCAAGTCGGCCACCACGGGAGCGTCTCCCGAGGACCACAGCGCGGACTTTGCCCGATCGTCGACCACGCCACAGATGCGGAGTTCTGCTTTGGCCGCCACACTGATCGCCGCCGCGACCGAGAGCGCCGAGAGGGACTCCGGGCCACCGTCGTACCCGACTCCGATGAGTTTGAGTGAAATCGTTGGCTTGTTCTGGATGCCGCGCGGGGCGATCGCCAGCGGAAAATCGGCGTAACCGATGAGCTGACGGACGCGTTTGCCGATCCGGACTGAGCCTTCCGGCGCCTTGCCGCTCGAGCCAACCACGAGCAGATCGCGGTGCTCGCGCGCAATGACTCGCCGGAGGGCGCGCCCCACCGACAAATCAGTCCTGACCACTACACGCGCGCCAGGCGTCACTGAATCGCGGATCTTCGCGAGACCTGTCTGCGCCTCCTTGCGCAGCCACTTCCAGCTCACACCGATCGGTGGCAAGACGATTGGGTCGGCAATGACCGTTATGAGCATCAGATCGGCTCCGGTCGCACGCGCAAGGGCGGCGCCGAGCACGGCCGCGTCGCGGCCCTCGGGCCGCGCGCTCACACCGACGGCGATATGGGCGATCCTCGCGGCATCACGCGTCCCATCATGCCCAGTCGGCGCCGGCAAGCTGGTCATCTGGCCAGCTTACGCAGTCTCCTCATCGCACAGCTGGCCGACGCGGACCCCCCGGCTGATTTGCGGGCCTACCGGTGGAGCTGGGGCGGATGGATGCCCGTTCACCTGCGCGGCCCCTCCCGCGAAGGCCGTCCGAGATCCCGGACTGAGCGCCCAAGGCGGTGACCTCCCGCTCTGCCGCGCAAGTGGTCAGCCGGCGTGCATGGCGCGGAGAACTACGAATGACGTGATCGTAGGTCGGGTGGAGGCTCCGAAGCGGATGAGCTGGAGGCCACCCCGGAGGGCCGGCGCCGAAGGATGCTCGACGACGCGCACGCCGAGGCTGAGCGCCTGGCTGCCGCGCTGATCGCCGAGCACCGCGCCGATTGCGAGCGGCGCGTTCAGACGATGTTGGGCGATGCCAAGCGTTGAGGCGGAGCGGGTGCGCGCGCGTGGGCGCGGCTTCGTCTCGCAGCCCCTCGACGAGCCCCGCTCGCTGGACGACACCCTCGACCGCGCCTGGGCCGTCGTCTCACGAACCAGCTCGTGGCCTCCGGCGATTTCGAACTTGTCGTCGCTACCCGCGACTGCTGACTCGGGCTTCGCGGCGTCCCGTAGTAACCCGCACTTGGGAATGGGAGCGACCCCGACGGGGGCGAGCATGCGCGGGCGTATGGTGGCTCTCACACCTGAGAACGCCGGGAGGAAGCGCGATGTTCAAGCAGATCGTCGTCGGGGTGGACGAGCACGCGGGCGGCCGCGACGCGATTGCACTCGCAAGGGAGTTGCTCGCGCCGGATGGAGAACTCACGCTCGCCCACGTATACGCGGGTGATCCGCACGCCTACCGCGCGGGCGAGGCGTTCGAGGGGTCCGACCGCGAGCGTGCAAGTGAGCTGCTTGAAAGGGCGCGTGAGGAGACCGGCGTGCCGGCAAATCTGCGCTGGCGTGAATCCCCTTCTGTAGGACGGGGGCTGCATGAGCTGTGCGAAGTGATCGGTGCCGACCTCCTGGTCGTGGGCTCGCCCCATCGCGGACTGCTCGGGCGGGTACTCATCAGAGACGACACGCGCGCCGCGCTTAATGGCGTGCCGTGTGCAATCGCGATCGCGCCGGCCGCCTACTCACAGCAGCCTGTCGCGATGCGCGAGATCGGCGTCGCGTACAACGGGTCACCCGAGAGCAAGCACGCCGTTGCGGTCGCCAGGGAGATGGCCGCTCAATGCGGCGCCAAGCTTTCGGCGTTTGAAGCGGTATCGCTCCCAACCTCCGCCTTTCTTGCCGGCCCAGCACCGATCGACGGCGCGGCCGAGGGCTTGGTCGACGAAGCGCGCGCGCGCATCGCGGCGCTGGGCGGGGTGGAGCCGCGCGCGGCCTATGGTCACCCTGCCGAGGAGCTCGGGCTGTACAGCGCCTCGCTGGATCTGCTGATCGTCGGCTCGCGTGGCTACGGCCCGATCGGACGTCTGGTCCACGGAAGCACATCGCAGCAGCTCGCGCACAGCGCCCGCTGCCCGCTCTTGGTCCTGCCTCGCGCCGCACCCGCAACCGAGACGCCTGAGGCGGCCGAAGCCGGTCGTGACTCGACGGTGGAGCCGAAGGGATGACATGACTCCCCGGAGGCCACGCCGATGACCGCCGCCTCCAGCTCCTCGCCGCTGATCAGCAGCTGGCGCATGACCTGCTGATTGAGCACGCGCACATCGCCTTCGGCGATCGCGCCGATGCCGAGCTCGGGGTTGCCCGGCGCGCCGATCTTGCGCACCACGAGCACATCGAGCGGCGCCCCGAGCACCTGCGCTACCTCGTAGGCGACGGGCACGCCGTCGCGCGCCAGGCCAAGCACGACCGGACTCTCGACAGCGAGCGCGCGCAGACGCTCGGCCAGGCTCCGCCCGGCGGCGCGGCGGTCGGTGAATCTGCGTGTGGTCGTGTCCAGCATCAGACCCTCCTGAGTGACGGCGTCCTTCGAGCACCGCTGCCAGCAGCGGCGCGACGGGTGCGACCTGTGCCTGCGCGGGGCGGCGGCGTGAGAGCACCGTGTCCGTGATCACGATCTCCTGAACGCCCTCGGCGAGCAGGGCGCGCCACCGGTCCCCCGTGAACAGGCCGTGGGTCGCGATGATGGCGATATCCGTGACGCCTGCCCCGCGCAGCGCCCGACAGCAGGATACGAGCGTGTCGCCGGTGTCGAGGATGTCGTCGACGACGATCGCCCGACGGCCCGGCGTGCCAACCAGTCCGAGATGCTCGATTCCGCTCGCCGTGCGGCGCTTGCGCGCCCACACGACCGGCCCGTCCACGCCGGTGGCCTTCGCGATGGCCGACGCTCGCTCGACGGCGCCCTCGTCGGGCGCGACAAACGAGACCTCCTCCAACCATGCGGCGGGCAGCGCGTCGGCCAGCAGCTCGGCTGGTGACAATGAGGTGAGCGGGAGGCCGACCACCTCGGCGGCCTGGGCGCTGTGGACGTCCACGCTCACGATCTCTGCGATCCCGCTCGCGTGCAACAGCTCGCCCGCCCACTGCAATCCCAGGCTCCCGGTACGGGCGGCGCGGCCCTGGCCCGCGTAGGCGAGGTAGGGCAACAAGGCGGTGATCCTCTCGGCACCGCGCCGGCGCAGCGCGTGGGCGACGAGCGTCAGGCGCTCGAGGTTGCCAGCCGGCGGGGAGATCGATCCGACGAGCACGCAAGGGCGGCCGTCCACGCCCTCGGGTACCCCGACGTGAAGCTCGCCGTTGGGGAACCGCTGGACGGCGGTATGCGTGGCCGATCCGATACCCGGTTCGGAGACGAATCGCTCGCACCCTGGCATCACCAGCACGTGGGGCGCGATCGACGCACGCTCAGGGTGGCGACCGAGAGCGTGTTCTCTCGATCGCGGGGGAGCAGACAGATCGCCGACGCGTACCCACACGTGCTCATCGCAACGCGGCTGCCGGCGCCGGTTCCTCGATCAGCCCCCAGCGCTCGTGCATCCGCTCAGCGACCTCCGGCATGGTCGTGTACTCCACCTCTGCCATAGGCGATGTCCGGCGTGATCGCGCTGATCGTCAGAACGCCCATCGCGCACCTCCAGCTAATCGGTTCGGTTCTCACCGCCGCTTCACACCGTGGCCGCATTGATCGGTCAAACGCTATTCCGGGTCTACTGGCGTGCCATCAGTGCGGGTCCGCCACTCCGCGAGCACGGACTACGCATCATCAGACGAGTACGAAAGCTCGGCCCGTCCGCGTTCGGTTCTGCGGACGACCGCTAATGCCCGCGGAAGCCGCGTCGATGGATGAGTACCTGCTGGCACCGCCGAGGGCCTGAAGGAACCGGGACAGGCAGCCCCGGACGCCTTCGCCGCCACTCGAGAGGGGGGTCAGTAGTTGACTACACGACGCGCACGGGGAAACGGCTCTCGAACGGGGCTGATCGGTCGCATAGCCTGGCGTATCACCGAGCAACTGATACGGGGGGAGCTGTGCCCGCTACCAAGACAACGCCAAGCGCGCCCACACGCGCGACCGAGTCGGCGAAGGCCAAGACTGATAACGACTTGAGGGTGATCGAACGTGTCGCGCATGCGCTCGGAGCTGCCCAGAACGATCTTGCATCGATCGGCGGGAGCCTTGGAGCCGGCTCGCGCGATCTGCGCAAGGACATCGAGCGGCTGCCGCGTGATGCGTGGCGTGACCTCAAAAAGTTGAGCAAGGCGGTGCAGCGTGATCTCGAGCGGCTGCAGAAGGATCTGACGAAGGCCCCTGGCAAGAACCGCCGTGCGCGAGCGGCTGGACCGACGTCGGGCAAGGCCCGGCCGAAGGCGCCCGGCACATCGCGCTAAAGCCCCGCTCGAAGAACTCGCCGTGGATCCCAGTTGCACCGGCGGGCGTATGGGCGGATCGAGGCGGTCGTCAACCTGTCGTGCGGCGCGCTCGTCGCACGCAGCCATCAAGTGAGGTTGTTGGCGGCTGATTGCTCGATCTGCTCTGCGACTCGGGCTCAGAAGCCCAGCGCCCCGGCACGACGATCGTGAGGAGAACGCCCGCCGCCGTCGCGCTCGATCAGGTCCCACGCAGGCTCCCACGCGTTCGCGTGTGGGTAGCAACTGGCCGGGTAATAGAGTGATCTAGTGGTCGTCGGCCCATGACGGGCGGACCCGAGCCCCCCGGAAACCACGTCATAGGAGCCCCATGACAACCGAGACTCAGCAATCAACGGATGGCGGTGGCGTAGGCACGTCCGGCAGCGACACCCTCACCGTCACCGATAACCGCACCGGCAAGCAGTACGAGATCCCGATCGAGGACAACACGATCCGGGCCACCGAGCTTCGCAACATCAAGACCTCCGACGACGACTTCGGGCTGATGACCTACGACCCGGCCTACATGGCCACGGCGTCGTGTCGCTCGGCGATCACCTACATCGACGGCGACAAGGGGATCCTCGAGTACCGCGGCTACCCGATCGAGCAGCTCGCCGAGAAGTCCAGCTACCTCGAGGTCGCCTACCTGCTCATCCACGGCGAGCTGCCCACCTCCACGCAGCTGGCGGATTGGGATCACGAGATCACGATCCACACCTTCGTGCACGAGAACGTCAAGGAGTTCATGCAGGGCTTCCGCTACGACGCCCACCCGATGGGGATGCTGCTTGCGTCCGTGGGTGCGCTGTCGACCTTCTATCCCGAGGCCTCGGCGATCAAGGATCCGGACGCTCGCTACATCCAGGTGATCCGCCTGCTGGCCAAGATGCCGACCCTGGCGGCGTTCTCGTTCCGCCACAACCGCGGCATGCCCTACGTCTATCCCGACAACGATCTCAGCTACGCCGGCAACTTCCTCTCGATGATCTACAAGATCGCCGAGCTCAAGTACGAGCCCGATCCCCGGCTCGAGCACGCCCTCGACGTGCTCTTCATCCTGCACGCCGATCACGAGCAGAACTGCTCCACGAGCGCGGTGCGCAGCGTCGGCTCCTCGCAGGTCGATCCCTATTCGTCGGTGGCCGCCGGGGTGGCCGCGCTCTACGGCCCGCTGCACGGCGGCGCCAACGAGGCGGTCCTGCGGATGCTCCAGCGGATCGGGACCAAGGAGAACGTGCCCGACTTCATCAAGGGCGTCAAGGAGGGCAACGAGCGGCTGATGGGCTTCGGTCACCGGGTCTACAAGAACTTCGACCCCCGGGCCAAGATCATCAAGACCGCGGTCGAGGACGTGTTCGAGGTGACCGGCAAGAACCCCCTGCTCAATATCGCCACCGAGCTCGAGAAGATCGCGCTCGAGGACGACTACTTCATCTCACGCAAGCTCTACCCCAACGTCGACTTCTACTCGGGCCTGATCTACGAGGCCCTCGGGATGCCCGTCGAGATGTTCCCGGTCCTGTTCGCGATCGGCCGCACCAGCGGCTGGATCGCCCAGTGGCTGGAGATGATCGACGACAAGGAGCAGAAGATCGCCCGCCCGCGCCAGATCTACACCGGCGAGCGCGGCCTGGACTACGTCCCGATGAGCGAGCGCTCCTAAGCGCCCGGCCCGGCCTGTCTCGGCCTACGCAACCAACGCGTAGGCCGACTATGCGGACTTTGCCGCTATGCCGATGCGCCGTCTGGCGGCGCCGATGAGGAAGGCGCTCCGGCGTGGAATCAGCCCGCGGCGCGACCTGCTCGTGGCGACAAGCGCGACGCTCGCGAGCGGGTGGTCAAGACCTGCCTTCGCTGTCGCGCGGGTCTCAAGGGCAGACGCGCATGCGTGGCTCCCCTTGTCCGATACCGACAGCGAGCGCAGCGGCGGCACCGCTGCTGCTCTCCTGCTTGCAGGATTCGGTCGCCTGGCTAGCACCGGGCGCATCGGGCTGGCCGTGACGTGCTCGTGGGCGCCTTGCGCGCTTCCCGCGCATACCAGGGCTCCGTCCGGCACAGCCCCTAGCCACGCGGCAGGCCGATTGCAGGTCTCTCGAATGCGGGCCTCTCAGATCGAGCGTGCATGGTTGCTATGCGCCAAGATGGCGGCGCGCGGGATCCGGCGGACGTAGCCGCTCCTGTCGCCGAGTAGCCGCGATTGTGTAGTGAGATGGGGGCCGTATGAGGGGACTGCTCGCCGGGATGCGGCTCGCGAGGAGTTGCCGTCGCTTCAGGCGGCGAGGTTGAACGGCGGGTAGCGATCGGTGAGCAGGCCGACGTAGGCCTCCACGCGAAGCGCGTAGCGGTAGGCGCTGACGAGGAAGTCGCGGATTGCCTCTGGGTACTCCCCGGTGAGGAGCACGACGAAGAATCCGGCGATGATCCCCAGGCACGCCGCGATGAATAGTCCGGCGAGCACGAAGTATTGGGGGATCGCGAGGAACCATTTGTACAACGGCTTCCAGCGCTCGAGCTGCTCGGGGTAGGCCAGGCGCAGTGACGTGTGGGGCTCTTGGCCGTCGTCCTCGCAGGAGGGTGTGAAGTCGAACGGCGGGTAGTCCTCGTGCATGAACAGGACGTAGCTCATGGCCCGCCACTCGTAGCGGTAGGTCATGACGATCACGTCGAACAGCGGCCGCGGGATCTCTTCAGTGAACAAGACCGTGAAGAGGCTGATCAGAGTCAGGACCCCCCTCAGAGATCGCAACGCCGAGGCGATCATCAGGTGTGGGATCGCGAGCAGCCATTGGACCAGGGGGCGCCATCGGTTGATGCGAAGGTCGGCGTGGAACTCGATCTGGACAGGCGGGGCGGACGTTGACATGGGGTGCTCCTTGGTTGAGGCGGGTCAAGTGGATCGGCCGGGGGGGGACCGGGGCGGCTCGGCCGATCCACTGGTGGTGGTCCGTTGGTCGTTTGTCGGGATGGTTGCGTCAGATGAGGTCGCGGCTACGTAGGCGCCAGGCGGCTGCCGCGAAGATGGTGAGTGTCCAGGCGACCATGACCGCGAGCGCGAGAGCGGGCGACAGGTCCCCGTGGGTGCCGCCGAGGACGCCGCCCGGAGCGCCGGCGAGCGGGAGGAGGCGACCGACTTTCGGGACCGCCTGGAAGACGGCGGGCTCAATCGCCGCGGCCATGATGACGAGCCCGACGACGGTGACGATCTGGTTGCGTACCAGCGCGCCGACGCAGACGCCGAGGGGGCCGAGCAGGGCAGCGACGGCCAGGTTGCGCCACAGCACGTCGG
>Ga0182024_10021110_pt1 | contig 11847 bp, 12 predicted proteins | sample P32metaG_FD_120480 | JGI IMG/M metagenome (GOLD analysis project Ga0182024, IMG submission 120480) | Permafrost microbial communities from Stordalen Mire, Sweden - P3-2 metaG (Illumina Assembly) | ecosystem: Environmental > Terrestrial > Soil > Wetlands > Permafrost | place: Sweden: Stordalen... | reverse complement strand
TCCCATTCGGCCTCCGTGGGCAGCCGCTTACCTGCCCACGCACTAAACGCAGCCGCATCGTTCTATGAAACCTGGACGACCGGGTGATTTTCGCGGTGCTCCACGGAGGAGTCGGGACCTTCAGGGTGACGCCAGTCCGCGCCATCCACCTTACGCCACCACCGAAGTCCGTCGGGATGCTGGAGTTGTCTTGCACTCTCCGGCAAGTGGCCGACGAAGACAAATGACCAGCCGCATACTTCGGATTCTGTGCGGTATCCGGTGGCGCGAATAAATTCCGCAAACTGGTTGTTCGTCACCGGATACGGGTCAAGCCAGAATGGGTCAAGAGTGACCTGCCGGACAGGTCCTTCGCCGTCGGCGGCGATCGAATCCGTGTCCTCGCTGCCCATCAGAAAGCGCCCGCCGTCGAGCCGGATCACGCCATCAACGGAGCCGCCGGCCGCACGTACTCGTGCCGCCGATTCCACGCGGGAATGTTCCAGAACACGGGCGCGGGCCTTGGTTGGGGCGCAACAAGGAAGGAGCTGCAGCGGGTTGGAACTCATTGGTTTATGTTGACCACCGCCCTGCGGCGCAGCGTCTCCAGTTGGCGGCCTACTTCCTGGTCCTGCTTCATATGATGCAGCGCATCCGCGATATTGCCACCCACCTCGTTAAGCTCCATAACTCCTTCCGGCCGGTGCTCATGTACCAGCGCGATATGCATACCGAACCGCGTTTCGAAGACCGGCGTCACTTCGCGCAGCGGGGCAGCAAAGACCACCTCGTCGAACTCTTCCACCATAACGCCGCGCGCAAAAAAGCCCAGATCGCCTCCGTTTTCAGGGCAATCCGAGCACGTTGCCGCGAGCGCCGCGAATTCTTCTCCGGCCAGCAGGCGTTGGCGTGCGGCTTCCATATCCGCTCTCGCTCGATCGATGCCGGCGGTTTCCTTATTTCGCACGAGGTGCGAGGCGTGAACGCTCTCCGGTCGCCGGAACTGATCCTGATGGCTGCGATAGTAGTCGCGAACTTCGGTTGATTTCGGGGGCTTCAGGTTGCGGCACCACCATGCGATCATGCGCTCGAACGTAAGACGCTGCTCCGCTTCTCGTTTCACATCAGCGAGGTTCACTCCCGCGCGGCACCCCGCCACGCCATCGACACGCGGAACCAGGGCGCTGGCAGCTTCATCGATGTCGTGTTGAGACGGGGCGATGCCCAGGCGGCGACATTCCTGGAAGATGAGGACGCGTTCGATGAGCTGCGCCACAGCCCGATCACGCAACCGCATCCGTTGTTCGAGACTCAACTCGACTCCACGGTACTCCAGATCTTTCCTCAGCGCCGCGATCTCGCTTCGGATCCCGGTCTCGTCAATCGATTCGCCGTTTACGAGAATCGGTGCTACCGCTATATTTAGCCGGCGGCCGGAGACATGCGGCGCTTTGTGGCAGGCTTTGCGCTTTCCCGCTGGCGAACGAAGCCTTCGTCAAGAGTTTGCCACTGATCGGCGAGTTCACAGTTTGGGGGAGCGCGCTTGCAAGATCGTGTTGCTCGCTGCGGTCTTTAGACATATCGTACAACTCCCACGGGCCCGTCTTGCCGATTGCGATCACCTTATGGTCGGCAACGCGAAGAGCCCGGTTATCGTTGTGGTTGAAATAAATGAAGTCATGGGGCGCCGCTCCGTCCTTTTGGAATGCCGGTGCAACACTGCGGCCGGCTATTCCGTGTAGTGCGCTGCCGCCCGCAAGATCCAGCAGCGTGGGGAGAATATCGACGAAGTGGCAGGGATCGTGCCGAAGCTTGTTATGATCCCTGATGCCATCGGGCCAGGTCACGATCATCGGCGACGAAATGCCGCCTTCGTTGACCCATGATTTATGAAGCCGGAACGGAGCATTCGAGTTGCTGGACCAGCCTGGTCCGAGGCCCAGGAACGAACTCGCCGAGCCGAGGGGCGACGTGCTGTCGTGGCCGTCGCCGCGGATCAGTTGTTCGGAGCTTGCACCGTTGTCAGACAGGAAGATCACCACGGTATCTCGCTCCGCGCCCATCGCCTTCACCTGATCGAGCACCTTGCCGATTTCGATATCCATGCGTGTGATCATCGCGGCGTGGATCGCCATTTTAGTTCGCTGCAAGGCTTTCTGTTCCGCGTTGAGCGTAGACCATGGCACCGCGCGCGTCACTTCGCCGGGGCCGATCTTCGAGAGAAGTTCCGCATCCGAGGTATTCCACGGGGTCCACATATTCGGCTCGAGCGGCGCCAGTTCGCAGTTCACCAGGCCCATCCTCTTCATCCGCGCAAGCTTCACCTCGCGGGCCGTGTCCCAGCCTTCCGTGAACTTATCCTTGTATTTTTCGATGTCCTACGCCGGAGCCTGCAGCGGGAAGTGCGGCGAGTGCGGAGCGAGATACATGAAGAACGGATCGCCCGTGTGCTCACGCGCGTGTTCCTTCAGGAATCGCACTGCGTAGTCCGCGATCGCGGTAGTGGTGTAGTAGTGGTCTTCGATTTTTGGCTGCGGAAGTTTCTCGCCGTCGAGCAGCAGGCTGCGGGGCGTGAAGTAGCGGTCTTCATCCATCAGCGTGTACGAATAATAATCGAAGCCGACGCCGCCATCGCCCGTAGCGAAACGAAGGTGCCACTTGCCGGAGTGATAGCTGCGGTAGCCGAGTGGCTTCAGAAGTTCCGGCGCGAACTGTGTGTAGTCCGGCACGTTGCCCGGAGTCATAACGTCGGCAGCCGTTTGCTGGGCGTAATAACCGGTCATCAGGCAACTGCGCGAAGGGCCGCAGCGCGCCGTCGAATACATCTGAGTGAACCGCAGGCCCTGGGACGCAAGCCGGTCCAGGTTCGGCGTTTCGATCTCGCCACCGTAGCAACCCGCATCGGAGAAGCCCATGTCATCCGCCAGAATGAGCAGGAAGTTGGGCTTCTTTGGGGTTGCGGCACTGGCAGCGGGGACAATCGCATTGGCGGCGGATACAGCCGCCGCCGTTCCCATGAAGCGTCCGAATTCTCTTCTGTTCACCATATCCATCTTTCCGCGTCAGAACTCAAGACGCAATGCCAGTTGAATGATGCGCGGGTTTTGCGCGGCCGTATACTGCCCGAACTGCGCGTTCGTCTGCGCTCCCGCTGCGTTGAACAATGCCGTGGTGTTAATCGAACTGAACTGAACTGAGTGTGATTCCAGGCGTTGTAAAATTCCGCGCGAAATTGCATGTGGAGGCGTTCCCGGATGGGTATGCCTTTCACCAGCGAGATATTCCAGTTGTTGATTCCAGGTCCGCGCACAAGTTCCTTCGACGGATCGCCCAGCGTGCCCACGGCGGGAAGTGAAAAGACCGTCGGGTTAAAGGCCTGTAAGGGTCCGGCTCCGCTCTCCAGCTGATAAGGATTGCCGTTGACATCGATACGGGCGGAAACGCTCGGCGTGCCGGTGACGTTGGTCGAAGTCGATTGCGTGAAACCGACACCCAGCGGCGCTCCGCCTGAGAACGTTGTCACGCCGAATATGTGCCAGTCGTTCGCGATGACCCGCAGGGGCGCGATTCCCTCCTTCAGCTTCGGCACATCCCAAATCCAGTTGATCGCCGCCACCTGCGTGCGGTCAAAGCCGGCGAGGCCGTAGTTCCAGGCGCGGAAGAGCGAGGAGGGCACCGCGTTGTTCACGACTCCGAAATCACTATCGGTCCAGTCCATCGCTTTCGACCACGTGTAGGCGAGGCCGAACTGGATGTTCCTGGCGAAGCGACGGTTGGCGGTGATCTGGAGCGAATGATAATTCGAAGTAGCGTCATCGGCATTGTAAGCGATACCGCTGTAGCCCTGTATCGGGACCAGGAACGCGTTGGGAAGCGGAGTGGAGGGACTCGCCGGGTTGGCATTCGCGGGATTGAACTGTGCACCCGCGGCACCGGCTCCAGGTTCTCCTGCCAGGAAAGGTGTCTGGCCAGCGAGCCTACGTAGCCAACGTCGAGCACTGTGTTGAAGCCGATGTTGCGCTGCACGGTCAGGCTCATATTCATCACTTCAGGCGCCTTCGCATTCTCCTGCCAGTCAATTACGGAGGGTGGTGAAGTAAAGCCCTGTGCCGAGGTGAATGTCGATAGTGTGCCGAACTCCACAACGGGCGTCTGAACTAACGGGTAAGAATAAACGGCTGCCGAGTTCGTGCCAAGCGGACGGTCATAGAACAGTCCGAAGCCGCCGCGGATAGCTGTCTTGCCATCGCCGAACGGATCATAAGCGAAGCCAAAACGCGGAGCCGGTAACGGTCCCATGTTGTTGACCAGAGCGCTGGGATAGCCGGGCGTATTGGCCGCCACGACCATTCCGTTGGTGAGGTTGCCGGTTCCAGGAGCGATGAATCCAACCGGCGCCGAAGAATAGGTCTGGCCGGTAACCGGATTCACACCCACCGTCTTGCCGCCGACTAGCTCGGGACGAATGAGTTGCACTGCCTGGCTCGGATTATAGAGTGAAGAATCAAAGCCCGCCATCTCGTTATTGTAGTTGTGGAATGGCTGGTACCAGCTCACGCGGATTCCGAAATCCAGCGTCAGCTTTTTGGTGGCGCGCCAGTTGTCCTGAATGAAGAAATCCGTGCCGGTTGAATAAATGAGGGAAGTGGGATGCGATGTCGCTTCGGTGTAGCTGTTAAAGACTCCGGCTGCGGCATTGGCGAATGGATCTCCGGTATTCAGAGGGTTATTCGCATTGGTGCTGAAGTCAAACGTGCCGGTGAAGTTAGTCGCCCAGGGTCCGTCGTACTGGCGCATGCGCTCGACAAAGATGCCGGCCTTAAACGTATGGGAGCCGAGAGTGTGGCTGACGTTATCGCCGTAATCGGTTGCGTACCGCGTCAAATAGTATGGAAAACGTCCGTCATAACTCAGACTGGGGGCGTCGGTCACGCCGCCAAAAGTCATTCCGGGCAAGAGATTCAGCGGGTTATTCGCGGGGTTTAATTGCCCGGCGTTGAACCCGTAAGTTCCTCGCTCAATACTGGCCATTGCCGCCGAATTGGACGCACTCTGCACAGCGGTGGGGCCATTATCCTGCGCGTATCCGAAAGTGACTTCATTGGCCGTCGCTGGCGAGAAGACGTGCGTGTAATGGGCGGCGGCCATACGGCCATCGGTGATGGAAACGTTATTCAAAATCCCGAACGATGCTGTTATGCCACCACCGTTGGGTCCGGTGACCGTTTCCCAATCGCCGGTGAGCGTGAAGGAAAAAGTATCGGAGGGGCGCGCGTTGTAGTCGAGCCTTAGTGTGGCCAGTTGCAGAGGTTCTTTCATTGTGAACTGAGTCACGTAGTTGTAGGTGGTCGAATTCGACGCATTCGGCAGCGGAAAGACCCTGAACAGCGCGAGCCCGTTGCTGTCGAGCAAGCTCGCCGGAATGATGTTTCCCGGAAATGGGGTCGTGGTGCCTGGCTCGACTATGGAGACTTGCTTGCCGCCAACCAGGGATTGCGAGAAATTGCCGGTTCGCTCGAGCGCCGTGGGCATGGTGGAATACTGAAGGCCGCCGGTGGCGGTCTGTGGCAGGTATTCCTGATTCCAGAAAAAGAAGAGTTTGTTCTTGAGTGCATGGAATCTTTTCGGCAACAGGATGGGCCCGCCGATATTGTAGGTGATGGCGTTGAAACGATTAACCGGTCTGGCAGCCCCTTGCAGATTGCTGAAGAAGTTGTTGGCATTCAGCGCCTCATTGCGTGTGTAATACATAGCCATTCCGTGAAAGACATTAGTGCCGGATTTCGTCACCATCTCAACGTCGCTGCCAGCCAGACGTCCGTATTCAGCCTGATAGTTGCTCACGAGCACCTTGACCTCGGAGATAGCTTCCATGCTGACATCGAAGGTGCCAGTCGGAGCGCCACCGACGGCTGTCATGGTGATGCCATCGACGGTGAAATTGTTGGCCGTGGAGCGGTTTCCCGCGACGTCGAAGTCCGTAGCGTTGGTGCCCGCAAGCGTGCGGGTCGGCGCGCCGACGGGATCCACTACTCCGGGTGCAATCGCTACCAGAGACGTAACCGTCCGGCCGTAAACAGGAAGGCTTTCGGTCTGCTCAGTGGTGATGGCGGAGGAACGTTCGGAGCTTGCAGACTGGACGGTGGCGCCTTCTGCCGTAACGGTTACCTGCTGATTTGAGGCGTTGCCGACTTCGAGTGAAAGCGTGCCTATGGGCAGGCGTTCCGAGGGAGTCAGACGAATACCCGTTCGTTCGAACGGCTTGAATCCTGTTACCCTGACGCTGATCGAGTATTGGCCGGGATCGAGACCTTCAATCACGAATTCTCCGGAAGCCGATGTCTGGACGACGCGTTTTGCGCCGGTTGTGACGCTGGTCAGTTCAACGTCCGCCTTCTGGATGACCCCTCCGCCTGAATCCGTGAGCGAACCGGAGATCGCGCCGGTCACTGCCTGTCCCCATGCAAGTGTAAGAGCCAGAAGGAAAAGAGCAAGCGTCTTCAATGCACTGGAAGATCTCATAACGGTCTGATTCGGGTGTCGCCCAGAGGTAAGTCCGGCGAGTCCTTTTAAAACATCCATATGTCCATCTAGATTTGTATGATTGAGCGGCTCACGGAAGGTGCCACGCCAGCGTGTCCGTGCGAAAACTACCAATTCATAGTATTCTTGATTGACTATACGGTGATTGACTTGCTATCGTGGCTGCTTCACGTAGAGGTGATCGAATGAGCAATACAAGCAGGCGCGATTTTCTAAAAGCCCTGGGTCCGACAGTAGCGTTGAGTGCGGCGCAAGTTGCGCGCGGACAGCAAGCGGGAACCGGCACGGCCGGACCGGGCAAACGGCCAAACGTCCTGTTCATTATGGCCGACCAGTTTCGTTTCGACGCTATTGCCGCTCTCGGGAACTCCTCGATATATACGCCGAATATAGACCGGCTGGTGAGTCGCGGGGTCACCTTCACGAACGCTTACTCGCAATGTCCGGTATGCGTACCCGCGCGTTATGTAATTCGCACCGGGTGCGAGCCGCCCACCACGCGAATTTTCCAGAACGGTGCGCCATACCTGCTGGAAGGCCAGGACCCTTCGATGACGGGCCGCTGCGGTCCCTACATTGCGCAGACGATGAAGCAGCTGGGATATCGGACGTTCGGTATCGGGAAGTTTCACACCATGCCATGGGATGAGCAACTCGGATACGATGTCCACTTACACAGCGAAGAGCTGTATGCAACACCGGATCAGCGCGCTCGCGATTCCTCTGCAGCGTGGATCCGCACGGAGCGGCCAGCCTATGATTTTGTGGAAGGCCTGATGGGCGAGCGCACCGATATGTATTACATGCCGCAGATGAGCCCGATGCCGGCGGAGGCAACGGTGGAGCGGTGGGCCGCCCAGCGTGCAATCGAACAGATCGCCATAAACGGCAGTGAGCCTTATTTCGGATTCGTCTCTTTCGTGGGACCTCATCCACCTTTCGCTCCGCCGATTCCCTTCAACCGGCTCTACGATCCCGACCGGATGAGCAACCCGGTTCGTGGCGACACCGCAGTGGACCACATGGACGAGCAGATTCCTTTCATGAACTATGCGATCTGGGCCGAAGACGTCAACGATCCGCACGTCCGTGTCCTGAAGGCCCGCTACTACGGGGAAATTACGTATATCGACGATTGCGTCGGGCGGATACTCAAAGCGGTTGAGGCGCGAGGCGACGCCGACAACACACTCATCTGCTTCTTCTCCGATCATGGAGATCATCTGGGAGACCACAGCGCGTGGCAAAAAGAGAGTTTCTTCGAAGCCTCCGCGCACGTTCCGTTTCTGATCAGTTGGCCCGGCCGAATTCCTGCCGGAGCAAAGCGAGACGCGCTGGTGGCGTTAACGGATTTGTTCGGCATTGCTACGAGCGCAGCGGGCAAACCGGAATTTCGACAGGGACACGATGCACTCGGGGTCATTGCGGGAACGGTAAAACCGCGCGATTATTTATTTGGATACTACGGAGAACCAGGGACGCCGCTGTTCAAGATTATGGTGCGTCATGCGAACTGGAAATATATTTTCCTGGCCAATGGCGGACGTGAGCAGTTGTTTAACCTGCGCGAGGATCCGAATGAATTGCGCAACCGAACCGGATCAGACCGCGAGGTGGCGCTGGCTCTGCGGGATCGCGCGATTCAGGCTTGCGCTAAGCCTGAGGCCCGCCTCGCACTCAGCGGCAACGATTTGAGAACGTTCCCGTTCGCGGCTCGTCCGCTCAAGCGAATCTATCAGTTCGACCGCTCCCGCGGCATCACGGGATTTCCGGGAAGCCCGGCCGAGGTGCTGAAGAACCGGACATAATCCCTCGCGTTTACGGTTTCGTCACGCCTTTTCTATGACTTTCCGTAATACGGGTTTAGAAAAATGTCTTCTAGCCGATGAGTTTCGGCGCCGCTGACTGCCCAGAGAGCAGCGCCGAAGCGATTCTTATGAGTTGCAGCTACCAGCGTGTGCGCCATACCTCCCGAGACCGTGTCGTGATTCTCTGTTCGACGCCAGCTTCGTGCGTCCGCACGATATCGACATCTCACGCGACACAACTCACAACCCTGCCGCCCTGGTCGAGACCGTTCGCCATATTGGCGCCGCCGGCGGAATCGTCCGCGTGGAGTTCACCCGCGAGGATACCGGCGTGACCGTAGATGCCGAGATCACCCGCGAGCGCTTCGGCGAACTAGCGTTGCAGGCCGGCGACTATGTCAGCACCGCGCCGTACCACGCCAGGGTATTTTCCGCGTAACGTTAGAAATGCGTACGATGGCTGCTCAGCCGCAGCAACGCTGCGATCAGCGCATCAATATCGGCACAGGTGTTATAGAACGCGAACGATGGGCGCACGCTGCTTTCTACGCCAAACCGCCGCAGAATCGGCTGCGCACAATAGTGGCCCGAGCGCACCGCAATACCCTCGCGATTGAGCGCCGAACCAACATCTTCCGTCCTGTAGCCATCGATTACAAACGAAATCACGCGCGCCTTTTCCTGCGGCGTGCCGATCAGCCGCAATCCTAGTATCTCTTTCAGGATCGCTCCGCATACAAAAGTAGCTGATGTTCATACTCCGCAATCCGGTCAAGGCCGATTGAATTCACATAGTCGATCGCCGCGCCGAGGCCGACCGCATCCGCGATATTGCCAGTGCCGGCCTCAAACCGTCCCGGTGCGGGCTGGCAAACGGTGCGTTCGAAGGTCACGTCCTGGATCCTGTTCCCGCCGCCCTGCCAGGGCTGCGTTTCGTTGAGTAGTTCTTCCTTCCCGTAAAGGACGCCGATTCCCGTTGGCGCGAAAACCTTATGGCCGGAGAATACGAACCAGTCGGGATTTAGCTCCTGCAAATTGACCGGCATATGAGAGACCGACTGCACACCATCGAGCAGAACTTTCGCACCGACCGTGCGAGTCGCTTCGATTATCTGCCGCGCCGGCGTGATCGTGCCCAGCGCGTTCGAAACCTGAGTGAACGACACCAGCTTTGTCTTCGAACTGAGCAGCTTCCGGAATTCGTCGAGGAGAATTTGGCCCCGGTCATCCACCGGAGTCACGCGCAACTTCGCGCCTTTCTCCGCGGCCAGTTGCTGCCAGGGTACGATGTTGGCGTGGTGCTCCAGCCAGGAGATCACGATCTCGTCGTCTTTTCCGATGTTCTGCCGGCCCCAGCTCTGGGCCACCAGATTGATCGCCTCGGTAGCGCCGCGCACGAAGACAATTTCTTTGACCGAGCCCGCGTTCAGAAAGCCGCGGACCTTATCGCGCGCCGATTCGTACGCATCCGTTGCGCGTGCTGCCAGTTCGTGCGCAGCACGATGGATATTCGAATTCTCATGCTCGTAGAAGTATTTCAGCCGGTCGATGACGGCGCCTGGCTTCTGGGTGGTCGCGGCATTGTCCAGCCAGACCAGTTGACGGCCGTTTACGCGCTCTTCGAGAATCGGAAAATCGCGCCGGATCGCGCTCACATCAAGCGGCGTACCAAAGCCTTGTTGTGATGGCTGGGGCTGTATGGGTCGGGCCGAATCCACATGCTCCAGAAAATAGAACGCAGGTGCGTCCCCGGGCACGGTCGTCCAAGGAGGAGTCGCTGGCGAATGCGGGACCAGCTCGAGCAGCGCCCGTAATTCCCCTTCGCCCGGCAAGCTCACCGCAGCTGGCGCCGATGTGCCCAGCGGAACGTCGCCATTCAGGTCGTGTGGAATGGAACGAACGTAGAGTGGTGGCGGCGTAGCCGTCTGTGCACCTGCCGAAGAACCAGGATGCGCAGAAAAGAGCTCGTTCGCCAGACGCGCCAGCGCTTCTTCATCCGGGCAGCCTTGCGGCAGCCCCGGATTAATCCCGCTTGTACTCATAGTATTGGTCCGTTTCCACTCCTTCGAGGACACCGAGTGCGTCTTCAGTCAGCACTGCCAGCGAACAATACAACGACACCAGATAAGAGGCGATGGCCTTGCGGTTGATCCCCATAAAACGAACTGACAGGCCTGGGCTCTGCTGGCCGGGAAGATTCGGCTGATAGAGACCCACTACGCCCTGCCGCCGTTCACCCGTGCGAATCAGCAGGATGTTCGACTTGTTGTTTTCAACGGCAACCTTGTCCGAAGGTATCAGCGGAATCCCGTGCCACGTAGGGAACTGGGATCCGAACAGAGAGACCGTTGGCAGAGGTACACCTCGGCGCGTGCATTCACGGCCGAAAGCCGCGATTGCGGCAGGACGCGTCAGAAAGAAGCCAGGCTCTTTCCAGACCCTGGCAATCAGCTCGTCGACGGCTGAGCTGCTGCGCTCGCATTCCGAGGCGCCTCCTAATCAGGACAGATCGAGGTCAGCGCTTTTTTCGATCAGGAAGAATGCTGGATCCTTGACTCTCATTGGCGCGATTGCTGTCGTTCGCTATGAATCCATGGAGTTCGAGGTGACGCACGTACCATACAAACAGCGGCGAGATCGCCTGCAAAAGCTCCTTTCCGCTCGAAGTCAATTCATATTCGACCCGAGGTGGAACCTCTGGATAGACGGTGCGTGTGATGAGACAATCGTGCTCAAGGCTGCGAAGAGTGCGTGTCAATACCTTCTGCGTGATTGTATTGAGACGCCGTCCAAGAGCCGCGAAGCGGACGGGACCATTCGGACCAATCGCGCCTAGAACGCGCAAAGACCATCGATCGCACATCCGCTTCATCAGGCCGTTTGCCTGATTCTCGGTTTCCGGTGGCAAAGAAGCACACCACTCGAGAATCTCTTCTACGCTTCCGGTATTCCTTAAGCCAGTTACTGACATATTTGTGCCTTCTTGTTTATCGCCCGCAATCCGCGCATAGTTGAGGAAGTGCAGTTGAGGAGATTCAAACTATGAGCGCAGCAACTTTAGAAGGCAAAGTTCAGTATATACTTGATCGCTTCGAGATTCAGGATGTTCTGGCGCGCTATGCGGCAGGGCAAGACGATCATCAAGGCGAACAGGGCGGAACGGTGGAGGACTGGGGCAGGGTTTTTACACCCGATGCGGTCCTTGACTACGCCCAGGCCGGATCGGCTTTCGGGGAGAAGTGCACCTATCGGCAGCTTGCCGAAATTATGCGCGGAGCCGCAGAGCGTCCGGGGCTCATGAGCGGCAGCTTTCATAAATGGCAGCACATGCTCGGTCTTCCGCTTGTGGAAATTGAGGGAGACACTGCCCGAGCACGAACCGACCTTCTCGCAACACATTCGGGTCGCACGAATGTTGGCACTCCATGGCACCTGTTTGATGCTTGCATCTTTCATGACGAGTTGGTCCGAACCGACCAAGGCTGGCGAATTCGATATCGCCGGCTCGAGGTGCATT
>Ga0182024_10021109_pt1 | contig 11847 bp, 14 predicted proteins | sample P32metaG_FD_120480 | JGI IMG/M metagenome (GOLD analysis project Ga0182024, IMG submission 120480) | Permafrost microbial communities from Stordalen Mire, Sweden - P3-2 metaG (Illumina Assembly) | ecosystem: Environmental > Terrestrial > Soil > Wetlands > Permafrost | place: Sweden: Stordalen... | reverse complement strand
TCCGATCTCGCTGCCGTTTCTGTGGCTGATGTTCGTGGGCCGGCGTGATGTCGCGATCTACGACCACGCGGTGTTTTCGCTCTATTCGCTGTCCTTCATGTCACTGCTGATCGTGACGATCGCGCTGCTCGAGCGCGCGGGAGCGGTAGCGACCGGGGTATTGCTGCTGCTGTGGGTGCCGCCGGTCCACATGTTCCTGCAACTGCGCGGCACCTATGCGCTCGGCGTGTTCGCAGCGTTGTGGCGCACGGCCGCGCTGCTCGCGGTCGCGGGCACCGCGTTCCTGCTGTTCGTGGTGTTCTTGATCCTGGTGAGTCTGCGTTGAAGTCAGGCCGTTAGCCGCTGCCCGCCAGGCAGGTCTTCATGAAGGTCTTGCGATCATTATTTGCCGCTGCATGATCTAGCCCTCCTTCAAGTCGTCCGTGAACCGTGGGCGCGCGCGCTGCTTACGACTGACAGGCCTTGCCATGATCAGGGCGCGCGCCCTTGGCTTTGGCATCCGCCTCGCTCATGTACGCGCCCTGCTTGGTCTTGCCATACCACTTGTCGCCCTGGCAATGATAGACATTGCTCGAGCTATTGACCCACACCATGCCGGGTCCACCGCCGGCCGCAGCGGTGGCGGCCGGGGTAAAGCCGGCCGTTTTCTTGGAACTTGCCGCCGGCACTGCCGGCGCAGATGCCGCCGGTGCGCTCGCCGGTGATGCGGTAGCCGGTGTCGCGGCGGCGGGCGCCGTCGCAGCGCTGCCTGAGCCGGACGCGCCGCCGGAGCTGCTGGCCGCGCCATACCATTCCTTGACGCCCTTGTGGCCGCGGCATGCGCCTTTTTTCTGTGCCGCCTGCGAGTAGCTGCCGTCATTGCAGATGCCATTGCTGCCAGCCGGGGCATCGGCCGGCGCCTGCGCAAAACTGACGGCGGCAAACCCCAGCGCCACGGCCAGTACCGATAATCTCGTTGCAATATTCATGTGCTATCTCCCTATTGATCAAATGGCGCACCCGCGGGCGCGCACCCTGTCATGCGTTCGGCACGACGCCGGCCGGTGTCATCTTGTCGACGGCTTGCGGCAACACCTGCGACAGCTGCTGCAGCAACACCTGTGGATTGATGCCGAATTTGGCCGCCAGCTGCTGCACCGTGGCGCTGCCGAGTACCTGGTGCAGTTGATCGGCAGTGATCGGTTGGTTCGGTCCGTTTCCAATCCAGGAATGCACCACGCCGCCCAGACCCTGTTGCTCGAACTGCGATACCAACCCGGGCAGACCGCCGTGCCGCTCGATCGCGCTTGTGACCATCGATGTCATCTCGGCGCCGAGGACGCCACCCAGTACCCCGTCGAGCAACCCCATGCAGAACCTCTCGCGTGCCGCGCAGCGATCAACGTTTGGCGAGCAGATCCCGGATTTCTTCCAGCAGCACTTCCTGCCGTGGCGGTGCCGGCGGCTCGACGATCACGACCACCGGCGGCTTCTTCAGCGTGTTGAGACCCTTGATGGCCATGAACAGCACGATTGCGATCACCAGGAAGTCGAACACACTCTGGAGAAAGCTGCCGTACTTGATCAGCACGTCCTTGCCGGCCGGATCCTTGCCGAGAGTGACCGCAAGGTCGCTGAAGTTGATGCCGCCGACCGTCTTGCCGAGGATCGGCATGAAGAGGTCGCCGACCAATGACGAGACGATCTTGCCGAAAGCCGCACCGATGATTACGCCGATGGCGAGATCGACCACGCTGCCCTTCATGGCAAATTCTTTGAATTCTGACCCTAAGCTCATAGTGGCTCCCCAGTATTGCCCGGGTTATTCTGCCACAGAGCCTATCATACGTGCCGCAAGCTGCTCGAGCACATCTGCGCAGGCGGCTTCGATCTTCAAGGGTACCTGTCCGTCGGCGCGCGTTGCGCCGCGGTTTACCATCGCGACCGGCAGACCCCGCTCGCAGGCGGCACGTACGAAGCGATAGCCGGAGTAGACCATTAGCGAGGAGCCGACCACCAGCAAGGCATCGGCGCGCGCCAGCGCCGCATACGCCTGCGTCACGGTGCCTGCTGGCACGGCCTCACCGAAAAAAACCACCGCCGGCTTGAGCAGCCCTTGACAGCGCTCGCAATCGACCAGCCGAAACTGCGCGCACCACGAGTCGTCGAGCTGCGCATCGCCATCGGGTGCCATGTGGGCCTGCAATTGCGCCCATTGTGGATTGAGCGCATCCAGTCGCGCCTGAATTTGCTCGCGCGAGAAAGCAACGCGACAGTGCAGGCAATCGACGGCATCGATGCGGCCATGCAAATCGATGACCCGCTGGCTACCGGCCCGTTGGTGCAGGCCATCGACATTCTGCGTGATCATGCAATCAATGCGACCGGCTTGCTCGAGCCGGGCGAGCGCACGGTGTGAGCGTCCAGGCTGTACGCCGCGGATGCGGCGCCAGCCGATCGAGCCGCGCGCCCAATAGCGCTGGCGCGCCGCCGGACTGCCGATGAATTCCTGGTATGACATCGGCGGCGCGCGCTTCCAGGCGCCGCGCTCGTCGCGGTAGTCCGGGATGCCCGACTCGGTACTGCAGCCCGCGCCGGTCAGCACCAGCAGGCGTCGGCTCCCGGCCAGTAATTCGGCGAGCGCATCGACTCGCGGCATCCAGCTCATACGGCATTTTGCCATACGCAGCCGCGACGGTCAGACTGCGACCTTGCATGCCACGCACTTCCTCAAGAGGCATCCCGCTGATGCTGGCCGCGGTGGCCGTGTTTTCAGTGATGGATGCCAGCATGAAGCAATTGACGCGCGCCTATCCGCCGGCCGAGGTCAGTTGCCTGCGCGGCCTTGCCTCGATCCCGGTGATGCTGATTGCCGTGGGCTGGTTCGGCGAGTGGCGACGTCTGCTGCCGATCCGCTGGTCGGTACACGCGCTGCGCGCCGGTTTGGGCGTCGGCATGCTGAGTCTGTTCGTCTATTCGCTGCAGACATTGCCACTCACGCAAGCGTACGCGATCTTCCTGTGCGCACCGTTGATGGTCACGGCGCTATCAGCGCTACTGCTACACGAACGGACCGGATGGCATCGCTGGCTGGCGGTATCAGCCGGACTGTTCGGCGTCCTCATCATGCTCAAGCCGAGCCCCGCGCACTTCGTCGCGGTCGGTGCCGCGGCCGCGTTCGGCTCGGCGCTTTGCTATGCGTTCGGCGCCATCATGCTGCGTTGGCTGGCGCGCGACGAGTCGACCCTCAGCATTGCATTTTCGTTCGTACTCGCGGTGGCCCTCAGCAATGGTCTGGTGGCATTGCCTCACTGGGTCGCGCTGCAGCCGAGCCACTGGCCGTGGATCGCAGTCATCGGCATCAGCGGCGCTGCCGGGCAATTCCTGATGATCCAGGCGTTTCGCTCCGCGCCGGCCGCCACCATCGCGCCATTTGAATACACCGCACTGCTGTGGGGATTGGCGCTCGACTGGCTGCTGTGGCACACGCTGCCCGAGCAGCGCACGCTGCTCGGCGCGGCGGTGGTCACCGTCAGCGGGCTGTACGTGATCTATCATGAGCACCGGCGGCCCGCAGCGCCGGTTACCCACTGACGCGCAGGAGTCGGCTGGCAGCAAGCCGCGCAGTTCCGGTTCCGCTTCAGTCGGCGCGCTCCTACAGCCCGGTCGCGCAGCGCACCGCATGATCGCATCCACGAGGCCAAGGCTCGCTTGCCGCGACCTCAGAGGACGCTCAAAGAACGTTACGGAGAAGTTTGATGAAAAGTGCGAAAAATACACAGAAGTCTCTGCTGGTGATCGGCATTTCAGCGATCCTCGGCGCTGGTGCCCTGGCTCATGCCGCCGCACCCGACTCGACCGACAGCAGCGCCACGCTCGGCGCGGCAATCGGCGATACCGCCATCACCACCAAGATCAAGGCGAAATTCGCTACCGATGATCGGCTCAAGAACAGCGATATCAGCGTCACGACCAATAATGGCGTGGTCACGCTGACCGGCTCGGCATCGAGTTCGACTGCCAAGGAAGCGGCGGAAACGCTGGCCTCGAATGTCTCGGGCGTTCGCACCGTCAACAATCAGCTGAGCGCGCCCTCGGCCGCCTCTGAGATCGGCTCCAAGGCCAAGCATGCGACCGAGAAGACCGCCTCCGCCGTGGAAGACACCGCCATCACCGCGGATCTGAAGACCAAGTTCGCGGCTGACAGCAAGGTCAAGGGTTCGGATATCAGTGTCACCACCAGAGAGTCAATCGTGGCGCTGTCGGGATCGGTGATCTCGCAGGCGCAGAAGACGCATGCCGTCTATGTGGCGCGTCACACCAAGGGTGTCACCCAGGTGGATAGCACCGCGTTGACCGTCTCGGCGCACTAAGCTCGGGGCCGCCGTCCGCGATCGGCCTTGATCGCGGACGCTCAGCCGCGCGGCTCGAAGATCGCATACACTTTGCGGCAGTCCTCAAGTACTTCCCAGGTGCCGATGAAACCCGCCGGCACCACGAAGCTGTCGCCGCTGGCAAACTCCCAGCGTCGCCCGGACTGACTGACCAGCGCCACACGGCCTGCCAGCAGGTGACAGAATTCGGTTTCCGAATAGTTGATTCGCCAACTGCCTCGGCTCGCCGCCCAGACACCGGCGAAGAACTGCTGGGTCGGATCGGCGAAGTGATTCCAGGCGGTGAGCTGCGGCATGCCCTTGACGATGCGCGCGGCATCGGGCTGCGAGTGTTGCGGCTCCACGCCGCTGCGGAAAGCGACCACAGCCGGCTCGTCTGCCATGACCAGTGCTCCTGACTCGAGGTGTCCATGCTCTCAGATCGGTAGCAGCCGGGCAATTTCCACCACGCTCTGCGCCGGCAGATGGAATCGATCCACTACCTTGACGGCATTGCGATAGAGAAATGCGAACAGCAGCAGACCGGCACGCCCCAGGACCTTGCTGCCGGGCTTTCGAATTACCAGATCGCGGGTGCCGAAATAGATGGCGTGCTCGAGATCGATCGAGCGATCCAGATCCTTGAGAGCCCTGAGTGCGACGCTCAGGTCGGGAACTTCGATGAAACCGAAGCGGATCACCGCGTGCCAGAGACCCGCGGCGATGAGCTCGATGCTCCAGCGCTCGTTCTCCTCGACGCGCGGAGTGTCCTGGAACACCACCCGCAGCGCGACCGCACTCTGATGCAGCGCGCCCATGTTCTTGACGTGCTCGATCAGGATGCGCGGGAATCTCTCGGCCGAACGGGTCAGGAACACGGCCGTGCCGGGCACGCGCGGAATGTGGCCGGCCTGCAGCTCGCTCACCAGCCGCGCGGGCTCTTCGGCGGTGCGCAGCAGGCATTCGTGCACGGCTTCGACGCCGCAACGCCAATCAACCATGACCAGGAAGATCAGCAACCCCAAGCTCAACGGCAGCCAGCCGCCCTCGGCGATCTTCAGCAGATTGGCGAGGAAATAACTGCTATCGACCAGCAGGAACAGTCCGCCCACCAGCACCGTCGCCAGCCATGGCCAGCGCCAGACGCGGTGCATGGCCACGATCAGCAGGCAGCTGGTGAGCAGCATGGTGGTGGACACGGCCGTGCCGTAGGCCCCGGCCAGGCGATCGGAACTGCGAAACGCGATCGTGATCGACACGGTGCCGATCATCATGAGCCAATTGACCACCGGCACGTAGATCTGCCCATAGAGCTGGTCCGAGGTCTGGCGAATATTGACGGCCGGCAGCCACGCCAGCTGCATTGCCTGGCGTGTCATCGAGAAGGAGCCGGTGATGATGGCCTGGCTGGCAATGATCGTGGCGACCGTCGCCAGCACCACCAGCGGATAGATCGCCCAGCTCGGTGCCAGCACAAAAAACGGATTGCCCTGGACGCTGCCCGGTTGCGTCAGCACCGCGGTCTGACCTGCATAATTCAGCAACAGCGCCGGCAGCACGATCACATACCACGCGACGCGGATCGGAGCGCGGCCGATATGTCCCATGTCAGCGTACAGCGCCTCTCCGCCCGTGATGCAGAGGAATACGCCGCCGAGCACCAAGAGCGCCGCGCCGTGGCTGTGCTGCAGGAACTGCAGCGCATGGCGCGGGTCGATGGCCTGCAGGACCCGCGGGTTGCGCACGATGCCGCTGATGCCGAGCACCGCGATGATCGCGAACCACAGCAGCATGATCGGGCCGAAGGCGCGGCCGATGCGTTCGGTGCCCAATCGCTGCGCAGCAAACAGCCCCAACAGTATCGCCACGGCCGCCGGCATGACGAACGGCTTGAGTGTGCTGGTGACCACGTTGACCCCCTCGATGGCGCTGAGCACGGAGATCGCGGGTGTAAGAACGCCGTCGCCGTAAAGCAGTGCCGCGCCGAGCAGACCCATGACCGCGAACAGCCGTGTACCGCGCCGGAAACTGTTGGCGCCGATCAAGGACATCAATGCCAGGATACCGCCCTCGCCATGATTGTCGGCCCGCATGACGAACAGGCAGTACTTGATTGATATGGTGATAATCAGCGTCCAGACGATTAGCGACAGCACACCAAGAGCGCTTTCGACACTGACCTCGCCACCGAGCGCCTGAACGATCGTCTGCAGGGTGTAGAGCGGGCTCGTTCCCAGATCGCCATAGACGATGCCGATCGCCGTTACCGCGGCCGCTGCGTTGCGCTTGCCGTGGTTGCTTGGCGCTGCGTTGCTGTCAATCAACATACCGGCAATATCCCGGATTGCGATTGCCGACCCTACGCGATGGTCTGCGGCATGGCATAATTTGGTGGCAGTAAAGGGATTCAGGAAGCGGGGGCGTTCCGCATCGTCGAGCCATGCTGCACTGTGATTGCTTCGACGTCCATAAGTATTGCGGCGGCGCAATCAGCTACACTACTGGTACTGAAGATTCAACGAAGGGAAACTATTGCATGGCCAAGCGAAAGAAGCGGCGACAAAGAATTCTTTGGACGGCGGCTCATGAAAAGCAGTTGCGTCGTCTCTCAGGCCGCACGCCGGCAGCAAAGATTGCCCGGGCGCTCAGCCGCAGCGAGGCGGCGGTGCGTTACAAGGCACACACGCTCGGGCTGTCGCTGGCGGTCAAGCGTCGCTAGCCTGTTTTGCCGCCGACCGCGGCGGCAGTCATCTGCTCAGGGTCAAAGCGCGCACGCATATCAGTGCGCGTTCGGTGTGGCTTGTCCCATCGCCGCGTTGCTGGACGGATCCGCGCAGGCACAGCAGCGCGCTCAGAGCACTGAGCGCGCACGCCACGGCGTAGGTAAAAATTGCATCCGAGAGGCTGCCGGTCAGGCGCGATAGACCCAATACCCCCAATGGGCTCAGGTACTGACCCATGAAACTCGCACCCATCCACAGGCCCGTGCCGCTGCCGCGCTGCTGCGCCGGCAGCGTGCTGATCGCCCAGGTGATCAGCGTCGGCAGAATCATGCCGGCGCCCAGGTTGGCGATCGCGGCACCGACCACGACCGAATGCGTGTCAGTGGTCAGCGCAATCAGGGCGATCACGGTGATGGCCATGATCGGTGCCGTGCCGGTCTGCAATGCCAGATAGCGTTCCCGCCGTTCCGCCAGAAAGTAATCGCCGCTCAGCGTCGTGCTGCAGCTCATGATTGCGGCCTCGGCAACGCCGACCAGAGACGTGCGGCACGCCGCCAAAAAAAGCCGCCATGCGCGGCAGCACCGGCGAGAGCATCGCGCTCGCCATTACCGCCAGCCACCCGGTGCTCACCAATACCCAGCCCTGTAGCGCTGTGGCGCGGCGCGCCAGCTTCAAGCGCCGGCCTTGCGTGAACGCGCCGGCATGGGTAGGCCGCCGCGGGTCTGGTTGTAGAGTTTCGACGCCTCGCTCTGCACCCGCTGGCGGAATTCAGTCAATTCGCGCGGCACGTGCTGGCGCACATAGGCGCTGAACGCGGCGTCGATCAGGCGCGCCACCTTGACGCCGTCGCGCGCCGCCATGCGCCGCGCGCGCTCCAGAATGTGCGCGTCGAGCCAGAATGTCAGATCCTCATCACCGGTGCGGCGTGCCGGGTAATCGAGCGGGGTCTGTTGCGCGTGCTGTTGCAGGAACCAGCTGAGCGCCTCGTCGTGCACCTGATCCTTGGTGGCCCAGCGCGCATCGACCCCCCGGACGGGCTCGCGCGTCAGCAACAGACCGCGCAGCCAGACTTCGGTATCGATGGCATGGCGCACCAGCGGCGAGAGTGTCTGATGCTGCAGCGTGCGCAGCCCGCGCGCTCGCGCGCTCGCTGCCCGCCTGGCTCTCTTTACGGCCATCCGCTCTCCGCCATCGCACCCGGTCTGTTAGTAGTATCTTAAAACAGTGACTCTTAACGTTGTAGCGGCAGGGCTTTGTTGACGCGCGGCGCGATGAATCGACCGAGGCCGGCGCTCCTGAGTGCTCGCGGTGCGGGCCGGTCGGGACGCCACCCAGGGGCTCTTTCGGGTCCGCTACCACACGGCATTATCATTGAATAATTAATACATTAGAGAGTTTACATAACACTAAACTTTACGTTTTGTTTTGGGCGTTGCCGGCGCGCACGCGGCTCGTTTCAAGGCGCGCCCACGCGGCCTTTGGGCGGTGCGAAACAATCGCCATTGTGTTTCGCAGGCATCGCGCTATATTAAGGACGTACACCGTTGATGACGCAGGATTTTCGCTAACCAAAACTAAAGCGCCATGGGGTCTCGCGCCATACCTACAAGCAGCAGCGCGAATTCCCACACTGTCGCTGGGAGCTGAAACACATGAGGGATTTGAGCTCGCGACTCGAAGCGGCCGCACTGTCCATGACAGGTCCCGGCACGATCAAGGACCGATTGCTCGATGCCTACTGCTCGCATCTGGAAGACGTGCAGGAATCAGACCTGCCCGGCGCCCTGAATGCCGAATTCGCCGAGATGATCCAGGCGTTGCACCGTGCCCGCGCGCTGCCCGGCGATGATGTCGTCAAGGCTTCGGTGCGAAAACTGTCGAATGAGGAAGCCCGGCGTTACGCCGAGCTGGTGGTCCGGCTGTACGGCATGTTCGCCGGCATGAAGCAGCAGATCCACAATGGCCGCGGCAGCCGCAGTCCGGCGCCGTTGTTGAAGTTCCTGTCGTTGGAAGCCAGCGCCAACCCGTGAGCCGCGACGCGCCGGCGCGTCCGATCACTCCATCTTGAATTCGATCGTATCCCAGCGCGTGGTTTCCTCGTGCCGCGCCTGACGCTTGACCGCGTCGACCAGCGCCCGCTCGTCCCATGACACGTTTTCGTCCAACAGACCGTCGAGTGTCTTGAGTTTCGGCTGCTCGCGGCCGAATAGCGGCAGGAACACCACCGGCTTATCGCTGGCCTTGGCATAGTGCAGCTGGAATACCATCAGATCCTGCTGCTGGGGATAGAGGCTCGCCAGCGCGATCACCACTTCGGCGGCACTGATCTGCCGACGCAGCTCCTCACGCACCGCATCCTGTGAGCGCCCCAGGTCGGTGACCGCCAGATTGGCGCAGTTGCGGTAGTAGAAATTGCGGGCGCTCTCGAGGTATTCGAACACGCGCACGTAATCGTCGCTTTCCTCGAAGCAGTGTGTCACAAAGACACGGATGGGATCGCGCTGAGACATAATTGCAGTGTACTGTGCTGGTCCCGAAGATTGTATAGCGAGCGCCCTCTGGTCCGTGAGACTGCTGGTCTACAATATCCGCTACGCCACCGGGACCGGACCGGCTTTTCATTTGCCGCTGCCCGGCGCGGGCTACCTGCGCAGCAGCCGGCGCGTGCTGGAGCAAATCACCAGTTTCATCCGCTCCGAGGACCCGGATCTGGTCGGTCTGATCGAAGTGGACACCGGCTCGGTGCGCACCGGGATGCTCAATCAGGCCACCTACATTGCCGATGCGCTCGGGCATTATACCGCGCACCAGTGTAAGTACGGTACAGGATCGATCAATCAGCTGGTGCCGATCGTACGCAAGCAGGCCAACGCCCTGCTGGCGGCACCGCGCGTCACGGGCGAGCGCTTTCACTACTTCGATACCGGCATCAAGCGGCTGATCATCGAACTGGAACTCGATGAGGTCTGTATCTTCCTGGTGCACCTGTCGCTCAAGTTCCGTCACCGCCAGTATCAGCTGCGCACGTTGCACGATCTGGTGGTGCGCTCGTCCAAGCCCGTGATCATCGCCGGGGATTTCAATACCTTCTGGGGCACGCACGAAATTTATCTGTTCATGCGCGCCTCGGGGCTGCGCAGTGCCAACATCGAAGGCCTGCACTCGTTCCCCTCCCGTCGGCCCCGCATCGAGCTCGATTTCATCCTGGTCAGCGCCGGTATCGAGGTCAGCGGATTCCGCATTCCGGAGGTCCGCTATTCAGATCATCGCCCGCTGGTATGTGATTTCGAGGTAAATTCGAGTACGCGGGAATTGACCACCAATTGACCTCATGAGCGACACCGAAGCGAGCGCCGCAGCCGGCTGGCGGCTGGAAATCGATGCCGAGCAGATCGCCTGGCTGACCTTCGACAAGCCGGGCAGCTCCGCCAATCTGCTGTCCCAGCCGGTACTGCGCGAGCTCGAGCGGCTGCTGCAGAGCCTGGCGCAACAGACGCTGCGCGGCCTGGTGATCCGCTCAGCCAAAGCCTCGGGCTTCATCGCCGGGGCGGATATTCACGAATTCCCCAGCCTCGAATCCTCCACCGCTGCGCTCGATCTGGTCCGTCAGGGGCAGCGGACGTTCGCGCGCATCGAGGCGCTCCCCTGCCCGACCGTGGCCGCCATCCACGGCTTTGCCCTGGGAGGCGGACTGGAACTCGCGCTGGCCTGCCGCTATCGCGTCGCGGTTGGCGACTCCAAGCTCAATATCGGATTTCCCGAGGTACAGCTCGGCGTTCATCCGGGATTTGGCGGCTCGGTCCGCAGCGTGCGGCTGCTCGGTGTGCGTGCGGCCATGACTCTGATGCTGACGGGACGCAGCGTACGCGCCGATCGCGCCGGCAAGATCGGCCTGGTCGACCGATTGGTGGAGCGGGCGTCCGATCTGGATGCTGCGGCCAAACAACTGGTGCTGACCGCCCCGCCACTGCGGCGTGCGTCGCTGCCGGAGCGCGTCCTGAGCTGGCCCGGCATGCGTGCCCTGCTGCGTCCGATGCTGCTGCGGCAGGTCGCGGCGCATGCGCGCCGCGAACACTACCCGGCGCCCTACGCAATGATCGATCTGTGGTCGCGCTACGGCGCCCGCGGTGAGGCCGCATTCGTGGCCGAGGCCGAGTCGTTCGTGACGCTGATCCGCAGCGATACCGCGCGCGGCCTGATCCGCGTGTTCCTGCTGCAGGATCGGCTCAAGGGTCTGGCCGGCAAGAACCGCGGCAGCTTCGAGCGTGCGCACGTCATCGGCGCGGGCGTCATGGGGGGCGATATCGCAGCCTGGTGTGCGCTGCGCGGCCTCAAGGTGACGCTGCAGGACCGCGAACTGAAGTGGATCGAGCCTGCACTGGTGCGCGCGCGGGCGCTGTTTGAAAAGCGCCTGCCGATCCCGGCCGAGCGCGCCCAGGCGGCCGAGCGACTCAGCGCCGATGTGGCCGGCGCCGGGGTCGGCCAGGCGGAAGTGGTGATCGAAGCGATCTTCGAGGACCTCGACGCCAAGCGCGCGCTGTATGCCGCGGCCGAGCCACGCATGCAGCCCGCGGCGCTGCTGGCAACCAACACCTCCAGCCTGACGCTCGAGACGCTCAGTCCGAGCCTGCAGGATCCGGGGCACTTTGTCGGCCTGCACTTCTTCAACCCGGTCGCGCAGATGCCGTTGGTCGAGGTGGTGCACTCGGCGCAGACCCGACCGGAGATACTCAGCGCGGCACTGGCCTGCACGCGCCGCATCGACAAGCTG
>Ga0182024_10021108_pt1 | contig 11848 bp, 14 predicted proteins | sample P32metaG_FD_120480 | JGI IMG/M metagenome (GOLD analysis project Ga0182024, IMG submission 120480) | Permafrost microbial communities from Stordalen Mire, Sweden - P3-2 metaG (Illumina Assembly) | ecosystem: Environmental > Terrestrial > Soil > Wetlands > Permafrost | place: Sweden: Stordalen... | reverse complement strand
CACCGCCCTCCGTCGACGTTCATTCAACGCTGCAATCGATAACCTTCGCCCGTCAACTCGCTCCATACTCCATTCGACGGATTTGACTGAAAATAGTCTCACTGTTTAGGGCCGGATCAGTAGGCTCAGCTTCGGAGACCTTTTATGACTTCTTTGCCCCCAGATGATCCGTTAGTTACGCTTTGGCAAACGGCCCCAAAGCCTGACACCCAACATCTACTGCAGGATTTGCGGCGTTCGAACCGGCTGCATCAGCGGCTCAAGCGGATCGTGTTTGCGATCATGTGTGGCACCGCCGTCCTGCTTATCTTCGAGGAAGCCACAGGACGCGTCACGACGCATGGCATGGTAAGTGTGATTTGGATTCTTGGTCTGGTACTCGGCGTAGTCTGGCACCGGCGCGTTCGGTGCAACCGCTCAGATGCGATCACTCTGGATACGGTTAGTCTATTAAAATTTATGATCGCGCGGGCAAAAAGGGATTTGCGTATCGCAAGGTGGCTCTATGCCGGTGTCCCGTGCGGCGCTGTGGCTGGCTTCTTCGCGGCAAAGCTTGCAGGCATCGGCGCGTCGCCGAATGTAATTGCTGTTCCTCCGCACCTGCATCCGATCGAGACGAGCGCTCGTGTAGCCGCTCTGGTCGCGATGATTGTGATCGGCGTCATTCTGGCACGTTCCAGGCACCTTCAGGTTCAGGAACTCAGCGAAAAGCTGAGATCAATCAAAGCAGACCTGTAAGATTTGCATTGATGGCGCGACTGGAGTACTGACGGATGGCCACAAATGGCGGTTCGATCTGTTCTTCAGGAGAAACCAATGCTCAAAAAACTCAATGCAAACATCATCGTTGCTTTATGCGCAAGCTGCGCCATAATCGCGTTTGCGTTCTACGAACGTTATGCAGCCTCGCCCATCGTGCCCGCAGGCGCGTTTTACGTCACGGCGGTCGTGATCTGCTTGCCACGTGTCTTCTACGCATTATTGCGGCACAAGGTTTGCAGAAATAAGCTGCTGAACACAACCTAACCCTCGTGTCTGGTGTCTTGTTCGATCCGTAAGCGATCCGTACCCCGTCGGATTGATCCTGACGAACGCCGATTAGAGAAGTTTTCCGGCTACCAACTCCATTTCCTTCAATGTCACGCTACGAATCAGTTGAGAGATGAGCGATATGTCCAATACTCTTCGAGAGCCTTATCGCAATCGGAACCATCATCATCCGGCAGCTCGGAGTCGTCCGAGAGTTCTTCGATAGATTGCCATAACATTTTCCGCACGTAATCATGGTCGGAAATGCCTCCTGGCCGGGAGTAATCCAGCCGCTGTGGTCCAATCTTTCCGTTCAAATCAGCCAAGAGAAAACCAAACGGTCCGGGGATGTTTCCGAACGGTTCATCGAACAACTCATCGAGGACATCATCCCAAACGCTCGCGCTCACTCCCAATGGCTTGAGTTGCTCGTAGACAAACGGATTCGACGATACTGTGCGGTCATTGTCTTCTGCGCTCATTTTTGGCTTTGTCCACCATTCCCGGAGTGTTCAGGCATCCGTCCTTTGGCTTCAATCTTAACGCCAGTTGCTCCCCTGATTGCACTGCTGGAAAATGCGTTGGATCGGATATTTTATCCATCGCGATCGAAGTAGTCCGCAGGATGTTGACCGCCAATCCGGTGATTGGCTTGCCTGGCTCACCGGCTCTTCGGCACGTAGCAGCAAATACGCTCAGACCGCTTCCAAATTTGAACCGCAACGCGGACCGAACTCGGGGCTACGTCACACCTGCGCCCAACACACTCCCCATCCTCATTTCAATCCAAATCCGCCCAGGAGATTCCGATTCATGAGCAGCCTGACAGTGAAAACCCTGCACCGCGAGTTTTTCTACAACGGAACCCGCATCCCCGATCCCGCACCCAACTTGACCGCGGAACAAGTGCGAGAATTACTGACGCCGTCCTACCCCGAAATTGCCACGGCATCATTGGCGGGGCCTGAGGACACCGGAGACGCTCTTCGCTACACGTTCAGCCGGGCCATCGGCAGCAAGGGCTGATCCTGAGACTCCAAGAAGTGTCCCATTGTGATCTTCTTCCGCGCCCTGTTCGGCGCCTACTTTGCAAGGGAGTTGGTCGCTACCCGAATCATCGAAACAAGGCGGCACCTCATGAAGAACAGGAAAGCCGATCAGACCCACCTGCTGGCGGAACTCCGTCGCCTTGAGAGCAAGCCGCCCAAGAGAGCCGACCGGCTCATCGCGAGGCATTTGAAATGCGAAGAGTCACAAAGCCTGGCGCACGCCGTCGCGGAGGCGGCCAGGAGATCGTCGTTCGGCACGATGCCGGTACTCAAAGCGCCAAGCGAACTGCTGCCGCCACTGATATAGCGCTGCTGGGACAGGATTGCGGTGAAACCCTTCCGTCGCTTCGCCGCATCCTCACGAGCTATCGCCTAGAGACAAACGGCGAGCGCCTCTACCGCCTTTGCCTGGCAATGGTGGAGCGGAATCTCGCCGATGCGAAGCTCTGGCAAAAGACTGGAAAGGTCGCCGTGGTCTTCGCGCGAACCGTAATCCAGAAGCTGATTGAAGAGTTCTCTGGCGGCGCGCTCAAAGACAAGATCGACTACTGCTTTGAAGTGAGGGACGACCTTGGGACAGGATATTGGCGGGGCGGACCTCTTGGCGAAGGCAAGCTGATGGCCGCGTTCGAACTCCAGGGCTGCGGCTACCTCAAGATCGGAGCCGCGCTGGACGCGCTCGAAGTTGAGGAACGATTCCTCGGAGCGGCGTTCTACTTCCTGTTGCGGAGGTCTCTCTACCGCTGGATACGCATCTACGACCACACCGACGCCGAGTGTTACAACGAACAACTGCATGAATGGATGGAGCAGGACGAGCCCGAGAGCCGAGATGCTTACGAGTTCCCAAAGGTCGATGAGGCAATTCCGGAACCCGTCCGAGCCGCGAAGGAATTGACATATCCCAGCGCACGCGAGCTGCTCAAAAAGCATCTTCATGGGCCGTATTCCGTGTGGATTCAGAAGCTGCTGACGCTTCATCGGCTGTCGCGGTTGAAGGGCCAGGTCATGCGATTCGAGGGAGAATACGACGACCCGCCAGTGCCGAGCCTCTTGCTGGTCTTCCGCGAGAATGACGCGATTCAAGCCTGCTTCGATCATGAGTCGGAACGCTATAACGAGACGACCAATGAACCCTCTTGCGCGGTGTGCTTTCGGCCCGAGAGTGGGGAAGAGTTTGACGCGGCGATTCGAACGATGGCGATCTTTCTCAGGGTCAACATGGAACTGGCCGGTCTGATTACTCTGCTCAACGACATGGAGGAGAAGCATGCAGGTCAACGTGAGCATCGGACAGAACCATCACTTCGCGCTGCGTGAAGCCCTGTTGATTTACCGGTCGACGGAAAACCAGAACGGCCGATTCGGAAATGCCTTCATCACCCACCATGAAGTGAACGCGGACAATCACGTCAAGCAGCCAACGCTTGGTCCGGCAAAGACACTAACGATCGAGTTCGTTCAATCGCTGGTCCAAGCCCTGGGAGGCCGGGTTCAGGTGGAGTTTCTGCCTGAGAGTGTACTCGCGCGCACCGAACGGCTGATTGCCTGGTGGACGCCGCCGCAAAAGCGCCCGATGTTTTTCGGAACGACGCAGGGCAGAATGGCTGGAATGAATGGCGCGACCTTTCCGCAGCCAGCATTGGTCTGGATGGCGATGGATCATTCGCTTTCGATCAGGGCGTTCAAAGAAAATCGGCGCCCCGCGGCCAATACCAAGCTTTGCGTGGCACCCTATTGGAATGTGTACGACACAGGCAACGTCTGCCTTGGATCGATGCGGGCTCCCAATGCCTCCACCGTCGCCACCCTTCCCCAGTGGGAACAGAGCTTCTATGAAAGCGAGTTTACACACGGCAATGTCGGGAGGCTTACGCGCCATCCCGGCGGCTTCGAGGGACTGTGGAAGGAACTCGCCGGCAAAGAGGAATTTCCCATCGACTCGCTGATCGAATTGCCTGAAACGGTAGGGGAGTTCTTATCTGGGAAGGGGCGCTGTCATGATCGTTGAACACACTCTCCCGAAATCATTGTGCCGCAGCGGGCAGCCGCTCCGCGTGCTGGTTGTCGGCGCGGGAGGCAATGGCAGCGCGATGTTGCTCGGCCTTCCCTATCTCCACCAGGCCATGAGGGTGTGGGGTCACGCCGGAGGTCTTGACGTGATGCTGGTGGACGGAGATCTGGTTTCGAAGACGAACTGCGTCCGCCAGCCGTTTGCCGCCGCCGATGTCGGACTCAACAAGGCCACCGTGTTGATCAACCGAGTCAATCTCTTCTGGGGTCTGGGTTGGCAGGCCCACCCGGAACACTTTTGCAAGGATTCGCTGAGAACCAATTCCTCAGGCCCGCACCTGATTATTGGATGTGTGGATACACGGGCGGCGCGTCAGGCCATCCTGTCCGCGATCACCCGGGCGAATGACAGCACCGTTTACTGGCTCGACCTCGGCAACAACGCAAGCAGCGGTCAGTATGTGCTCGGCCAGCCGTTAAACGCCGCAAACCGGCGCTTCGCGGCCCGGCTAAGAACCGTGTCTGAGCTCTATCCGGAGATTGCGGATGCGGAGGCAGGTGAGGATCCGTTGCCCAGTTGCAGTGCGGCGGAGGCGCTCGAGCGGCAGGAGCCATTCATCAATCAAGTGCTTGCAACAAGCGCGCTGGCGATGCTGGCGCGCCTTTTTCGCTACGGCACCCTCACCCATCACGGAGCCTTCTACAACGCCGAAACAGGGCGAATGGCTGCTTTGCCCGTTGACCCGCGGATGTGGGAGAGGCTGCGACGGCGCAACCGAAATGCGCAAGGCAGGCCCGCGACGATGTCAAGGTAAGATATGTCACTACAACCATAAATTGGCCGAAATGGCCGGTTTATGGTTGTAATTCCTGGTTGCCAGTGAGGCTCACTGTCATTTGCGAGCGTGGCAGGTTGATAACTAGGAGTTGTCTGCACTGGATACCCACGCTTGCGTGATCCACCTCACCTGAGCCTGACAGTAGATGACGATACGGCCGGAGCGCGCAAAGCAAGTCCGCGGTCCGCCTGAAAGCGCGCTTTGCCCTGAAACAAACCAAGGATGCTGCACAGGCAGATCGGGGCACACCTGGCGAGATTAATGGACCGATCCTGCAACGGGTTCACGCGCCGCCGTCACGAGGGCGATCTTAACGACGCCAAGGGCAAGCCGGGACGATTTAAGATCAACGTATGCCCGAGCGCTCACCCAGTCTTATTTCTGCCGTCGCGCCTACCCTATCTGAACTGAAAAAACTTCCTATGCACGAACAGGGAATTCTTCTCCTGAAGCGGCTGGCATTCCACTTTCCAAGTGAATCTTTTTCGCCGTTCAACTTGTCGTGTCAAGGTTACAACATGCCCGACCCGGGCTCACTGGCCACAGGATTCCCTGGAAATGAAATCGCCGAGACGGTTCTGTACCTTCTGGACGCTCCATTGCGCAGCATTCAACGAGAGGGCTATGTCGCCGAACGACTTTCACGAGACGGGTTCTTCAACATAACTCCGGAGGGTTGGGCCGAGGTCAACCGAGATATCAATGTCTTCTTGCCCAATCGAGACGTAATTGGGGCATTGCGATTGTTGCACCCGGATTTGCGGGGTTTCGAACACTACCTCCGGGAGAACAAGCTCAAAGAGGCTGTGGCGGCTGCCTTCAGCATTTTGGAAAACCGGCTCAATCAAATCCGGGATGCCTCGCCATCGTCAGCGAACAAAGGCGTCATCGGCGTGGCATTGCCGCATAAGCTGTACGATACGGGCGACTTGAAGTTTCCCTACCTGAAGTTAGCGCAAGGTAATCAATCGGGCCGTGCCAGCTTTGAAAGGCACTTCAAGGGTTTGCTGACGAGCGGAATCGGATGGTTCCGGAACGCGTTCGACCACGAGCCATACAACCTCCCAGACTTCGATGAGGCAGAGACATTAGAGCACCTGTTTGTCGCGAGCTACATGCTTCACCTTATCGATAGGTCGGTCTGAGAGGTGACCTGCATCAGCGGGACGAAAAAAGGATTCGCAGGGGTGCCAAAAGGCTTCTGTGTATTATTCAGGAGTCAGCCATGCTGATTGCAGAGAAACGGCCCCCAAAGAGTCCAGTTAGACGAGGAGTAGGGAGATGGATATCTCCAAGTTTCTTTTGAATGGGCATCGGAGAAGAGATTTCAACAAAGAGGTATGGATACCTCTAAGGGCCCACGTCAGCACAAAAAACGGGGAATTTGGACATGCCGGATACACCACGGAAGTCTTCGGGGCTGGCTCCGTCGCGATCCGCACAAAGGATGTCCCTATTGCGAAAGGATCGCTGAATTGGTTTACAAACGGTTTGAGACGTGACCACAAAGGTTATGTACAGAACCGTAAGTATTTCCCGGCTGATGTATTCGAGGGGGATGGGTTTCTGGGCGTGAACCTAGTAATCGCACAAGAGGGGTCTCACGGGGACCCTCCGGTCTGGCATCCTCACCCTGATCTGATTGCCACCCTTAATCTTCGACGGGAAGCAAATCATTGGCTGGCGGCAGACGAGGGCTTTGCTGAAGCTATCCGGTACATTGAAGACGCGGATCGGATACCGCGGCGGCTCGAGATTCGAGCCGATTTCTTAAAGGACTATCTGTGTGCCAGGAAGATGGCCCTCTGCATCTCGAGCTACTCAGAGAGGGATGAGGTTGTCGCAGACATCGCAGGTACGAACTGGACCGTCTTTGGGATCAAACCGAGATATGCCGAGAATCAAGCGCCGGACGCCAGCAAGCCGTTCCGAGGCGAGTGGACTCAGGAATTAGAAGACGGCAGGTGGGAAGGGCGGGTTACTCCGATCCACGAAGGGGGCCACGAATTCGGGAGCGGCTTCGCGATACTTCATGTTGGCCGAAAGCCGATTGACCCCGAAACTACAATTCCGGAGATATCTCCCGGCGACGAGATGGAGAGCAGCAAACAGGAAGGTGTTTTCAAAGGGAAGCTCCTCTACCGGATAACGGGAGAAATCTGGAGGGACCAGTGGGTTTCGCCTGGCTCTGTCAGCGTCCGGGTGAGAGGAGACGATCCACCATCTGTCCCCTCCTTTATCATCGATGCCGAAGGAACGCGCGTGCCGAGCAAAAGACTTGAAGGAGGCGGTCGATGGCTCTGGTTCAGTCCTGCTGTGATGAATGAATCTCTCCGATACCGGGGAGCGAACCTAACCTGGTATACGAGAGACACTGGCCGGATCGAAATGGCCAAGAATTACGGCGTTGTTTTTGGCGTAAACAATCTCGGGCTCATCAGTGTGTATGCGAAGGACATCGCATTTCTGCCTCTTTGGCAGCAAATAATCTGGTCTGGGTTCAACGTTGCTCCGGACGGTGGCGTGGGCGGAGAGTTGCTCGCGAGCCAGGCGGAAGGAAGACCCGCCGATACGCGTGCACCGGAAGCATTCCTGCTAAGAGCGCGCGAACAGTTGGACCACGCGGTGCAAAAGCGATTCGGGAAAAGAGCATTTCGTGGTCATGACAAAGTGGGCGAAATCGCCTCCCGTTGTCATCGCTTTAGGTCTCTTGACCTCGCCGGCCTGTTCGCTTTAGCCAAGGACTTAGCACTGATCACCGCCGACGACATCGACCAGAGGCAACTGCAGGAAATCGTTCCTCCCAAACCTGGTGAGAAACTCGGATCTCTAAAAAGCCTCGAGCGCCTGATTGCGAAGGTGACAGACGAATCGTTCGCGAGAACAAGTCTTAGCCCCCTTTTCCACATATATGACCTCCGCTTGGCCGATGCACATCTTCCGAGCAGCGAGACCGAATCGACATTACGGGCAATGGGGCTCGATCCGAAACTGCCCTTTGTCCTGCAAGGCCGAGATATGCTCGTTTCCCTCGTGGATGCGTTATACCGACTTATCCGATTCATCGAGAACACATCTGGCAAATCAAGTTAATTGATTGACAAACCGGCGAAGCCAGCACCGCATCTGCGTGCGCCGTAGATGAAGCAGCCGGCCATACGTTCTGAATTCGGGCAAAGTCCAGGTTGACCTGCCACTCTGACTTTGCCGAAAGTTGGACGTCCCGCTCTCAATCTCCCCACGAGCGAAACAGCACCCACGGCCAAGTTTTGCTTGGAATATGGAACTCGCGGCCAACTTTTCCTTGGAATGCCCAGACTCTAGCGAACGGGCTCCATTAAGACGCCACTAATTCCGGCCAACTTATGATTGGAGGCCCGGTCAATTTATGCCTGTAGTGACAAGATACACCCCCACTCAAGACTCGGCGGATTTTGCCTTGCCCCAACTTCAGCAGCCGGCCAAGGAGATCAACTTGGACCAATGCCAAATAGTAAAATTCACTACGATGACCCCTACCGCGAAACCTCAGAATGCCGCGCTTCTGTCCGCGCTGCGTGCCGCCCGTGCAAATGAGAAGCGATGGCGGGAGATGCAGGCGGAATGCTCGACCGATAGCGAGGCCATGGAGCAGTGGTCCGCAACGGCGAAACTCCGGCGTCTCGAAGTCGAACGGCTTGAGGCCGCTTTGGCTGAGGCTGAAGGAGCATAGTCCGTCAGCTCCGCGCGTGATCCTTTGAATAGAGAATTAACGAACATCGCCCTGTGACGGCGATTCAGCCGCCAGTGGGACGATCCCGGCCAGTAGCCCCCATTTCAAAAACCTGATTCCAACTCAACAGGAAGGTGTATCCATGTTCAAAGAACTGGGCCCGCTGCTCCGGCAGAGGACCGTCGTCATGATCCTTACGCGTTTGGAGGACGACACCATCCGCGTCAACGTCATTCCCCGCAAGCTCAACGAAAGCGAAAACGATGCGCTCACCACTCCGCTTAGCGTGGCTGGGACGGCTGAAGAATTAGACGCCGAACTTCCTTCCGCGCTGGTTCAGTTTGTCGGAGCCCATCTCGAGCTGAGCAACACGCTTGAAACCGCCAAGGAGCAGATGGCGGCGGCATCCAAGGCCGCAAAGGCGGAGGCCCGCTCGAAGGTGACACCAAAGAATGCGCCGGCGAGGACCGAATCATCGCCGGCTGAGACAAAGAAGCCAGCGGACGCGGCGCCCAAGCCTGCCGAGCCCAGAAAACCAGAGCCGGCACGCAGCGCCAGCCTCTTTGACATTGGATCGTCGCCAGAGTCAGATCTCTCGCCCGCGTCGGATGAGGACGAGGAAGCGGAGATTCTTGCCGAAACCGATGATGAGCCAACAGATGAGTCCGACGACTTGGATGAGGCCGCGTAAGGTATCGTCTGTTACCGTATCGGCGCTCCGTGTCTTCTGCGGGAAGGCGGAGCCGGCCCGTTCCAGCAAGCTCAGCTAGCTGTCAGTGGCCCGGAGAGTCCAATAAGACGGGTGATTATTGTGATTATGTAGAATTTAGTGATAATCTAAATCATCGACTTGGATCGGCGAGGAGGACTATCTGTGGCAAATGTCAAGCAAGTTCAAAGGGCTACGCCAACCGTGATGACCGGGACAGGGCGGCAGGTCATTCAACTGTTGCATCGCTCTCCCGCTCAACGTACGGTTGCCGTGAGCTTGCCGAACAATGAGCAGGGGGTAGCGGCAGAGATCGTATTCAATCGCGTGGTTGAGTTCCTGCCGCAACTGATAGAGCAGAGCCAGCAGGACAACCTCAAAAAGATCCTCAGCGCGTTGCTTCCCGACGTGGCTCCCTCCGAGGCCGCGATGGCGCAGGCGCGCATGCTCATCGATGCCAGATCGACGATCTTGAAAAGTGGCGATTTCATTCCCGCGGGTGAAGTTTCGCAGTTGGCCGGCTACAGCCGAACCAATCCAAGCGTACAGCCGAACAAGTGGAAGCGGAACCGGGCAATCTTCGCGATCGAGCACAAGGGAGACGATTTTTTTCCTCTGTATGGGCTCAATCCTGACGACAATTATCGTCCGCGCAAAGAGGTCGCAGAAATCCTTAACATCTTCGGGGATTCGAAGGACGGCTGGGGCGTGGCCTTTTGGTTCGCGGGATTGAGCAGCTTCCTCGATGACGAGCGCCCCCAGGACCTGCTGGCTGTTGCACCGGAACAGGTACTCGCCGCAGCCAGAGATGAGATGGCGGGAGTGCAGCATGGCTAAATCGGGGTCCAGATTCCTGCTCCCATTAGGAGCTCTGGACGCCACGCTGGTCGATTGGGGATCCGGCCGGACCATGCATCGCGTCCATGATGCGGCTTACGCCGCGAATCTTTTCAATCCGAGCCCGGCGGGAAACGCACGTTTCAGCCCTATCCACGACGAAGCTGGGGCGGTAATCCCGACACTCTACGCAGCTACGACGCCTCGCGGCGCCCTGATGGAAACGATCTTCCACGACGTTCCCTACAAGCGCGGCTTCAAGCGGGTCTCGACCAGCAGAATGGCTGGCAAGCTTCATTCGACACTCGCCTTCCAGGTGGACTTTCAGCTGATCGATCTGACCAGGATCGCGCTTCGCAAGCTCGGTGTGGCGCCCAGTCACCTGATCGACACTACCAAGGCTCATTATCCGGAAACCCGGCGCTGGGCCGAGGCGCTCTATGTCCAATACCCGAAGGCGCAGGTGTTGCGCTGGACATCTCGACAAGATGATCGTTCGCAAGCGGTCGTCCTCTTCGGGACCCGAGTCCAGCCTTCCGACATCGCAGCCGCCGGGGATTCGACACCGCTCATCGAAAACGGCGCGATCTACGATCTCGCAAGAGCCCTGGCAACCGACTTGGGAGTCTTGCTCGATTGATCGCGAGGTGACCGGTCGCTTCGAATTGCCATGGGTGTCCGGGAATTCAACCGTTTCCAAGAACAGCTGGAAGTTCCCATGCAGCGCCGGCTACCGCTTGCCGCAGCGAGTTTCTTCCAAACCACGGACTTCACTTCTGCCCAATGAGTACCCACGTTGGTTTTCAGAAAACCAAATGATGTCTGCCGAACCGGGATCCTCCCAGGATCAGCAAAGGAGTGACTATGGCGAATTGGTATGGCACCGCTCGCAGCAACTACTTCCGAGTGAAAGACAAAGTCGCATTTCTCAAATGGGCCGACGGTCGAAAGCTCGGCGTGTTCAAGAACGAAGAGAGTCGAGACCTGTTCGCGATTTATGGCGGCGAGAACACGGACGACGGTTCCTGGCCCAGCTATGACGTTGAAGCCGATACGGAGATCGATTTGGTCGGCGAGCTTGCTCAACATCTTCCTAAAGGTCAGATTGCCGTCCTGATGGAAATCGGCGCAGAGAAGCTGAGGTACTTGACTGGTGTGGCGATTGCAGTCAATCACAAGGGGCGAGTCGTCGAACTAACGCTCAGCGACATTTATCGCAAAGCCTCGCGGACCTTCCACGTCGCTGAGTGCGAAATCACACTGGCTGCTTATTGAAGATAGAATCGGGGGAATTCTCGGTCTGAGAGAAATGGAACGAGGGGCCAGAAAAGCAGGTTCAGATTGTTACTCACGATAACCTCATCGCCGTTAAGGCGAAGACAGATGCCTCAACCGAGAGTGAGGCCGACAAAAGGTAAGCTTCGGGATTCGGCGCAACGCCTATCGCTTTGTGAGTCCCATTTGCTTTGCGAGATAGGCGTCGAGCATCCTCACAGGAAGAAGTCTGGGCACCGTCCAGTTCTTGAAACGTTGCGGAACGACCGCCTAGGCGAGTCCGATCTGCTTCGCCCGTAGAGCGGGGTCCACGAAGACGAACTCTTCGAGGAGCAGGTCGCCTTCCCACTTTGCGGTCGTGGCGAAATCGAGGTCGAACGATTTT
>Ga0182024_10021107_pt1 | contig 11848 bp, 10 predicted proteins | sample P32metaG_FD_120480 | JGI IMG/M metagenome (GOLD analysis project Ga0182024, IMG submission 120480) | Permafrost microbial communities from Stordalen Mire, Sweden - P3-2 metaG (Illumina Assembly) | ecosystem: Environmental > Terrestrial > Soil > Wetlands > Permafrost | place: Sweden: Stordalen... | reverse complement strand
TGAGCGCCTTCGCCCTCGAGGACGGAGTCGTGTATCACACCTACTCAGCCTATTCGCGCGGTCTGGACGGGCTGTGGGGGATGTACCAGTGGCTCGACCGCGCGCCGAAGGGGCGCAACGAGGCCGATTGGTGGCTCCGCCGGCGAGACGAGTATTAGGTCGGCGCGACGGTCGCCAGGCCCACGGCTCGGGCGGCTGCCACGAGTCCATCGTCGTAGGCAACCAGGGCCGTCAAGTCGCCCCCGAGGAGCACGGCTGACGCCAGGTGAAATGCGTCCAGCGACCGCAGCGGCGGATCGCCGATCTCGCACGCAAGGTCCTGGACGCCCCGATCGAGCGGGACGAGGTCCATGTCGCCGATCAGGGCGTGCGCCTCGATGAGCGCCTCGGCGCCGGCACGCCGAGCGGCCCGAAGCAGCTCGACTCGTCCCAGTTCGCTGGTGACCACCGGCTCCTCCGGCTGCGAGCCGAGCCAGTCTCGCAGCGCTTCCGTCTCGGCTTCTTCGCGCACCATCTTCATAAGCGCGGAGGAGTCGAGGTAGATCACAATCGTTCCTCGCGCTCGGCCTCCAGCAGCTCTTGGTTGGTCGGCTCGCCGGGCCGTGGTCGCACGGGGCTGGGGGAGCGCAGACGTCCGGTGGGATTGGATGCGGGGATCAGGCGACCGCTGGCGACGAGGCGGTCTCGGGCTTGCGTAGCAGGCCCCGGGGGTACCAGCAGCGCCACGAGCGAGCCGCGGTCGGTGACTTCCACCGTCTCGCCCTTCCGGACCAAAGCCAGGTAGCGCGAGGCGTTCTGGCGGAGTTCCCTGACGCCGATACGTTCCATGGGAGCCAGTGTAGCACTATCGGTGCTACCTGCTTGGCGACTCGTGCTCGCGGTCTGCAGCTGCCTGACGTAATTGAATCCCTATCGGTGATTCGGCCAGCTGGCGTCGCCGGGTGCGAGCACGCGCAGACCGTTCTCCACGGCCGCCTCACGCATCCTGACGTCGTAGATCAACGCGAGGTCGACTTCGAGCCGCAGCGCCGCAGTGATGTGCAGCGCGTCGAGTGAGCGGAGGTTCGTGCCCGGCAGCAGGCCGGCCTGCGTGTAGACGGAGCGCGGGAGGGCGTGCAGCACGACTCGGTCAAGCACCATCGATACCGCGGTGCCCGGGATGTCCTCGCGATAAGCGATGCGTCGCAGCTCCGTTTCGAGCAGATCGGTTCCGACGAGCTCGAGATCCGCTTGGCCGCAGAACTCACGGAGGGCTCCCGATTCCGCCTCGTGCTTCACGAGTTTCGCGGCTGCGCTGCTGTCGAGGTATGCCCTCAGCGCTCGCCTCGGAGATCCGTGAGTGCATCGAGCACATTGCCGGGTCGGTCGTACAGAGGGACGTCATCAAATCCGTGCGCGATCGCGGGTCGCGTCACGGGCAGTCCAGGCTCCGACTCTGATGCCGGACTGAGCCGCGCGACCACAGAGCCGTGGTTGCTGATCAAGACGGACTCGCCGGCCTGAACGTCGCGCAACACCGCGGCCGACTCGTTACGAAGCTGTCGATGCGTGATGGTCTTCACAGCGACACCGTAGCACGGTCGTCGCACTCCCACGAAACGCGGGCGACACGTGCTCGACTCAGCCGATGACGACTGTCTGCAACTCGGTCAGCGCCTCGAACGGGTGACGCCCACCGACCCGGCCGACGCCGCTGAGGCTGCCCGCGCGCCCGCCGAACGGCAGGTGGTTCTCCCAGTAGTTGGTCGTCTCGTTGATGTTCACAAGACCGGTCCGCGCCTCATCGGCAAACCTCAAGGCCCGCCTGAGGTCGCGGGTGAAGATCGCCGCCAGCAGCCCGTAGGGAGAGTCGTTGGTCATCGCGATCGCCTCCTCCAACGACGAGATCTCAACGATCGGCGCGATCGGTCCGAACGTCTCTTCGACGGCAGCGAGGGCATCGGCCGGCACACCGTCCAGCACAGTCGCGGGCCAGTAGAGCTCGGTAGGGAAGCCGGCGGCCCGCTGGCCGCCGGCCACCACCACAGCACCGCGCGCGACCGCATCGTCCACATGGGCGTCCATCTTCGCCGCCACACCCTCGTTGTTCAAAGGCCCGAGCACGGTCGACTCGAGTAACGGGTCGCCCAGCTGCACCGCCGACGCCACTCGCGCGGCGAGCAGCGAGACGAACTCCGCGCGCACGTCCTCGTGCACGAGCAGCCGCTCACCCGCCGTGCAGCTCTGCCCAGCGCACAGGAAGCAGCCCATCACAGCCGCGTCGGCGGCGGCCTCGAGGTCGGCGTCCTCGAGCACGACCAGCGGTCCGTTGCCGCCCATCTCGAGCAGCAGGCGCTTACCGGCCGCGCGCCGCGCGATCTGTAGGCCGGTCGCGGTCGAGCCGATGAAGCCGACGGCGGCCACCAGCGGGTGGCCGACGAGCTCGTCGCCCACGACCGGGCCGGGTCCCGTGACGAAGTTGAAGACGCCCGCCGGCAGGTCGGCTTCGGCGATGCACTGCGCCAGCAGCCCCGAGCAGTAGGCCGTGCTGGGCGCCGGCGTCCACACGACGGTGTTACCCGCCGCGAGCGCGGGCGCGACGACCTCAGCCGGCATCGTGTAGGGCCAGTTCCACGGGGTAACGACCGCGACCGGCCCGACCGGGCGGCGCAGCACAAGGACGCGCTTGCCGGGCGACGAGCTCGCAGGGATCGAGCCCTCGAGCCTCACCCCGTCCTCAGCGGCCCCATGCCACATCGCGACCAGCTCGTCGACCTCGTCGTATGACTCGCTCAGCGGCTTGCCCTGGTCGAGCGTTGCCGCCCGCGCGAGCTCGTCGCGACGGCTCGCGCACACCGCAGCCACCCGGTGCAGGTAGCGCCCCCGCGCGAACGCGGTCTCGCGTTCCCACGCCCCGAAGGCGGCGGCCGCGGCGGCCACCGCGGCACCCGCATCCGCACGCGTTCCCTCGGCCACCAGGCCGAGGTGCTCACCCGTCGCCGGGCTTGCCGCGGCGAAGCTCGCGCCCGTTTCCGCCGGGCGCCAGGTCCCGCCGATCAACAACTGCGTGCTCGAGCTCTCAGCGGCCATGGCTCCCTCGGATCCGGCCACACTCGGCCGGGACGTTTGACCTGAGCAGGTCGCGGTTGACCTGGGCAGGTGCGGTGATATATAAGTCTAATAACAGGGCTGGCAAGGCGGGATCTGTAGGTTCGGAGAGAGTTAGGAAGTGCAGCCGGGTGCAAGTCTCCACAGTGCGTAGCGCATGAGCGCGATCCTCCCCGATCTGGTTGAGGAAGGGGAACGACTACTCGCGCTGGCCCGCGATCAGGGCATCACGTTCGTGATGCTGGGCGGCGTGGCGGTGCGTCTGCACGCACCGGAGCTGCCGGCGTCCCTGGATCGCGAGTACAAGGATCTCGACTTCGCTGTGCCGAAGGGCGGCACCGGCGCCGCCGGCAAGCTGCTGGCGGGCGCCGGCTATGAACCGGAGGTCATGTTCAACGCGATGAACAGCAAGGAGCGCCTGCTGTTCCATGACACCACGCACGGGCGTCAGGTCGACGTCTTCGTCGGCGCCTTCCGCATGTGTCATGAGATCCCGCTGTCAGACCGGCTCGTGCCCGGGAGCGACACGGTGCCGCTGGCCGAGCTGCTGCTCACCAAGCTCCAGATCATCGAGCTCAACGAGAAGGACATCCGTGACACGGTGCTGCTGCTCCACGGTCACGAGGTCGCCGAGCACGACGACGACGCGGTCAACAGCGCGCGGATCGGGGATTTGTGCGCCTCCGACTGGGGGCTGTGGCGGACGATCACCGCCAACCTCGAGAACACCGCGGCGCACGTCCAGAGCTACGAGCTCAGCGAACCCGAGCAGGCGCGCGTGACCGGCCGGCTACGGCAGCTGCTGGAGCGGATCGAGGCGGCCCCCAAGAGCCGCGCCTGGAAGCTGCGGGCGCGGGTGGGGGAGCGCAAGCGTTGGTATGACCTGCCCGAGGAGGTAGAGCAGTGAGGATCTTCTTCGCGACCGACGTGCACGGCTCGGAGACCTGTTGGCGGAAGTTCCTGAACTCCGGCAAGCACTACAAGGCCGACGTGGTCATCCTCGGCGGTGACATGACCGGCAAGGCGCTCGTGCCGATCATCAGCGAAGGCGGCGATACCTGGCACTCGACCCTGCTCGAGAACCGTGAGACGCTCGTCGGCGAAGAGCAGGTCACGGAGTTCGAGCAAGCCGTCAAGCGCCGTGGTTACTACCCGTTCCGCACCGACCCGGACGAGCTGGCCGAGCTCTCAAGGGACGAGTCGCGCTGGCACGCACTGTTCGACGAGCACATGCTCAGAACCGTGCGCGAGTGGATGGAGCTCGCCGACGAGCGCCTCGCCGGCACCGGCATCCGCTGCTTCGTGTGTCCCGGCAACGACGACCAGCTCGAGGTCGACGACGTCATCCTTGAGGCCAAGAACGTCGAGCTCGGCGAGGGCCGCGTGGTCGAGCTCGGCAACTATCAACTTCTGTCCAGCGGCTGGGCCAACCGCACCCCGTGGGACACCTACCGCGAGGAGGACGAGCCGCAGCTCGCGGAACGCATCAACAAGATGGTCGAGCTGATCACGACCCCGCCCGAGCTCACGATCTTCAGCCTTCACTGCCCGCCTTACGGGACCGGGCTCGACGACGCGCCGGAGCTGACGGCGGACATGGATCTCAAGGACGCCGGTCACGCCGTCCACCCGGTCGGCTCCACGGCTGTCCGCGAGGCGATCGAGCGCTTCGGACCAGCGCTCTCGTTGCACGGCCATATCCACGAGGCGCGTGGCACCAAGCGGCTCGGCAAGACCTTGTGCATAAACCCCGGCAGCTCCTATGAGCAGGGCCAGCTGCTGGGGGCCGTAATCGACATCGAGGACGGCAAGCAGGTCAAGAAGTTCGTGCTCACAAGCGGCTGAGGCGGTCGCTTGAGGATCGTCTTGGCTGAGCTCACGCTCAGAGAAGAGGAGAGAAGGGGCATGTCCACAGAAGTGAGGAGCCACAGATGACGGTGACTGCGGGTAGTGGGGCCTTCCAAGAGCGCGACGTCTTCGTACGCAAGGCCACGGGGCTTGTGCGCGGCTGGTCGGTGCGCGACGCGTTCGTGTACGCCACGTTCGCGATCAACCTGGTGACGCTCGGTTGGTTCATCTTCGCCTCGGCGCCGTTCATTCCCAACGGCGGCCTGCTGTGGGCGGTCGTAGTTTCTGGCGCGTTCCTGATCTTCCAGGCGATCGTGTACGCGTCGCTGATCTCTGTGATGCCGCGCGCGGGCGGTGACTACGTCTGGATGAGCCGCGTGCTCGGTGGCGGTATCGGCTTCGTGCTGGCGGTGGCCGGCTGGTGGTTCATCCTCTGGTACTGGGTCCCGATCTACGCCAACATCCTCAACATCGAGGTGCTGGGGCCGCTGTCGGCGATCGTCGGCTGGCACAGCGGCGTGACCTTCTGGGCAGGCAATGCCGGCATTTTCGTCGCGTCGGTGATCACGGCGGTGCTTGCGTCGCTGTTCATCGCACTGGGGATCCGCACCTACGGGAAGATCCAGAAGTTCTGCTTCTACGGTGGCCTCTTCGGCCTGGCGGTGATGGCGATCATCTTGCTCGTCACGTCGCACACCGGATTCATCAACGACTTCAACAGCCAGGCCCACAAGCTCTACGGAACGACCGGCAACGCGTATGGCGCGACCGTGAAGGCCGGCACCGCCAAGGCGGGCTACGTCCCGACCAGCGTGGGCCACTTCAACTTCAGCGGCGTGTTGTTGCTAATCCCGATGCTGATGTTCTTCAACCTCTGGTCGAACTGGGGTGCGACGTTGTACGGGGAGGTCCGCGGCGCGTCTGACTTCCGCAAGAACATCTACGCCATGGGCGGCGCCCTGATCGCGACGACGATCGTCGCGGGCATCTTCTTCCTGCTGTTCGCGAAGACGTTCGGCTGGAACTTCTACATGGGCGGCAACAACGCGTTCTACCTGGGTACGGGCCCAACCGGTGTGTTCCCGTACCCGGCGACACTTGCGGCGATGATCTTCGGCAGTCCTGTGCTGCAGTTCATCCTGATCACGGTCATGTCGCTGTGGTTCTTCGGCTGGGTCGGGTCGGTGTTCCTGTCGTCGACGCGAGTCGTCTTTGCGGCCTCGTTCGACCGGATCCTCCCGGAGAGGGTTGCGAGCGTCTCCAAGAGCGGCGTCCCCTATTGGGCGCTGGCGCTGATGCTGCTGCCGTCGATCCCGCTGGCGGCGCTGTACGCATGGAGCCATTCATTCAGGTCCTACACGCTGGACGCGACGCTGGTGATCGCGATCACGTTCCTCGGCACCACCGTCGCGGCGGCGATCCTGCCGTGGCGCAAGCCGGAGATCTACAACGCCTCGCCGATCGCGAAGTACAAGATCCTAGGGATCCCATTGATCACGGCCGCCGCGCTGATGTTCGCCACGATCCTGATCTGGGCGCTGATCAAGTGGTTCTCCGACGGCGCCTACGGCGTCAACAACACGGACTCCTTCTACCTGATGGGCGGTATGTACGTGCTGGCGATCGGGATCTACGTGATCTCCCAGATCGTGCGCAAGCGCCAGGGAATCGACCTCAAGATGGTGTACGGGGAGATACCGGCCGAGTAGTAGGGAGGCCTGCCCTCCGCCCGCTCGCCCCGCTGGGCGGCGGGCGGGTTGGAGGGTGGTCGAGGGTCGAGGGCCTCCCGCTACCTGCGTTACGCCGAGTGCTTGAGCGTGAGCTTGAAAGTGGCCGCAGTCGTGGCGTGGCCGTTGGCCTGGGTGATCGTGACCGTGCCCTTGGTCGCCAGCTTGCGATGGGTCTTCAGCAGGCTCTTGCCTTTAGCGCTGAGGCCTGCCGTGATCGTTGCCGTGTGGCCTGCGCCGATGGAGTAGCTCTTGCCGGCAAGGACGAGCGTGATCCTGCGCTTCTTGTGGTGCCTGACCACCGTCTCTGTGTAGCGCACCGCGATCTTGCCCGCGCAGTTGGAGCCGCTCGCCCCACAAGCCAGCTTGACCAGCACCGCCTTGCCATTGAAACGGTCGCTCACCAGGGTGACGTGTGCCGCCGCCCCGGCATAGGTCACGGTCACCGAAGCGATCTCGGTACTGCCGTACTTGGGGGTCATCGTCGCCGTGAGCGTGTTCTCCCCGGGGGTCAGCGGCACCGTTGCGCTCCAATTGCCGCCGTACAGGGTGGCGGTGACGCCGTTCACGGTCACGCTCTTGACGCCCGAGCTCGAACCTGCGGTGCCGGTCACCGTCACGGGCGAGCTCGTCACCGTCGCGCCGTTGGCGGGTGAGGTGATCGTTAGGTGGGGTCGCACCTCAACCTTCGCGGCGGCCGCGTAGCCCTGGGCCCCTGCCTGCGTGCTTGCCGCGAACCCAAACGTCAGCAACAGCGAGATCGTCGCTGCTCCAGCCCGGATCTTCCTCATCGGTTTCCTCCCTATCGAGAACGTCACTCGGACGAAGGGCGGGCGGACAGAGGCGGCGGCTGCAACTGGCCTCGGCCTCGATGACCAAGCGCCCAGCTACACAACCTACATCGCGCGAGCGGACAATTGGCGATCTTCCCGGTGGTCGAGTGCCGGCGCCTCCGCTACTTGCGCTTCGCCGGTTGCTTGAGCGTGAGTGCGAACGTCGCCGCGGTCCTGGCGTGGCCGAACTGGCTGACCGTCACGGTCCCCTTGACCTCTAGCTTGTGGTGGGCCTTCAGCAGCCTCTTGCCGGTGCCGCTGAGGCCCGCCTTGACTGTCGCCGTGTGGCCTGAGCCGATCGAATAGCGCTTGCTGGCGACGACCACGATGGTCCGGTGCTTCTTGTGGTGCTTGACCACGGTCTCCGTGTAGCGCAGCGCGATCGTACCCCGGCAGCGGGAGCCGCTCGACGCGCACGCCAGCTTGACCAGCATGGCCTTGTCGTTGAAGCGCTTGCTCACCAGCGTGACGTGTGGCGGGCTGACGTGTGTCGGCTCCCCATAGGTCACGAGCACCGAGGCGGTCGCAGTACTACCGTCGGTGGTGGTCATCATCGCCGTGAGCGTGTTTTGCCCTTGGGTGAGCGGCACCGTCGCGGTCCAATTGCCGCCCGACACCGTCGCGGTGACGCCGTTAACGGTTACGCTCTTCACGCTCGAGCCCCCGCCGGCAGTGCCGGTCACCGTCACCGGCGAACTCGTCACGGTCGCGCCGTTGGCGGGCGAAGTGATCGCCACCACGGCCCGAAGCTCGGCCTGCGCCGCGGCCGCGTAGCCCTGGACCTCCGCCAGGCTCGTGCCGGTCGCGTAGCTCCATGTGATCGAGGTGGACCCGCCCGCCGGGACCATGCGCTGATAGTCGAAGAGGGCAGAGGGGTAAGTAGGCCCCCAGATCGTGTCGTCGAACGTCACCGAGTTGTACGGCGCCGCGAACGTCGCTGCACCCACCACGTTAGCCAAGCTCGGTGCGGAGGCCGTGTCGTCGATCGCGTACAGGGTGCCGGGCGCTGTGGACGGTCCGGGGTCCGTGCTGTCAGTGGTGCTGGGTGTGGTGAAAGCGGTCTGACCGGGGAACTCCCAGCCGGCAGTCGAGTCATTCAGGTCCGTCTCGTACTGGAGGTCGAGCGAATGGGCCTGTCCATCGGTGCTCGAATACGTGTCGGTGATGGTGGCCACGCGCCCGTTGTCGGTGTAGTCCGTGACCCGCTTGAGCGCGACGCCTGTCGACGCGAACGCGGTGCACGTCGATGACGTGGCCACGTAGATGTCCTCGGGGGTGCATTTGACCAGTGACTCGCTCTCGGTCGTCTGCGCGTTTCCGTTCGAGGAGTCGAAGCTGTCCACGCTCGCGCTCAGTGCCGGGAAGCCCGGCAGTGCGGCGCTTGCGCTGAAGAGGCTGGCGGCGCCATACGAGCCGTAAGCGTTCTGGCCGTCGACCTCGATCTCCGACCTCGGGAGATCCGCGTCAGAGTCAATGCGGTCGCTTTGCGAGGTGTAGAAACTGCTCGTGCAATTGAATATGGAATTCCCGACGTTCATTGCGCTCGTCCCGTCCACCAAATACGGGTACGGCCCGCAGTCCTCGATCGCGTCGCTGGCAGCGTTGGCGTACGGCGTCGCGTCGTCGAAGTAGTAGTCGTCTGGCGCATCACTCGAGTCCGTATCGATCTCGAAGTCGCTGAAGCCCACGCGCGGTCCGAGGAAGCTGGCGCTAGGGGTGGGAGACGTGCCGTGCGGCACGGCGAGGAGCTCGCAGCTGTTGCTGCTGAACGCAGACGGCGGCACGTCTACGGAGAAGGTCCCGTCCGCGGAGACCGGAATGCCAGTGCCTGCCGACCCGGCGTAGCCCCTCTGCTCCTGGCCGTTGTAGTAACAGTCGACATCGACCGCGTCACCCATGGTCCCGTCGGTGGTGCCCGAGACGGTGAATGTCTCGGTCGGGTTGGTTACCTGGTTCAGCAACAGCACCGAGCCGTCTGCCGGCGTCGTCACATTCGAGCTCGTGATCGTCGCCTGCGCGCTCGCGACGAACGCAAACGTCAGCAACAGCGAGATCGCCGCTGCTCCGCCCCTGATCTTCCTCACAGCTTCGCGCTCCCTATCACACCAGCACTCGACGCATGCTCACAGAGTCGGCGGTCGCTTCACTACTTGCGATGCTTGGCGGGCTGCTTGAGGGTCAGCTTGAAGGTGGCGCCAGTCGTCGTGTGGCCGTTGGCCTGGGTGACTGTGACCGTGCCCTTGGTGGCCAGCTTGCCGCGTGCCTTCAACAGCCGCTTGCCGGTCCTGCTGAGGGCAGCCTTGAGCGTCGCTGTGTGGCCTGAGCCGATCGAGTAGTGCTTGCTGGCAAGGATGAGCGTGACCCTGTGCTTCTTGTGGTGTTTGACCACGGTCTCCGTGTAGCGGAGCGTGACCTTGCCCCGGCAGCTGGAGCCGGCCGCCGCGCAGGCCAGCTTGACCAGGACCGCCTTGCCGTTGAAACGCTTGCTTCTCACGCTGATGCGTGGCGGCGGCGCATAGGTCACGGTCGCCGATGCGGTCGCGGTGTTGTCGTCGTTGGTGGTCATCGTCGCCGTGAGCGTGTTGTGCCCTCGGGTGAGCGGCACCGTTGCGCTCCAATTGCTGCTGGAGACCGTGGCGTTGACACCATTGACGGTCACGCTCTTGACGCCCGAGCCCCCGCCCGCGGTGCCGGTCACCGTCACCGGCGAGCTCGTCACGGTCGCGCCATTGGCGGGCGAGGAGATCGTCACCACCGGCCGCAGCTCAGCCTGCGCGGCGGCCGCGTAGCCCTGAACCTCAGCCAGGCTGGTGCCGGTCGCGTAGCTCCACGTGATCGATGTGGACCCGCCCGCGGGGATCATCCTCTGGTAGTCGAACAACGCCGACTGCTCTCCCGAGCCGTAGGCTGACCAGAGCGTGTTGTCGAACCGCACTGAGCTGTACGGGGCGGCGAACGTGACTGCGGCCACCGGGTTGGTAAGGCTCGGCGCAGCCGCCGTGTTGTCGATCCCGTACACGCTGCCGGGCGCCGACGCGGGAGCCGGACCCGTATCACCGGTGTTGTGCTGGCTGAACGAAGTCTCTCCAGGGAGCTCCCACCCGGCGGTTGAGTCCTCCAGGTCCGTTTCGTACATGAGGTCGATCGAGTGGGCCGACCCGTCGGTGCTCGAGAACGTGTCGGTGACGGTGGCAACCCGGCCGCTGCTGCTGTAACTCGTCACCCGCCTGATCGCGACGCCGCTGGACGCGAACGCGGTGCAGTCCGACGAGGTTGGGTCGTATGCATCGTTGGGTGTGCACTTGACGAGCGGCTCGCTCTCGGTGGTCTGCGCGTTGCCGGTGGAGGCGTCGAAGCTGTCCAGGCTCGCGGTCAGCACTGGGAAGCCCGATAGCGCGTCGCTGCCGCTGAACAGGCCGTCGGCCGAGTACGATCCGTACGCGTTCTGGCCGTCGATCTCGATCTCGGAGCGGGTGAGATCCGGGCTGGTATGGCTGTCGAAGACACCGGGCGCGTTGTAGAAGCTCCCGGCGCAGTTGAGCAGGTAAGGGCCGGTGTTCAGCGCGGTGGTACCGTCGACCAGGTACGCGTAAGGGCCGCAGTCGTCGATCGAGTCGCTCTGGCCGTCGGCGGCGGTCGTCGCGTCGTTGAAGTAGTAGTCGTACGCCGCGCCACTGTTGGCGCCGCTCGTGATCTTCGAGGTATAGAACTCGCTGAAGCCCACGCGAGGCCCGGTGTAACTGGTCCCCGTGGGCGGAGTGGTCCCGTGCGGCACGACGACGAGATGGCAGCTACCACCGGCGAAGTCCGACTGCGGCACGCTGACGGAGAAGCTCCCATCGGCGTTCACCGCGATCCCGCTGTCCGACGATCCCGCGTAGATCTCGCCGGTGCCGGTGCCGGTATAGCAGTCGATGTCGAACAGGTCACCGGTGGTCCCGCTGGTGGTGCCGGACACGGTGAACGTCTGGTCCGGGTTGGCGTCCAGGTTCTGCACCAGCAGCGAGCCGTCTGCCGGCGCCGTCACATTCGAGCTGGTGATCGCCGCCTGCGCGCTGGCGACGAACGCGAACGTCAGCAACAGCGACATCGCCGCTGCTCCACCCCTGATCTTCCTCATCGGTCCCTCCCGATCGACGACACCACTCGACGCATGCTTACAGAGTCGGCGGTCGCCTTGGCGTTTCTCCGGACGAAGGTTGGATCTCCAAGCGAACCGACGGCTGGCGTTCTTCCATTAGGCTCCCGCGCTCTGATATATAAGTCATATGAGCAGCTCAAGCCCGGCGCTGCCCGCGTCCCAGAGCATCGTGATCATCGGCGCGGGGATCGTCGGCAACAGCCTCGCCTACC
>Ga0182024_10021106_pt1 | contig 11848 bp, 8 predicted proteins | sample P32metaG_FD_120480 | JGI IMG/M metagenome (GOLD analysis project Ga0182024, IMG submission 120480) | Permafrost microbial communities from Stordalen Mire, Sweden - P3-2 metaG (Illumina Assembly) | ecosystem: Environmental > Terrestrial > Soil > Wetlands > Permafrost | place: Sweden: Stordalen... | reverse complement strand
TGCTGGCCGCGGGGGGACCGCGTGGAAATCACACCGCCAGGCACGACGCAGCTACCCGAGGCCGAGCGGATCGACTGGCTGCGGCTGATCCGCAGCGACCATATCGGGCCGCGGACGTTCCGTTCGCTGGTGAGCCATTTCGGCAGCGCCGGCGCCGCGCTGGAGCGGCTGCCTGATCTCGCGCGGCGCGGCGGCGCGGCGCGTCCGGGCCGCATCTGCAGCGAAGACGAGGCCCGCAGCGAACTTGCACGCTGCCGGCAGCTTGGCGTCAGCCTGATCGCGCCAGGCGAGACCGGCTATCCGCCACGGCTCGCCGCACTTGACGGTGCGCCGCCTTTGCTCGGCGTGCGCGGCGCGCTCGCGGTGCTGATGCGGCCGATGATGGCGATCGTCGGCTCCCGCAATGCGTCCGGCGCCGGACTCAAATTCGCAGCCAAGCTGGCGCATGACCTCGGCCAGGCCGGTTTTGTAATCGCCTCGGGACTGGCGCGTGGCATCGATCAGGCGGCCCATCGCGCCAGCCTGGGCAGTGGCACGGCGGCGGTGCTGGCCGGCGGACACGACAAGGTCTATCCGCCCGAGCACGAGGATCTGCTCGCCACGATGCTGGAATCCGGCAGTGCGATTTCCGAGATGGCGCTCGGCCATGTGCCGCGCGCGCGGGATTTTCCGCGCCGTAACCGGCTGATCTCGGGCGTCGCACTCGGCGTTGTCGTGGTCGAGGCCGCGCACCGCTCGGGCTCGCTGATCACCGCGCGCATCGCCGCCGAACAGGGCCGCGAGGTGTTCGCGGTGCCGGGTTCGCCGCTCGACCCGCGCGCCGCCGGCACCAACGAACTGATCAAGCAGGGCGCCACGTTGATCACCGAGGCCTCGGATGTCATCAACGCCGTCGCGCCGATCATGGAACGGCCGATCGAATTGCGCGAGCCGGATCGCACCGAGCCGCTCGAATTCGAACCCGATGCGGGCGATCGCGCGTGCATCGTCGACCTCCTCGGCCCCAGCCCGATCGGCCTCGACGACCTGATCCGGATGGCGGCGACCTCGCCCGGCATCGTCCGCACCGTGCTGCTCGAACTCGAACTGGCCGGGCGGCTGGAGCGCCACGGCGGCGGACTGCTGTCGCTGATCTAGCCGGCGCGAGATCAACCTTATCCGCGATAGATCGGCGCGCCGGCCGGGGCGCCGGTCGAGCCGCCGTCGACAAAGATCTCCGCGGCCTGGATATTCGAGGCCTCGTCGGAGGCGAGGAACAGCACCGTCCGGGCGATTTCCTCCGGCTCGCCAAGGCGCCCGATCGGAATGCTGCGGGAAATCCGCTTGTCCAGCGCCGCATAAGCCTCGGGGGTCGGCGCCGCCCCGTTCCAGATCGGGGTCCGCGCCGCGCCGGGCGATACCACATTGACCCGGATGCCGCGCGGCGACAGCTCCGAGGCCATCACCCGCGCCATCGCCCGAACCCCGGCCTTGCTCGCGGCATAGGCGGCATAGCCGGGATTGCCAAGCACCGAGATCACCGACCCGTTCAGGACGATCGATGCGCCGTCGTTGAGATGCGGCGCGGCCGCCTGCACGGTGAAGAACACCGCGGTGATGTTGGTCCGGATCACCGAATCAAACGCGGCAAGCGTGGTGCCCCCGATCGGCGTATTGCCGGGAATGCCGGCATTGGCGAACACGATGTCGAGTTTGCCGAATTTTTCCACCGCCCGCGCCACCGCCGCTTCGGTCGCCGCGATATCGGTGGCATCGGCCACGATCGCGAGCGCGTTCGACCCAAGTTCTGCCGCGGCGGCGTCGAGCGTCGCCTGGTTCCGCCCGGTGATGGCGACGCGGGCGCCCTCCTTCACGAACAGCCGCGCGGTGGCGAGCCCGATCCCGCTGTTGCCGCCGGTAATCAACGCCGTCTTGTTGGCAAGCCTCACGGCAATCTCCCGTGGTTGCATCATTAAACTAGGTTGCGATCTAGCGCGCCTGGTTTCATAATGCAACTGCACAACCCCGTGATGGGCGACAGATCGTGGCCAGGAGAGGCGGAGGACCGAGATGGTGAAACGGACGAGTTTCGAGCAGGCCGAATGCCCGGTGGCGCGCTCGCTGGACGCGCTTGGCGACTGGTGGTCGCTGCTGATCATCCGCGACGCCTTGCTGGGTGCCCGCCGTTTCGGCGAATTCCACAAGCGTCTGGGGCTTGCGAAGAACATCCTGACGGTTCGGCTGCGTGCGCTGGTGGAGCACGGCATCCTGAAGACCGCGCCGGCCTCCGACGGCAGCACCTATCGGGAATATGTGCTGACGCCGAAGGGCCGCGGGGTGTTTCCGATCCTGGTGGCGTTGCGACAGTGGAGCGAGGAATTTTCGCCTGAACCAGCCATCGCGACCGAGCTGGTGGACCGCGACAAGGGCCGGCCGGTGCGGAAACTCGAGCTGCGTTCCCGGGACGGCCGGTTACTCGGCCAAGGCGAAACCGAGTTGCGGCCAAATCCCAGGCTGAAACCGCGTCGGCGCATTTCCGCTTGAGCGCCTATCCGATTGCGCGATTTTTGGGAGGACACAGCCAAAAGCTGTACACTCTGGACGTGTATTTTGCAACTTTTTGGATAGGAATCGGCACTTCCTGGAGACCTCATCAACATCAGACGATTTGACAGGGGCCTCCGCTGCACCCATGTTCGGGTCGAAACGGTCGACGCGAGTCCCGCGGAAGCGGCCTTTATTTTTCCCGTAAGCCATTGGAATGACATGAATATCGTCATTGTCGAGTCGCCGGCGAAAGCCAAGACGATCAACAAATATTTAGGCGCGTCCTACGAGGTCCTGGCCTCGTTCGGCCATGTCCGCGATCTCCCGGCGAAGAACGGATCGGTCGATCCGGAGGCAAACTTCCAGATGATCTGGGAGATCGACCCCAAGGCGGCAGGCCGGCTCAACGACATTGCGAGGGCGCTGAAGGGTGCCGACAAGCTGATCCTCGCCACCGACCCCGATCGCGAGGGCGAAGCGATCTCCTGGCACGTGCTCGAAGTGCTGAAGGAAAAGCGGGCGCTGAAGGACCAGAAGATCGAGCGCGTCGTATTCAATGCCATCACCAAGCAGTCGGTGACGGACGCCATGAAGCACCCGCGCGAGATCGACGGCGCGCTGGTGGCTGCCTATATGGCGCGCCGCGCGCTGGATTACCTGGTCGGCTTCACGCTCTCGCCGGTGTTGTGGCGCAAATTGCCGGGCGCGCGCTCGGCCGGCCGGGTGCAGTCGGTGGCGCTGCGGCTGGTCTGCGACCGCGAGCTCGAGATCGAGAAATTCGTGCCGCGCGAATACTGGTCGCTGGTCGCCACCCTGACGACGCCGCGCGGCGAAGCCTTCGAGGCACGCCTGGTCGGCGCCGACGGCCGGAAGATCCAGCGCCTCGACATCGGCAACGGCGCGGAAGCCGAAGATTTCAAGAAGGCGATCGAGGCCGCCAATTTCACCGTCTCCGCCGTCGAAGCCAAGCCCGCCCGCCGCCACCCGCAGGCCCCCTTCACCACCTCGACGCTGCAGCAGGAGGCGAGCCGGAAACTGGGCTTTGCGCCGGCGCATACCATGCGGATCGCGCAGCGGCTCTATGAGGGCATCGACATCGGCGGCGAAACCACCGGCCTCATCACCTACATGCGGACCGACGGCGTGCAGATCGCCAACGAGGCGATCACCCAGGCGCGCAAGGTGATCGGCGAGGACTATGGCAACGCCTATGTGCCGGATGCGCCGCGCCAGTACCAGACCAAGGCCAAGAACGCCCAGGAAGCGCACGAAGCCATCCGCCCCACCGATTTGTCGCGCCGCCCCGCCGACATGCGCCGCCGGCTCGATACCGATCAGGCAAGACTCTATGAACTGATCTGGATCCGCACCATCGCGAGCCAGATGGAATCGGCGGAACTGGAACGCACCACGGTTGATATCGCCGCCAGAGCCGGCTCGCGCGTGCTCGAACTGCGCGCCACCGGGCAGGTGATCAAATTCGACGGCTTCCTTGCGCTCTACCAGGAGGGCCGCGACGACGACGGCGACGACGAGGACAGTCGCCGCCTCCCCGCCCTGAGCGAGGGCGAAGCGCTGAAGCGTCAGGCGCTCGCCGTCACCCAGCATTTCACCGAGCCGCCGCCGCGTTTCTCGGAAGCTTCGCTGGTCAAGCGCATGGAAGAGCTCGGCATCGGCCGGCCCTCCACCTACGCCTCGATCCTGCAGGTGCTGAAGGATCGCGGCTATGTCAGGCTCGAGAAGAAGCGGCTGCATGGCGAGGACAAGGGCCGCGTCGTGGTCGCGTTCCTGGAAAATTTCTTCGCCCGCTATGTCGAATATGATTTCACCGCCGATCTTGAGGAGCAGCTCGACCGCATCTCCAATAACGAGATTTCCTGGCAGCAGGTGCTGAGGGATTTCTGGGGCGACTTCATCGGCGCCGTCAACGAGATCAAGGACCTGCGCGTCACGCAGGTGCTCGACGCACTCGACGACATGCTGGGACCGCACATCTATGCGCCGCGCGAGGATGGCGGCGATCCCCGGCAATGTCCGACCTGCGGCACCGGCCGGCTCAATCTCAAGGCCGGAAAATTCGGCGCCTTCGTCGGCTGCTCGAATTATCCGGAGTGCCGCTACACCCGGCCGCTCGCGGCCGACAGCGAGGCCAGCGCCGATCGCATCCTCGGCAAGGATCCGGTGTCCGATCTCGACGTCATCGTGAAGGCCGGACGGTTCGGTCCCTATATCCAGCTCGGCGAGCAGAAGGATTATGCCGAGGGCGAAAAGCCGAAGCGCGCCGGCATTCCGAAGAACCTGTCGCCCGGCGATATCGAGCTTGAGCTTGCGTTGAAACTGCTGTCGCTGCCGCGCGAGATCGGCCGGCACCCCGAGACCGGCGAGCCGATCACCGCGGGTCTTGGCCGCTTCGGCCCGTTCGTGCGCCATGAAAAGACCTATGCCAGTCTCGAGGCCGGCGACGAGGTGTTCGACATCGGGCTCAACCGGGCGGTCACGCTGATCGCCGAGAAGATCGCCAAGGGACCGAGCGGACGCCGTTTCGGTGCCGATCCCGGCAGGCCGCTCGGCGAGCATCCGACCCTTGGTGGCGTCGCCGTCAAGAACGGGCGCTACGGTGCCTATGTCACGGCCGGCGGCGTCAATGCGACGATCCCGAGCGACAAGACCGCGGAGACCATCACCTTGCCGGAAGCCATCGCGCTGATCGACGAGCGCGTGGCGAAAGGCGGCGGCAAGCCGAAGCGCGGCAAGAAGGCAACGCCGGCGAAGAAGGCCGCAGCCAAGGCGGACCCTTCCAGCCCGGCGGCGAAGCCGGCCAAAAAGCCGGCGGCGAAGAAATCCGCGGCAAAACCGAAATCCGATGCCACCAGCAAGGCGCGCGCGCCGGTGACGGCAACCGCCAAGACATCGCCCGCCAAGGCTACCAAGCCCGTCGCGAAAAAGAGCGCCGGCAAGGCAAGCGGATAAGTGGCCACGCAGCACGACAGGGAATTTCCCGGCCGGGACGCCATCGTCGCCTTCATCCGCGCGCATCCCGGAAAGGTCGGAACCCGTGAAATCGCCCGCCAGTTCGGCCTCAAGAATGCCGATCGGGTGCAATTGAAAAACCTCCTGCGCGAGCTCGCGGACGAAGGCACGATCGCCAGGCGCGGCAACAAGGTCCACGAGCCGGCGGCGTTGCCGCCGACCGTGATCGCCGACATCACCGGCCGCGACCGCGACGGTGAATTGATCGCCACCCCTACCGAATGGGATGAGGTGGAAGGCGGCGAACCGCCGAAAATACGCATTCACATCCCGCGCCGACCGCAGCCGGGCACCGCCGCCGGTGTCGGCGACCGCGCGCTGCTGCGCGTGGAGAAATCAGGCGACGGCGAAGCCGGCGTCTACAGCGGACGCGTCATCAAGGTCGTCGATCACGCCCGGACACGCCTGCTCGGGATTTATCGCGCCCTGCCCGGCGGCGGCGGACGTCTGATTCCGGTCGACAAGAAGCAGGCCGGCCGCGAGCTGAACATCGCCAAGGCGGACAGCAACGGCGCCGAGGACGGCGATCTCGTCAGCGTCGATCTGGTCCGCTCGCGCGGATTCGGGCTTGCCCCCGGCAAGGTCCGGGAACGGCTCGGCTCATTGGCATCGGAAAAGGCGGTCAGCCTGATCGCCATCCACGCCCATGAGATCCCGCAAGTCTTCTCGCCAGCGGCGCTGCGCGAAGCCGAAGCGGCAAAGCCGGCGGCCCTGTCCGGCCGCGAGGACTGGCGCGCACTGCCGCTCGTCACCATCGATCCGCCCGACGCCAAGGACCATGACGACGCGGTGCATGCTGAGGCCGATTCCGATCCCAACAACAAGGGCGGCTATCTGCTTCATGTCGCCATCGCCGACGTCGCCTTCTATGTGCGGCCGGGCTCGGCGCTCGACCGCGACGCGCTGACACGCGGCAATTCGGTGTATTTCCCGGATCGCGTGGTGCCGATGCTGCCGGAGCGCATCTCCAACGATCTCTGCTCGCTGGTGCCCGGGGAGCCCCGCGGCGCGCTCGCGGTGCGGATGGTGATCGGCGCTGACGGCCGCAAGCGTTCGCACAGCTTCCACCGGATCCTGATGCGCTCGGCCGCCAAGCTCAACTATGCGCAGGCGCAGGCGGCGATCGACGGGCGGCCCGATGACATGACCGGCCCCCTGCTCGATTCAATTCTGAAGCCGTTGTACGATGCCTATGCGGTGGTGAAGCGCGCCCGCGACGAACGCGATCCGCTCGATCTCGACATTCCCGAACGCAAGATCCTGTTGAAGCCCGACGGCACGGTCGATCGCGTGATCGTGCCGGAGCGGCTCGACGCGCACAAACTGATCGAAGAATTCATGATCCTGGCCAATGTCGCCGCGGCCGAAATGCTTGAAAAGAAGGCGCTGCCGCTTATCTACCGGGTGCATGACGAACCGACGCTCGAGAAGGTCCACAATCTCCAGGAATTCCTGAAGACGCTCGACCTGCCCTTCGCCAAAAGCGGCGTCTTGCGGCCGGCTCTGTTCAACCGGGTGCTGGCGCAGGTCAGAGGTCATGATTCCGAACCGCTGGTGAATGAAGTGGTGTTGCGCTCGCAGGCCCAGGCCGAGTACGCCGCCGAGAATTATGGCCATTTCGGTCTCAACCTGCGGCGCTACGCGCATTTCACCTCGCCGATCCGGCGCTACGCCGATCTTGTCGTGCATCGCGCCCTGATCCGGGCTCTTGGCCTCGGTGACGGCGCCCTGCCGGAGACCGAGACGGTGGAAAGCCTGAGCGAGGTCGCGGCCGAGATTTCCGTCACCGAGCGGCGTGCCATGAAGGCCGAACGCGAAACCGCCGACCGCCTGATCGCGCATTTTCTCGCCGACCGCATCGGGGCGACCTTTCAGGGCCGCATCTCCGGCGTCACCCGCGCCGGGCTGTTCGTCAAGCTCAGCGATACCGGCGCCGACGGCCTGATCCCGATCCGCACTCTGGGATCGGAATATTTCAACTACGACGAGACGCGTCACGCGCTGGTCGGCTCGCGCAGCGGTGCCATGCACCGGCTGGGTGACGTGGTCGACGTTCGTCTGGTAGAAGCGGCACCTGTAGCGGGTGCGCTGCGGTTCGAACTGCTCTCGGAAGGCCGGGTCACGCCGCGCGGTCGAAAGCGCGAACGCGGCCGTGGCGAAGGCCCAAAGGTGCAGACGAGCGCACCAGCCAGCAACCATCCGGGCCGCAACCCGCGCAAGAAAGACCGCAAGCCGGGCCCGCGCAGGCCTGGCAAATCGAAGAAAGGCAAATCATGGAAACCGTGACTGCCGCGACCAAAATCTGGACCCGAGATTACGGATCAACCGGAAAGCGCGACGTCTGGGCCGCGATGAAACGCGGCTTTCGCGGCCGCTGCCCGCGTTGTGGCGAAGGCAGACTGTTTCGCGCCTTCCTGAAGGTCGATAATAGCTGTTCGGTGTGCGGCCTGGACTTCACGCCGCACCGCGCCGACGACCTGCCCGCCTATCTCGTCATCGTCATCGTCGGGCATATCATGGTGCCGCTGGCGTTGATGATCGAGACCAACTTTGCGCCGCCGGTCGCGTTGCAGCTCGCGATCTATTTGCCGATCACCCTCGTCGCCTCGTTATTGTTGCTGCAACCGGTGAAGGGCACCGTGGTCGGCGTGCAATGGGCGTTGCGCATGCACGGCTTTGACGAGAATGCGGTGGACGACATTCCGCCAGTATAGCCGATCGAAGACCAGGGGTGAATTGGGGGTGGAATGAGCGAAGCCGCAAAAGCCGGAAAAGAAGAAAAAGAAGCCGATCACCACCCCTATTTCCGCCCCAAGGATGCCGCCACCCTGATCCTGGTCGATCGTAGTGCCGCGGTGCCAAAAGTTCTGGTGGGCAAGCGCCACGACAAGGTGGTGTTCATGCCCGGCAAATTCGTCTTCCCCGGCGGCCGCGTCGACAAATCCGACAACCGCGTCCCGGTCGCCGCGCCGATTCCGCAGGCGCTCGAAGCCAATTTGCTCAAGGGCAGTCCGAAAATCACGCCGTCGCGGGCGCGTTCGCTGGCGATCGCCGCGATCCGCGAAGCCTGCGAGGAAACCGGCCTCTGTCTCGGCCGCAAGAGCAGCGGCGCGATGCCGGCGCTCGACGGCCCATGGACGCCGTTTGCCGAAGCGGGCCTGTTGCCGGATCCATCCGGACTGTACCTGATCGCGCGCGCCATCACCCCGCCGGGCCGGGTGCGGCGCTTCGACACCAGGTTCTTCACCGCGGATGCCTCGGCGATTGCCCATCGGGTCGAGGGCGCGATTCACGCCGACGCCGAACTGGTGGAGCTGGTGTGGGTCGAGATCGGATCAAAGCCGCTCGCCGACCTCCACGCCATGACCAGGAATGTTCTGAACGAACTCGAAAAGCGCCTCGCCACCGGACCGCTCCGTCACGACGCCATGGTGCCGTTCTTCCATTTCTACGGCGGCCGGATGCATCGGGACGTGCTGGGGGCGTAGGGTGGGCAAAGCGATGCGAAATTCTGGCCGGGGACGCTTTCAGCCGTCATTGCTCGTCATTCCGGGACGCGCCTCTTGGCGCGGGCCCGGAATCCATGCGCCCGATCGTGGTTATGGATTCCGGGCTCGCGCCGTGCGCGCCCCGGAATGACGGTTGTGTTGGGAACTGACGAAAAAACAAAATAATCTTCTGCGTCGCATGCGATGGCGCGGCGCTGCTTGATCCCCTATCTGTCGCCCAACCACAACCAACCTGGAATGGGGCGATGGCAAAACGTCAGTTGCGGCTCGGCGCGTTCATGCGGCCGGTCAGCATTCACACCGGGGCGTGGCGCTATCCCGGCGCCTGGCCGGATGCCAATTTCAATTTTGCCCATATCAAGCGCCTGATCCGCAAGCTCGAGGCCGGAAAATTCGACGCCTTCTTCATGGCCGACCATCTCGCCGTGCTGAACATGCCGATCAATGCGCTGAAGCGCAGCCACACCGTCACCTCGTTCGAGCCGTTTACGCTGCTGTCGGCGCTGGCCGGCGCCACCGACCATATCGGGCTGATCGCGACCGGTTCGACCACCTTCGACGAGCCCTATCATGTCGCCCGGCGCTTCGCCTCGCTCGATCACATCAGTGGCGGGCGCGCCGGCTGGAATATCGTCACCACCTCCAATCCGGACGCCGCGCTCAATTTCGGGCTCGAGGATCACATGGAGCACGCCGAGCGCTACAAGCGGGCGCGCGAATTCTACGATGTCGTCACCGGCCTGTGGGATTCCTTTGCCGACGACGCTTTCGTCCGCGACGTCGAGGCCGGGCTCTATTTCGATCCGGCCAAAATGCATGTGCTCGATCACAAGGGCAAATACCTGAAAGTGCGCGGGCCGCTCAACATCGCCCGCCCGGTGCAGGGCTGGCCGGTGATCGTGCAGGCCGGCGCATCGGACGACGGCCGGCAGCTCGCGGCGGAAACCGCGGAAGCCGTCTTCACCGGTGGCGGCAGCCTCTCCGACGGGCAGAAGCTCTATGCCGACATCAAGGGCCGCATGGACAGGCTCGGCCGCGACCGCGATCACCTGAAGATCCTGCCCGGTGCCTTCGTCGTGGTCGGCGACAGCGTCGAGGAGGCCGAGGAAAAGCGCGCGCTGCTTGACAGCAGGGTGCATTACGACAGCGCCATCGCATCGCTGTCGGTGATCCTCGGCACCGATGCGTCGGGCTTCGATCCCGATGGCCAGTTGCCCGACATCCCCGAGACCAACGCCTCAAAGAGCGGCCGTCAGCGGCTGGTCGACGTCGCTGCCCGCGACAAGCTCACCGTGCGCCAGCTCGCGCAGCGCGTCGGCGGTTATGGCGGACTCGCCTTCGTCGGCACCCCCTCCGGCATTGCCGACCAGATGGAAGAGTGGCTGACGAGCCATGGCTGCGACGGCTTCAACATCATGTTCCCGTTCCTGCCCGCCGGCCTCGACGATTTCGTCGACAAGGTGGTGCCGGAACTGCAACGGCGCGGAATTTTTCGCACCGAGTATGAGGGGCGGACGCTGCGGGAAAATCTCGGCCTGCCGCGGCCGAAAAACCGCTTCTTCGATAACTGATCGGCGGAATCAATCCTCGTCGCGAAGCTGTGCTTCAAGCAGTCGCGCCAGATAGGCTTCCAATTCTGAAAAATCCAAATTTCCCTCGTGCCAGGCGCGATCCGCCGCACGCAGCCCCGCAACATATCCGGTGCGATCTTCTCGTATTCGCTCGGGTACAATCTTTTTGCCGGGCAATAGACTGCCGGATTTGACGCAGAGCAAATAGTAACAAGTTGCCCTTGCAGTTCTGCCGTTGCCTTCAATGAATGGATGGATCCAATTCAAGCGCCAGAGCCCGTAGGCCGCCATCTCAGTCGGCGTCCAATTGAACCAGTTCTCATGGATCGTTGAAATAAATCGGCCCATGAACTCGGGAACCTCCTTGAAGTGAGGAGGCAAATGGTCGCCGACATAGATAGGTTCCTCTCGGAATCGGCCACCAAACTGAGATATGTTCGCGACTGCCACGTGGTTAAGCGCCCAGAGGGTGTATTCGTCGAGCGCGGTGTAGCCTTGCATCAATCCGATTTCGACGCAGTTCGTCAGCAGGTCGTATTGTCGGAGAAGGTTTCTTTCCTGGACGAGATCAAACAATGCGGGATCGTCACCTTCCGAAACAATCATTCGAAAAAAGAGCCCGCGAAAGGGCTCTTCCTCCCAGTTCAGCGCGCGGGTAGTCGCATCAGAATGCTGTTGGCGGCATTTCTTGCCGTTTCTTTGGTAATTCCCGAATTCGCTGGCGCGTTACCGTATGCGAAACTGATGCGTTGTTCCCTGAGCTGGTCATCGGTCACGCCCGAAGCCCGGGCTCGTTCCAATAGGCGGTCAAGCTCGGGGCGTGCCGGAGCCGGTTTCAGGACCGATTTGCGCATTGCCATACGGTCGTTCCGTTCTTCATTGCCAAGGATAGTTCTACCGTTTGTGAGCAATATATAACAACCAGCCGTTGCAGGACAGTCAATGTCGAGGATTTCCTGATCAGGTTTGTCCCACCTGACATAGAACGCGGCGCTGTGTCCTACGGCCAAGAATCGAGTGGCGCAGCGCGGGCACCGGGAGGCTCCAATCCGGCTCGTTCCGGGCCCGCCAAAAACCGCTTCCCTCGAGGCCTAACCCGTCCTATTCGTGAGAGTGCGGTTTTTTGGTCCGATTGATGCGGCCGCACATTTGCTCTGACGAGGCGCACAGGATTGCCTTCGGCTTTTCACCGCCTGACGAGCCGTACTTTGC
>Ga0182024_10021105_pt1 | contig 11848 bp, 14 predicted proteins | sample P32metaG_FD_120480 | JGI IMG/M metagenome (GOLD analysis project Ga0182024, IMG submission 120480) | Permafrost microbial communities from Stordalen Mire, Sweden - P3-2 metaG (Illumina Assembly) | ecosystem: Environmental > Terrestrial > Soil > Wetlands > Permafrost | place: Sweden: Stordalen... | reverse complement strand
TGCCCCAGCCCGAATGTGTGAGGCCGCTGAAGTGGCGCTTGCTCTTCATGCGTGACGCTTGATCTTTGGTGAGCGCGTAGCGGATAGTGACGGCGCGCGAGCCGCAGTAGAACTTCTCCATGCGGAGGCGCATCGCGGCCTTGTGCAGCAGCTTGTGCGCGACCGCCCAGGAGCCTGCGGGGGTGCGGTGCTCGGGGGCGAGGACGTGGGAGTGGCCGAGGGACTTCTGGAGGGCGGACTGGGTGATGTTGTTGCCGGCGTCGTCCTCGGTCTGGTGGCCGCGCAGCCAGTGGTACATGCGGTCGCCCCAGACGGAGTCGAAGAGCCGGTGCATTCCGGTACGATCAAGCGCGAGCAACTGCTCCATGGTGGTAATGCCCTTGGCGTGCAGGCGGGCCTCGGTGCGCGCACCCACGCCGGGGAGGTCGCGCAGCTCTAAATGAGCAATTGCCTTTGGCAATTGCGACGGTAATAGTCCGATGAGGCCGTCGGGCTTCTGCATGTCGCTGGCGATCTTGGCGAGGTAGCGGTTGGGCGCCATGCCGATGGAGCAGCGCAGCGCCTCGCCGACATTTTTGTAGATGGACTGCTTGATGGCGAGGCCGATCTGACGGGCGCGGGGCGGCTCCTGCTCGCGGCCCATGAGCTGGCAGACCATCTCGTCGATGGAGGGAGTATGCGCGACCGGGCAGCAGAGTTCAATCGCCTCGGCGATGGCGTGCGAGTGCTTCGCGTATTCGTCGTGGCTGCCGTCGACGAGGATGATGTCGGGGCAGATGCGCTTGGCCTCGCCGACCTGCGTGCCAGTGCGGATGCCGAGCGCCTTGGCCTCATAGCTGGCGGCGATGCAGCAGGTGGTGTCGGCGAGCATGGGCACGACGGCGAGCGGACGGTTGCGGTATCCGGGGTGGAGCTGCTGCTCGACCGAGGCGAAGAAGGAGTTTAAGTCAATGTGCAGGAAGGCGAAGCGGTCGGGTTGGGCGGCGTCGGCCATACAGGCGATTATATTCGCCTTGCCTTCGCCTTTGTTTGCCGCCTTTGCAGAGGGGGGTTATTTGCCGGTATCGATCTTCAGGTCGATGTTGAAGTCATTCCTGGAGTCGAAGGAGCTGATGGTGCGGTTGGCGCTCTTTTTGCCATTCATCTCCGCCCAAAGCGCATAGTCGATGTTCTGCGATAACTGGCCGAAGCGGTAGCCGCCGTTTGCATCCGTGATAAAGCTTTTCACCGTCAGGGTATGGGAGTTCTTGAGGTAGACCACCGCACCGGAGAGCGCAGCGCCTGCCTTGGTTTGCACCCTGCCCTGCACGACGCGCTGCGATGGCCCACGCTGCTGCGCGGCGACGGTCTGCTCACAGGCGTTCGCGAAGAGCATACCAAAGGAGAGGCAAGCCAACAGAAGGAATTGCACGGGCCCGCTAAAGGAGAGGAGGCGCTTCATGATGCTGAGTATACGCCCCATGGAACGGGCTATTCTTCTTCCTCGTCGACGACGATGGCAGTGTCTTCGTCGTCATAGCCTTCGGTATCGACCGGCGCGAGTTCAAGCGGGTCGCTGGAGACGACTTCAAGATCGACGCCGCATTCATCGCACTGGAGGACTTCGCCTTCGTCCACATCGTCCGCATCGATGTCGAGCGGACTATCGCATTCAGGGCAAACAACGGCCATGCCAGAACCCTCCAAAGAATTTACAGCCGCGCGCTCCCTTAGGATGTCAGGAACCGCTGTGGGGCAGCTTCGCTATTTTTAGCGGCCCGCACCACACGGCGTCAAGCGAGGAAAAGTCATTTGATTGCAACGGCGAAGTCTGCCTGTCATGGCCGGAAACTCGCGTCAGCTATGCTGGATGGGAGACAGCATGCCCCGTTCCGGTCCGATCTCGATGACATTTCCTCCGTTTGCCGGAGCTACGCGCAAAATCGTTCTTGCGAATGTCATTTTCTTCTTTGGCTTCGCTCTGCTTGGATGGGTCTCGCCTGGAGCGGCCAGTCTTCTGATGCAGCATCTTCTTCTGGAGCCGCTGGCCGTGACGCGCGGCGAGTTGTGGCAACTGCTCAGTTACGCCTTCGTGAATCAGGGTCTGCTCAACATGGTGTTTGGAATGCTGACGCTGTGGTTTACAGGATCTTTGCTGGAAGGAGCCTACGGCGCGCGCTGGGTGACAGAGCTGTATTTCACCTCGGTGATCGGCGGTGCGGTCATCGCTTCGTGCCTCACCTTCACGCATCTGCTCGGCCTTCAGCCGAAGGTGGCCGCGGTGGGCGCATGGAGCGGCATCTTCGGCCTGATGGTGGCCATTGCGATCCTGTTCGGGGAACAGGAGTTTTTGCTCTGGTTCGTCATCCGGCTGAAAGCGAAGTATATGGTGGCGATTTATATTTTGATCGCCGTGGCGATTCTGCTGAAGCAGGCGGATGCCTTCGGCGCGCTGCTGGAGCTCTCCGGCGCGCTGTGTGGATATCTCTTCGTCAAGCTGGCACCACGGCGCGGCATCGCGTTCGGGCTGTCGGAGCGCTATTTCGGTCTGCGCAACGAATACTACCGGTGGAGACGGCGCCGGGCCGCGAAGAAGTTCACGGTGTATATGCGCAAGCAGAATCGAGACGTGCACTTTGATGGCAATGGGCGCTACATCGATCCGGACGATGTACCCAGAGACCCGAATGACAAACGGTGGATGAACTAGCTGCATCCCGGTTGTGAGTTTCGTAATCCAATCGATAGAGGCTCAATCATGCAGAGAAAGACTCTTGGAAACTCCTCCATTCAGGTGGCACCTTTTGCCTTCGGCGGCAACGTCTTTGGCTGGACGATCGATGCGGAGCGATCGTTTGCGATCCTCGATGCCTTTGTCGACCGCGGTTTCAACTTCATCGATACGGCCGATGTCTACGCGAGATGGGTGCCGGGCAACCATGGCGGCGAGTCGGAGACGATCCTCGGTCAATGGCTTGTGCGCAGCGGCAAGCGCGACAAGGTGGTGCTGGCGACCAAGGTCGGCATCGAAATGGGCGAGGGCAAGAAGGGGCTCAGCCGGAGGTACATCCTCGAGGCCGTGGAGGCTTCGCTGAAGCGCCTGCAGACGGACCGCATCGACCTGTATCAGTCGCACAAGGATGATGAGGCCACTCCCATCGAAGAGACGCTGGGGGCTTACGCGCAGCTGATCGAGCAGGGCAAGGTACGCATCATCGGCGCTTCGAACTACAGCGGCGAGCGGCTCGCCGAGGCGCTGGAGACGGCCGAGCGGGAGGGGCTGCCGGTCTACCAGATGCTGCAGCCGGAGTACAACCTGCACGCGCGCCATGCGTACGAGACGCAGCTGGAACCGGTAGTGAAGAAGTTTGGGCTGGGAGTGATTCCGTATTTCTCTCTGGCCAGCGGATTTCTTACTGGCAAGTACAGGACGAAGGAAGATGCCAAGGGCGCGAAGCGCGAGCAGATGGTGGGCAAGTACTTCGATGAGCGCGGCGAGAAAATCCTGAAGGCTCTCGATGAGGTATCGATGAAGACCGGAGCGCTACCGGCGACGATTGCGCTGGCGTGGCTGCTGGCGCAGCCGACGATTACTGCGCCGATCGCGAGCGCTACGAGCGTGGAGCAGCTTGAGAGCCTGCTGGCGGCTGTTGATCTGAAACTGGAGCCGGCGGCTCTCGAAAAACTGACACAGGCCAGCGCTTACTGAAGTTAGTTGCGGACGACTGTCCGCAGGTGCAGCTCCTTCATCTGCTGCTCGCTGACTGGGGTGGGGGCATCGACCATCAGGTCGATGGCCTTGGCGGTCTTGGGGAAGGCGATGACCTCGCGCAGGCTAGTGGCGCCGGCGAGGATCATCACGATGCGGTCGAGGCCGAGGGCGATGCCGCCGTGCGGGGGCGTGCCGTACTCGAGGGCGTCGAGGAAGAAGCCGAAGCGAGCCTTGGCCTCCTCGTCGCTCATGCCAAGCGAGCGGAAGATCTCCGCCTGCACATCCTGGCGGTGAATACGGATGGAGCCGGAACCGAGCTCAGTGCCGTTGAGCACGATGTCATAGGCGAGGGCGCGGACGGCGCCTTTGTCACTGGTGAGGCGGCCAGCCTTGATGTCTTCCTCATGCGGCGAGGTGAAGGGGTGGTGCGCCGCGTTCCAGGTCTTCGCCTCTTCGTCCCACTCGTACATGGGGAAGTCCGTCACCCAGAGGAATTTGTAGTCGTTGGCGGTGCCGGTCTGGGCAAAGAGCCCATGTTTGTCGGCGAACTTCTTCGCCAGATCGAGGCGCAGCGCGCCGACGCGCTTGTAGATCCACTGCGGATCGTGGTTCCACTTGGCCGGCGTGCCGAGCTTGGGTGTGACGACGACGGCGAGGTCTTCGCTGGTGAAGTTCTGGCCATTGAAGACGATCTGCTCGGCGGTGAGCTTTGCGGCGATGGCCTCGGCTAGCGGCACGAAGGCTTCATTGGTCTTGAGGCGGTCGATGTCGAGCAGGTCGAGGCCGCAGTCGCCGAAGCCGGCGCGGACTTCGCTGAGCAGCTTCTTGCGCTCGGTGCTGCTGAGCGCGCCGACGCGAGGGATGGTGAAGCCGAGGACGGGGAGCGACTGCTCGATCTTCAGCGTCTCGCGCAATGCGGGCGTGAGCTCCGCGGTGAGGTCGACCATGGCGGGGAGGCGCATGTCCGGCTTGTCGATGCCGTAGCGGCGGACTGCCTCGTCATAGGTCATCTGCACGAAGGGCGTCTTCAGCGTGATGCCTGCGGCGTGGAAGGCAGCGGTGAGGAAGCCTTCGACGATGCGGAAGATGATGTCTTGTTGCGGGAACGTGATCTCGAGGTCGATCTGGGTGAACTCGGGCTGGCGGTCGGCGCGGAGGTCTTCGTCACGGAAGCAGCGCGCGATCTGGAAGTAGCGGTCGAAGCCGGAGATCATCAGGATCTGTTTGAAAATTTGCGGCGACTGCGGAAGCGCGTAGAAGCTGCCGGCGTGAACGCGGCTGGGGACGAGGTAATCGCGTGCGCCCTCGGGGGTGGAGCGGGTCATGAAGGGCGTCTCGATCTCGAGGAAGCCGTTGTCGGAGAGGTATTCGCGGATGGCGCGGGCGACCTTGTGGCGGAGCTCGAAGTTGCGCTGCATCTCAGGGCGGCGGAGGTCGAGGTAGCGGTACTTCAGGCGGACCTCTTCGTTGACGATGGCATCTTCGGCGGGCGAGAAGGGCGGCGTCCTGGATTCGTTCAGCAGCAGCAGCTCGGCAGCGACGATTTCGATCTCGCCGGTGGGCATGTTCGGATTTTCGAGGCCAGCGGTGCGGCGGCGTACCTTGCCTTTGACGGCGACGACGTACTCGGGGCGGGCGGCTTCGGCCTTGGCGTGCGCGGCGGGGCTGGCTTCCTTGTCGAAGACCACCTGGGTGATGCCGGTGCGGTCGCGGACGTCGAGGAAGATGAGGTTGCCGTGGTCGCGGCGGCGATTGACCCAGCCCATGAGGATTATTTGCTGGCCGTCGTTGCTGGTGCGCAGATCGCCGCACTGGTGCGTGCGCTGGAGCTTGCCTAAAAAGTCTAAAGTCACGATTTCTCTATTGTACGAATTCCGGGCGGAGGCGCGCTATTGTCTGCATTTTTGCGACGGGAAGGCTGGTGGAGAGTGGCAATTTTATTGCCATGGCTTAAGCTGAAGATGGATATGAAGCGAGCTGTTCTCCTGTTTGCCGCGCTGCTGGCCTGTTCGACGGTTGCGCATGCTGTCGAGCTGCGCATCTCGGCGCAGGCCATTGAGCGGACACTGCGGCTGCAGCTCTTCACCGCGGATCAGGGCCGCTATTACCTCAAAGGCGATGCGAAGTCTGCGTGCTTCGTCTATGCAGAGGACCCGAAGGTCTCGTTCAAGGACAACCGCGTGGTGGTGCATGTGCATGCGCGGGCTCGGCTGGGCAAGGGCGCGTTCAGCAACTGCCTCGGCGTCAGCCTGACGCGTGATGCCGACGTGTCAGTGATTCCGGAGGCGCAGGATGAGTCGATTGGCTTTCGCGACGCGCGCATCGAGAGGCTTTCGGACTGGCCGGAGCTGAACCTGCTGCTGACGCCGTTTCTCAACCGGAAGCTTCCGCAGGCGATGAAGATCAATGCGGCCGACCTGCTGCGCATGTTGCTGACCAAGTCGTCAGAGACCACTGGCTATAAGCTCACGCTGGATAATCTGAAGGTCCATTCGATGGTGGTGCGGGACAACTACCTGGTGGTGGATTTGGATGGCGGGATTCGGGCGGATTGAGCTGCCGTCTTGACTCGCTACGCGACGAATCAGTCCGTGTTTTCGCTGGTTTCGTCTTTCCGCATTTCTGATTGCAGATGAATTCTTCCGCTCGCAGTGATCTGCCAGCCTAAATTAGACCCTATGACGAGATTTTCTTTTGCTAGTTGGGAAGTCATGTTGTCGATTATTTCTTGATCTAAATCCCTCAACGGTGTTCCCAAAGCAAGCGCTAAGAATGCACGCAGCTCTTCATTACTCAAGGCACTTTTCGCATCTGCCAACAACATGAGCGCTGGCATACGAAGACCAACCGTCTGTTTTAATGGATCGGAACTCCTTATCAATGGATCGTTTATTTGCCAATTTTTCTGTTTGAGAGCTTTTGCCAGACCTTCACGTGTGAATAGTCTCTGTAGTGAAGTAGCGAAGTCTTTTGCAATATAAAAACCCGATTTGAACTCGTCTTCCCCGAGGATTACTATGCGCCGTGCAATCTTGTCCGCAGCTTCAAAGGACTTCTTCAGACGGAAGGCGCCATCTCCCACCTCGATCCTGAGGCCAGCGGCACGTAACTCTTTCGCGATGGACAACGCGGCGGGATTCTGAGCCTTGCCCATGGGAGCAATGTATGCATCGAGCTTTTTCTCCGGTACTTCTGCGGCCTGCGCCTGTAACGCGAGGATGAGGCGGTCTTCGCCGATGGCGAAGCCTATGCCGGGGGCTTTGGGGCCGCCGAGCATTTCGGAGAGGCCGTCGTAGCGGCCGCCGCCAAGGAGGGCGTTCTGGGTGCCGAGGCCGCTGCCGTCTTGTTCCGAGGGTGGGACGGTGAACTCGAAGGTGGTGCGGGTGTAGTAGTCGAGGCCGCGGACGAGGCGGTGGTTGACGTGGTAGGGGACGCTGCAGGCGGTTAGAGCTTCCAAAACCGCCGCGAAATGCACACGCGAGGCTTCGTCGAGGTAATCGGCGATTTTGGGGAGGGCGTTGATGATGTGCTGGTCTTCGGGGGCTTTGCTGTCGAGGACGCGAAGGGGGTTGGTCTCGGCGCGTCGCTGGTTGTCTTCGCACAGTTGCGATTTGACCGGGGCGAGGGCTTCGCGGAGGGCGGCGTTGTAGCGTTGGCGGTCTTCGGAGGAGCCGACGGAGTTGATCTCTAAACGCCAGCCCTGGATGCCGAGTTCGTTGAGGAGGGCGGCGAGCATTTCGATGACTTCGGCGTCGCGGATGGGGGACTCGGAGCCGGAGGAGGCCGGGCCGATGACTTCGGCGCCGATCTGCCAGAACTGGCGGTAGCGGCCGCGCTGGGGGCGCTCACGGCGGAACTGCGGGCCGAGGTAGAAGAGCTTTTGCAGCATGCCGGTGTCGCCGAGTTTGTGCTCGATGTAGGCGCGGACGACGCCGGCAGTGTTCTCGGGGCGCAGCGTCAGGCTCTGTGCCTTCTCGCTGGCCGCGCGGGCGCGGTCCTCCCAGGTGTACATCTCTTTGGAGACGATGTCGGTTTCTTCGCCGACGCTGCGGGCGAAGAGATCAGTGGTTTCGAAGACGGGGGTGCGGATTTCGCCGAAGCCGTAGCGGCTAAAGACGGCGCGGGCGGTGGCCTCGACGCGGCTCCAGAGAGCGGTCTCTGGCGGCAGGAGGTCGCGGGTGCCGCGGACGGCTTTTAAGACAGATGCCATGAATTTCTAGTCTATCAACCCTCATCCACGGCCCCGCCGAGGGGCATCGCCCGCCGCTCCGGCGGCATCCCACCTAATCGGGACATCTCCCCCGTAGGTACGCCATGAATGCCTCTCGACGTGTCGTCGCCGTTCTCTTTGCCGTACTCACTCTTGCGCCAATGGCAATCGCACAGCAGCAACAGCCTGCTTCCCCAGCCGCGCCAGCAGCCCCTGCCCCGCCGCCCAAGCTGCAGGATCCGACCGCGCCCACCCTTGCGCCGAACTCCGATGTGCCGCCGATGCCTGTACCGCCCGTGCCGCCGATGGACAGGACCAATCCGCCGGTCACGCCGAACACCAATGACAAGCCCTCCTCCAACGCGCCCGACCCCGGCAAGCCTGTGACTAAGAGCTAGCCGAAGATGCGCCGTATTTAGCAGCGGCAACAGCAGCGCGGAGCAGCAGAAGCGGGATTATTTCGTCTCCGCGAGATAAATCTTTGTGTAGTCGAGGTAGTCGCTGGCATATTGCAGGATTAGCTTGCGGTCTTCGTCGCCCAAGGTGCGGCGGACCTTGCCGGGGACGCCGGTTACCAGCGAGTTTGGGGGATCACGGTCTGCTCCGGGATGACGGCGCTGGCGGCGATGATGGTTTCTTCGCCGACGCCGCGGGCGAAGAGTTCGGTGGCTTCGACGTTGCTCCAGAGAGCGGTCTCGGGGGGCAGGAGGTCGCGGGTGCCGCGGACGGCTTTGAGGGCGGGTGGCATTGATCTTTAGTCTAACGGCAGGGGGTAGGGAGAAGAAAGACGGTCGTTTAGCGGTCACCTTTGAAGTTCAGCCACTTATATTTGTCCTGGACGAACTCCTTGAAGAGGTGGGCGCCGACGCGGGTGGCAGCGACGGTGCGGATGGCTACCAATCCATCGACTGGACCATAGCCGGGCGGATACCAGTAGGTGTTCGCGATGACGGCGCCAGGGAAGTCGGAGAGAACCGGCGTGAGCGTGAAGAAGCGATGGCCATCGGTATCGTGGCGTGCGGTGACTTCGGCGAGCAGGGCGTTTGCCAGCTTTTTCTTTTTGGTGCAGCCGTGGCATGGGTAGTAGCGCATGTCCTCGTGGAAGACGGTCTCCATGGCGTAGCGGGCGTTGCCATTGATGGTGGTGACAGCAAAGGACGATCCGAAGCGCTGGCCGTAGCTGGGCCAATCCTGCCCCCAGCCGTCGGGCTTGTCGCGGGCCTGGGCGTAGAGGGAACGCACGAAGGAGCGCGCCATGCCGGGGACTCCATAGGAGTCTTTGAGGTAGTCCTCGAACTGATCTTTCGCCGTGGGGCGGACGTAGGGTCTGCCATTGACCATCGCGAGCTGCGTGGCCGACTCTCTCTGCAAGGCTGAGGGGGTTGGCGCGGCGGGTTGGGGTACTGAGGGAAAATCCTGCGCGCAGAGCGTCGTCGATGCTGCGAGTGAGCTTGCGAACAACAGAGCCAGCGCAGTGCGATGCCTGCTCATTCTCAACACTCCTGACTTTGTGCTGCGGCCGTCTGGCTTCAGAGTGCCATGTGGTGATAAAGAGTTGGATACAGGATAATGCCGTGGGGTTGTTACTTCGTCTCCGCTAGATAAATCTTTGTGTAGTCGAGGTAGTTCCGGGCGTACTGGAGGATGAGCTTGCGGTCGTCGTCGCCGAGGGTGCGGCGGACTTTGCCGGGGACGCCGGCGACGAGGGAGTTTGGCGGGATTACGGTCTGCTCCGGGATGACGGCGCCGGCGGCGATGATGGAGCCTTCGCCGATGCGCGCGTTATTCATGATGGTCGAGCCCATGCCGATCAGCACGGCAGCTTCCACGCCGCAGCCGTGGACGGTGGCGTTGTGGCCGATGGTGAGTGACCCACTCCCCGACGCTGCCGGGATAGACGTGGCACATGCCGTACAGGACGGCGCAGTCCTGCACGTTGCTGTTGGCGCCGATACGGATGGAGTTGACGTCGCCGCGGACGACGGCGTTCATCCAGATGCTGGCGTGCTCGCCGAGCACGACGTCGCCGATCACCTGCGCTGACAGGTCCACATAGCAGCTTGCGGGGATGGTGGGCAGAACTCCCTGATAGGGCGGATCATGGTTCGATTGTATCGAGCGGCATTGATCTGGGCCGGAAAGGGTTTGGATTCTGCAATTTGCCTGCCTGCCGCCCTGCCACAAAAATCCGAGCTTTTTTGTACCGAAAGGTCGCGGAAGGCGTATTCTAAGTAAATCCCCGTTGGGAAGGTTTGGAGGTGTATTTCTCTTGGCAGAGGTTCGAGTCCAGGAAGGCGAACCCCTTGAAAATGCTCTGCGCCGGTTTAAGCGCAAGGTGCAGACCGAGGACATTATCAAGGAAGTCAAGCGCCACTCCTTCTATCTGAAACCCGGCGAGAAGAAGCGCGTGAAAGAAGCACTTGCACGCAAGCGCAATCGCAAGAAAGTCCGCAAGGAACAGGACTAGCTCCCGTTCCTGAAAACCCGAGGATGGCCGCCTTTGAGGCGGCCTCCTTTTCCACCGCCAACGGCGTAATCCTCCACGTGGTTGGCCTCCCGCAGGCAGCAAATGCCAGCAGGACAAACCAAGACGCCGCATGCGCGGCACGGCCCCAGCGCGATTCAGCAGAAAGAATTATCCCCAGGCTTTTTGTTCTCTGGCCTGTGGAGTGGTGATCTTTTTCCGCAGGATGGAGAAGGGCTATGGAGTTCACGGACCGGCTTTTGACCTGTGTAGACTGCGGCGGCGAATTTGTCTTTACCGCGGGCGAGCAACTGTTTTTCTTCGACAAACAATTCAAGAATGATCCGAAGCGGTGCAAGCCCTGTAAATCCAAGCGTTACGGTGGAGCAGGAAAAAAGCAAGGTGCCGGCCCTGCCGCGGCCGGTCTGTCGCGCACGGAGACCCGGACCAACTGCTCTGCATGCGGCGTCGAGACCACGGTTCCGTTCAAGCCGACGCAGGGCCGTCCCGTGCTCTGCCGGAGCTGCTTCCAGTCGAAGCGCGCTCCTGGGGCAGCCGTGCCCACGGAATTGCTGGCCGCCGCTCAGCAGCCGGCCCCAGCCGAGGAGACCGGCCCGGAGCTGCTGCAAGCCTCACCCGAGGCTCCGCAAGCCTAGGCTATCCTTAGTCTTGCCGGGGTTTGCTGGCCGGTAAGGGAATCCATGCCTCCGCAATCTGTTCATCCAGCGGCACGACCCACAGACAATGAGGTGATCCGCGCCCGCACCCGGGTCGGCGACTTCGATCTGACCATCTGCACCGACGGCAGCTACCTGCTCGATGGCGGAGCGATGTTCGGCGTGGTGCCGAAGACGCTGTGGAGCAAACGCGTGCTCGCCGATGAGCAGAACCGCATCCTGATGGGCCTGAATACGGTCGTCGTGCGGACGGGCAAGCAGACTGTGGTGATCGAGACGGGTATCGGCAATAAAGAGAGTCCGAAGATGCGCGAGATTCTCGGCAACAAAGAGTTGCTGCCGAGTTCGCTGGCGGCGGCCGGGGTGCTGCCGGAGGAGGTGGACATCGTCGTCAATACGCATCTGCACTTCGACCACTGCGGGTGGAACACGACACTGCATGCGGATGGGTCGGTGACGCCTACGTTTCCGAATGCGCGTTACTTCGCGCATCGCGGCGAGGTGGAGCATGGACACCTGCAACTGGATCGCGACCGCGTTGCCTACATTTCGCCGAACTATGACCCGCTGGTGGAGTCGGGGCAGATGACGCTGCTGGATGCGGACAGCATCGCAAAAAATCCGGAGGTATGCCCGGGGATTTCAGTGGAGGTGTTTTCCGGGCATACGGCGAACATGATGGGGGTGCATATCGATTCGGGCGGAGAGCATGCCTGCTACATCGGCGACCTGATTCCGACGTCGGCGCACCTCGATGCGACCTGGGTGATGGGCTATGACCTGGATCCGCTGTGCTGTATCGAGGA
>Ga0182024_10021104_pt1 | contig 11849 bp, 9 predicted proteins | sample P32metaG_FD_120480 | JGI IMG/M metagenome (GOLD analysis project Ga0182024, IMG submission 120480) | Permafrost microbial communities from Stordalen Mire, Sweden - P3-2 metaG (Illumina Assembly) | ecosystem: Environmental > Terrestrial > Soil > Wetlands > Permafrost | place: Sweden: Stordalen... | reverse complement strand
TCCCTTGCAGAGACCTTGGGCGTCACTCGGGCCGCGATCTATCAGTATGAGTCAGGCGAGCTCTCTCCGAGGCCTCACCTTATGGAGAAGCTTAGTTCTGTGCTGAATTTGCCGGCGGCTTTTTTTTTGCGCACTATTCGAGAAGAACCATCCTCCGCGATCTTCTATCGGTCGCTCAAAAGCGCCACACAACACGATAGATCTCGCGTAGAGCGCCGAATGGGCTGGGTACACGAAATCTCGGATGTAATTCAAGATTGTGTAGAACTGCCAGTGTCGAATTTCCCCAGTTTCCATGTTCCGGACGACCCTACGCGGTTATCTAATGAGGAGATTGAGCAGATTGCACTTGATGCTCGCCGGTTTTGGGGTCTGGACGACGGCCCACTTGGAAGTATCGTTAATCTACTTGAAAACAATGGCGCCATAATTTCTCGTGACGATTTTCTTGTCGATGAGGTCGATGCTCTTTCTCAGTGGCGCGAACGAGATGGGAAACCTTATTTTCTCTTAAATGACAGGAAGCAATCAGCGGCAAGATCACGACTTGATTTGTGCCATGAAATTGGCCACGTAATTCTACATCGACATCTAAGCAAGGAGGATCTAGCGCCTGTCCATAAGATCGTAGAACAGCAGGCATTCTGTTTTGCTGGAGCCTTCGCGCTACCCGCCGGATCGTTTGTATCGGAACTCGAATCAGGCTCACTAACCCTTGATTTTTTCCAAGAATTGAAACCGATATGGAAGGTCTCGATCGGGATGATGATAAAGCGTGCAGAGAATCTCGGACTATTAAATGACGACCAAACGGAACGTCTTTGGAGGCGGCGGGCCCGGAACGGCTGGCACCTTCGCGAGCCGTTCGATGATGAGCTTCCGATTGAAACCCCACGTCTACTTCCCAAGGCTATACATCTAGCGTTGGATAACAAGCTGATTTCTAGACAAAAGTTCCTTATGGCTTGCCCGTTTTCAACAAATGATATCGAAGTACTCTGCAATACGGAGCCGGGTTTCTTAAGTGAGCCGGAGGCTACACCAAAGGTCTTGCCGTTCTCCACTTCACCTCGAAAATCTTCTTAGACGTTCACAACCACTTCCGACCGCGCGAGCGAGTAACCGAATTTTTCGGAGACGGCCACCATCTTTACATCCGACCAATAAAAACGAAGACCCTTTTCTCAACGTTCCTCAACCAGCTTGGAATGAATCGTGACGCGGGCGATCTGCGGAAATTTTTCCTTTACGCGGAGTTTCAGTTTGCGGGTGATGTCGTGGATTTGGGTTGAGTAGCACAGCGACTCTTCGCTGTGTGGTTTTTGCGATGCCCAATTGGACGAGTGCGTGGATGGGTCTACAAAACCACACAGCGAAGAGTCGCTGTGCTACTCGGAGCGCTTTACCTTGCGGGGAAGAATTCTGGTGTGTATAATTACACCTAGACCTACACACCTAGGGAGACGATCCATGAGCAGGGCGGCATTGACACGAACGAATCTCTTGCTTGAAACCGGGAAAATCCGGCGGCTTCGCGCTGCTCTCCGGTCACGAAGCAATTCAGAAGCTGTGCGGCGCGTCATCGATGAGCGCCTGGCCGTGGAAGCCGGTCTTCAAGCATTGCGCAAATTGCGGAAGAGCGGTGGTATCGAGGACGTGTTCAACCGCGCTCCGGCGAAGAAATGATTTCGCTTCCGCCCGGTCCTCTTTTGTTCGATACCGGCATATACATATGCTTCAGTCGAGGCGAAGACTATCATTGGCTCGGTGATGACCTCGGGGTCTTCCAGCGCACCGTTTTGACCGCGGTCGTGGCCGCGGAACTCTACGCGGGCACCCACGACCGTCGGGAGAAAAGAGCTTTAGACGAACTCTGCCGGGCGCACCATGCTCTGGGTCACTTCTCGTCCCCGCCTGCGGCCGCATGGATCGAGACCGGCGTTCTGCTACGGCGGGCCCGAAACACTTCTGGGCAGATTGACTTTGCCCACCATTTTCGCGATCTGCTGATCGCAGGGGAAGCGGTAAAGGCCAGGGCCACGCTCGTGACCGAGAATACCAGAGACTTCGCGCGCTGGAGATCGCTGCTCGCGCCTTCACGAAAGATTTTGAAGCTATTTCATCCGTACTAGACATGCCCTAAGCTTTGCAGGCTGCGGAAAAACTCAAAAAGCTGTCATTCTGAGCGAAGCGAAGAATCTCTCCTTGTTTCTTTTCTTATTATTGAATCGAAGAGAGATTCTTCGCTTCGCTCAGAATGACAGATCAAAACATTCTTTCCGCAACATGCTAGACCCCTCACCGTTCCTCAACTGGCTCGGGATGAATCGTGACTCGGGCAATCTGTGGGAAGTGTTCTTTTACGCGAAGTTCCAGTTCGCCGGTGACATCGTGGATTTGGGTGATGGGCAGGCTTCCGTCCATGGCGCAGTGGCAGGACACTAGAATTTTGTGCTCCACTTGCCGCACGTGAACTTCGTGGCAATCGACCAACTCGTGGTATTCGCTGGGCAGCGAGTTGATGTAGTTTTCGATGAACAGGGCAAGCCCGGTCATTTCGCCGCGCTGCTCGTCGACGGAAGCGATGTGCGTGCCGAGCGGCTCGATGTGGATATTCACTTTTGCTTCGGCGCGATTTTTTGAGGACGCGGCCACGCCCGGAAGTTTTCGGATTTCATCCTCGAGTTCGGTTGCGCGTCGATGCGCTTCCTTCAGGCTCAAGTGCTCGTCCACTTCCAGATGCATTTCGATAAAAAGGCGGCCGTCGAGCTGGTCGCCGGATATTTCATGCACGGCAAGGCCGAGGCGCGCGGCGATTACGCGGATCGCGTCGAACAAATGTTCTCCGGCGACGGCGCGCGGTTCCATGTGCACCATCACGTCGGCGGGCACGATCTCGCCGACGCGGCGTTCCACAGCATCGGAAATCGCGTGGACCTGCTCGAAGCTGGCCGAGCGCGGAACGCTGATCGTGACATCCACGAAGTGCTTGTTCCCGGCGCGCCGCACGCGCACGCGCTCGGTGGAGAGCACGCCTTCCAGGCCCTCCACTTCTTTCGTCACGCGCTCCTGCAAACCAGCGGGCGCGGAATCGAGCAGCGCATCGAGCGTGCGTTTTCCCAGGCGCGAGCCTACCCAGATCACAATGGCCGCAACCACAAGCGCGGCGAGTGGGTCGGCAATCTCCAGCCACGGCGCGCCATAATGCTGGCCGAGCCACACCGTGCCCATGCCGAGAATTACGACGAATGTGCTCCAAACATCGGTTGAGAAATGGAGCGCGTCGGCTTCGAGCGCATCGCTCGGAAATTCCTTCGCCACGCGCGAAAGCGCACGCGAGCGCACCAGATCAATGCACATCGCGAGGCCAAGAATCGCAATGGCCAGTCCGCTCGGCTGCATATGCACTTGTTTGAATAAGAGGCGCATAAAAGCCTCGACGATAATGTAAACGGAAGTGGCGAGCAGCAGGCCGGTCTCAACGAACGCCGAAAAATTTTCAAATTTTCCGTGGCCGTAGGTGTGGTCCGAATCCGCGGGGCGGTCGGAAACGCGGACCGAAAGCCAAGTTATAATTGCGGCGATCAAATCCAGTCCAGAATGCAGCGCTTCAGAGAGCACGCCCAGGCTGCCCGTGGCGACCGCCAAGAATACTTTGAGCGCCACAAGCACCAATGCGGAGCCGATGGACCCGAGCGCCGCCATCTGCTTGACCGATGTAGCAGAACGTGTGATGGAGAAAACCTCGGAAAGGATTATACGATGCGGAGAGAGAAGTAGGACAGGCTTCAGCCTGTCTGCTTTTGACTTCGTTCCGTGCGGCAAAAGTCAAAACCAGACAGGCTGAAGCCTGTCCTACTGGATGCTAATTTATCGGCGGAGGAGGAACGAGCGGCAGCCGTTCCGGTTCGCCGCGCGCGCCGTGAACTTCGACGTCTTCCAACAGCAGCGATGGCGCGACTACGGTTGAAGGAACTCCTGAATCGGCCGAGCCAAAAGCGGCTAGCGCGGTTCCCGCAAAGCCGGCTTGCTGGCTCTGCATGAAATCGAAAGCTGTGGAATCGTTTCCAACGGCGGAAATATTGCGGATCGCGCGCAGCGTCAGCCCGGACAGGTGCGCGCCGCGAATCAGCGATTCGCGCCCATCGGCCACGTCCACGCGGTAAACGAGCAAGGGCAGGCGATCGCCCGTTGCGGCGCCCGATGCAGCACCCATCACGATTTCGGAAAGATCATCCTGCTCGCGCACTCCGAGGACAGGATTGTCCATTTCACGAACGATCAGGCACCATTTATTTCCGCTCTGTTTGCAGGTGTCCATGAATTTTTTCTTCATATCGTCCGGAGAAATTCCATCCGACGAAGTGAAAAATAAATTGCTCGCCATCGGGTGCGGGTCGCCCAAATAGGCAGAGCGGCCGTGGCCATTTGTGTGGTCAAGGTCTGGACCGGGACGCCGGGACATCAGAAAGTTCAGCAAAAGCCCATTGTTCACGAGTTCCACACGCTCCGCTTTGACGCCTTCCTGATCGACTTCATAGCTGCCCAGCAAATCGCGTCCTTGAAACTGCTTCGTTGTCGGATCGTCCAGCAGCGATACCGAACCGGGCAAGACGCGGGAACCGAGTTTTCCGGTCCATTCGCTGCGTCCGCCAAGGCGGTCCATCAACTGGTCAAAAGCGGTTTGCATCGCCAGCGGCCCGCGCGCGCCGGAAAGGGAAGGCCCCAACATTTGCGCAAGCAGGGAGCCTGCCGCGGGAGCAGAGAACATCACAGGCCCATCGTAATCGGCCGCAGGCGGCGAAACGCGCAGAGAGATCAAATCTTCTCCCGCTTTTTCCAGATCTTTTTTCACGGCATCGGCCGTGGGCAACTGATCGGGGCGATGACGGTATGCGGCGTAATAATTGTGCAGCGCCATGCCATCGTCCGATTCGGTTTCGAGGCTGGCTTCGATCGCGGCGAGGCTGCGATTGGCGCGAATCTTGGTCCCGTCACTGTCAATCAGATAACTCGTGGTGTAAATCAGGTGATAGACCACGCGCGAGCTGTACAGTTGTGGGAATTGGCGCAGCGCGGCGGAAGCGGTTCTGGCTTCCTGCTCCCAATTTCGTGTGCTCCAATCCGAAACTTGCAGCGGCTCGACGGAAACAGTCGGCGGCGCGTCGGAAAAATCAGGAATGCTGGGAGCTTTTGCGAGGCGCGACATAAACGCCTGCTTCTTGGAATAATTTTCGACTGCCGCTTTGAATGCCTGATCCGTGGCGAGCCACAAATCCTGGCGCAGCGAATCGTAATCGCGGTCGATTCCAACCGTTCCGGTTGAGCCGAGGAAGCCGCTGAAGCCTTCATCGGTAATGAAATTCGAGCTGTCCAGATTTTTATTTCCGACGCGTACATCGACGCTCATGATGCGGTTGCGCCCGGCCGTTGAGGAAACCAGCGCGCCAAATTCCGCGACAATCGTGCGCACGTCCAGATCGAGAACGCGGTATTGAATGAAATACGGGCGCGCCGGTTCATTCGTATCCGGAATTTTTAATTCCAGGCGCGTGCGCGCGCGATCCAGTTCATCCTGCATGGCGGCAAGAGTCTTGTCCGAATCATTCGCCGCTGCCTGCGCTGGTGGCTGAGCCGGTTGCGACAAAGTGGTTGTGGTCGTCGCAGGATGTGGCAGCGGTGCGGCATTTGCGAGTCCGGGGGACATCAGAAACAAAGCGCCGAGCGTGCCCACAGCAACGGAACGATAATTTTTAGAAAATTTAAATTTCCTGTTCATTCGCTTCCCCAAGGAAAAGTTCACTGGCGCACCGCCTGTGTGTCATGTCCGGGCGGCGGCAAGATCGGTGGCTTGTCGGTCGAAGTTTCCTTCTTCTGAACTTCCATCTCTGTAATTAAAATCGCGGGAGCCGATGCGGAAACCGGCACGGAGCCAGATTCGGCCCCGCAGTATCCATTAAACGTTTCCATCGTGTCGCCGGTAGCCACAATCTTTGTGAGCGATACTAGCGGCGTGCCAACGATATCCACGCCGCGAACGAGTTCATCAGGACGGCCGTCCGCGAAAACTTTGTAAACGACCAGTGGCTGCACTTGAAATGCCTGCGGCTGTCCGCGTCCGGTAAACGTAAATCCTCCGGCGATATCGTCAATCAAAAGTCCAAACGGCTTTCCCTGGCGATTAATTTCCTCGATCAGCTTTTTGCGCAGCTCGGCGTTCGATACGGTGAGCGTGCTCTGAACGATCAAGTTTCCCTGGCGTGAAACCGGCTGCGCGCCGATCTGGCGGCGCCCGTGGCCGTTGGAAACGGGGAAACCTGTCAGCGGCTGGCGGGACATTTCAAAATTTTTCAGCACGCCGTGATCGACCAGCGTGACGCGCTCGGACGGAGTTCCTTCATCATCGAACGGATAGAAGCCGATGAGAATGTCCTTGCCCAAAGTTCTCTGTGTCGGATCGTCATAGATGGAAAGAAATTTCGGAAGAATAGGCTCGCCTACTTTGCGCGCGAACGTCTGTCCTTCGTTGATATCTTTCTGGCGGAAGCCCTCGGCGCGATGCCCAAAAACTTCGTGGAAGAAAACGGCGGTCGCGCGCCCAGTCAACAACGCGGGCCCCGCATAAGGCTCGACGAGCGGCGCAGCAACGAGCGCTTCGAGTTCTTTGCGCAGAACTTGCCCCTCGGCGAGCACCGTCTTGTCATCCGGCGCGTCGCTAGGATTCGCCCAGTCAAAATTGTAATAGCGATTGATGTCCATTCCGTCCGGGGCTTTTCCCTGGATAAACAATTCCAGACGGTAGTGAACTTGCCCAAACTGCAGGCGCGAACCTTCGCTCGTGACCTGGTATTGGTTGTCGCCCGTGGCGCTGAATGTGACGATGGAATTCAGAATCTGCGGCGATGCGCGAAACGCGCGCGTGTAAATGCGAACTTTTTCTTCCCACGGTTTGCGGTCCGGATGCACGGCAACTTCAGGGCCGTAAAAAGTGTGCGGCTGTTCGCGCGCAAAATCCGGAGCATGTTCCTCGGCCGTTTGCACCTGCACTTCTTTGCTCGTATTGATTTTGATCAGCCCCTCGGAAGCAGAGCGAAATTGCTTGTCGGTTTCCGCCCACATCGCTCGGCGCAGAACATCGGGAGCATCATCGACCGGCACGGACGTGCCATAGCTGCCCTGTGTTGGACCGGAGTTGCCGACTTTGTGCGTGTCGTCCAGATCATAGCTTCCGACGCGCACCTGCGTTTCCAGCCATCGCGAGTGGCTGTCCTCGCTCGATAGCAGCGCGCCGTTCGAGCCCATCACTTCGGAGCGGTCCGAGGAAGTCAAAATGTAGCTAACGAAATAAGCAGGCGGCGTCGCCTTGGAAAGGATGGGCATCTCGCGATCCAGTTCCTGGCTCATTGTTTGAATCAGGGGAGATGGCGCAGCCTGTGCCGCCTTCTGGGCAGGGGGTGCGCCTTCGGGACCGGCGGCAGGTTTATTTGCCGCCCACACGCTCATGCAAAGGAAAGGGGTAAGTACCGCAAGACAGAATGTTTTCACAGAACTGCTCCATTCTACTAAGAAGGAATTCAAGAGTTTAAGCTAATAAGTCTATGCTTATGTTCTACCGATCTCAATGCGCACGTTTTTGAACGTTCTTTCAGCAGGCGAAACATAAACCAACCCACCGTTATTAGATGCAGGAAAAGTGTCCCGCGTAGCCACATCATCCCAGGCCTGTTAGACGCGTGGAAAAGCGTCCCGCCTAGTTACACCAACCCAGCTTGGTTAGACGCATGGAAATAGAAGTTAGCTCCAAAAAAAATACGGAGGCTCCACGATCGAGCCTCCGTGCCATACGCTAGTCAATCCGTAGCTTTGCTCAGCAAAGGTTAGGATTCGTTTGGCAGGTAGTTCCTGGTGTCGAAGCATGGCCACCGCCGCGGGTAGCAATCGGCACTATGATCGCCGGAATCACTACGACCGCCGTCAGCCCGATAATCCAACCGAGACCTATATGATGCACCGGCGGCACGCCGGCGAGCGACGTTCCCACGCTGGTTGCATTGGCCGCCTCGGTCAGTTCCGAAGGCGTGGCTTGCCCCGGCTGGTCAGGAGCCTGATGGCCGTCACGGATCGTGGCAATCTGTCCCGCGAGAACATCCACGCAATTCGCGTCCAGATTGCAGAATTTCACATGGCCTTCGTACACAATGATCTGAAAAAGACCATTCATGTAGCCCAGAAAAAAGTCAGTGCCCACGACGCCCGCGACTCCCACGGCAGTGTGAATTTCAAATTTCGCATTGGGTTTCGATTGCTTGACCACCTGAGAACGCATGCGGCCGTAGGTCAGCTCAATCTGCGTTTGCTGCGCGGCAGCATTGTGCTGCGTCACGGTTAGCGTGGAGCTGGAGCCGACATTCAACACGGAGCCGTCATCGAGCGCGACGCGCGCGCGGCCTCCATCGCCGGTTTTGACCGCGTCTCCCCAATCGACCAAAGCCTTTACCGGCGCGGGAAGTTGCTGCGTTCCGCGCGCAATCGCCACGTCGGGAATCGCGCGCGAAATTTGGCCGGCGCGTTGCGCCACCTGCGCCGGGATGTCTGGCGGCACGATAATCGAGACAGAAACAAGAATGGCGAGCGCAACTAAAAACGGAGGACGATTCTTCATAAAATTCTCCTGAAAAGATCTATTCACACGGAGCCGCTTGCATCCTTAGTTACTGGATAACCCCTTCCGTGTCAACGATGGCGATTCAAAGCGTCCCGAATTTGATAATGGGGGAAATGCAACGGCGCTGCGATTCCGGGGATATTCGACGCTGAGAAAAATCTTCGGGAGCGGCGAATGATCTGAGCAAACGCTAACAGGAGGCTTCAAAAGAAGGAGGGATCAGTAGGGCGGATCCTCGGAAGTCGCAGCGCGGCCTTCCCGCGTAGCGCGAAGAACTCCTGAGTTATCCAAATAAAAATTCCGGAACCCATAGTTTCCCGCTCTGCCCTGCAACACAAAAGAACGGATCATCCCATCGGCTTCCACAGGGCCTGGAACATATTGGATTTGGTAATTTACGCTCTGCGCCAGTTGCGCAGCCAAACGTGCTTGTTCACCAATCGCTTCCAATTGCCGGGGATAACCGCCGCCATCTCCCGACGCGAAACTCCCGAGCGCCGTGTTGATTTCACGCAATGATTCCGCCGCTCGGCTTTCCGACAGCACTGTGGGATTGCCTCGCCGCTCGGGAACGATGAACCATAGAAAACTCCATATGGCTCCGAGCAGCACGCCAAGCAAGATGCCCCAACGGAGCAAAATTTTCCCGAGCGTTGGTTTTGGCTTTATGGGCCCGTCGCTCAGCAGCGGGTCCGTCAGGTCCACGCCGCAATGCGGACAAATTTCTGTTGCCTGATTGATTTCATTCTCGCATTGGCGGCACACATACATATTTTTGCGCTAGTCGAAAAGCAAGGCGTGGATGCGCCGGGCAACGCACGGCCGCATCAATTCGCCACATCCTATCCAATGGCAACGCTAAGAGTCAATTGGCCCTGCGGTCCGATGCATTTCAGTAGCACAGGCTTCAGCCTGTGGAATTTGGTCCTTGCAAGGACAAAATCCCACAGGCTGAAGCTGTTGGGACTCAAACCTGCAACGCATTGAAAAGTTTTAGACGATTTAAAAGGAAGCTAGGAAAAGCTTCCTCTGGCTTAGCTGATGGGCGCGCTGGCGGCATCCGCTGCGCCGCTGGAAGTATTCCGAATCGTCCCGCTTTGATCCGTAAAGAAAGATCGCTGGCCGGTCGATCCGGCCACTACTGGAGTGGCAGTGATCGAATAGCTTTGCACGTTTCCTGCAGGGTCAGTCACGATAGGCATGTAAGCGAATTTGTAACCGCTTTTCGCTCCGCTCGCGAGCGTTGCATCGATCAAATCGGCGCCTGCTGAGGTGGCTGCTGTTCCACCCGCGGTCGGCCCCATATCGGAAAGGGCATGCGGGAACCCGCCATAGGAATTCGAATACAAGAGAATGCTTTCGTTGAGGGTCCTCATGGTTTCGACGGCCGCGGTCTCATTCGCCTGGATTTTATTGCGCATCAGATTGGGAATGGCGATGGCTGCGATGATCAGAATAATCGTCACCACGATCAGCAATTCGATCAGCGAAAATCCCTTTTCTTTATTTCGGCTTGCGCTCATAACATCTCCTGATCCATCTGGCGAAAGTTCCTGTGAAGTCTGCCTGGAATCGAACCCATACTTCGGCTGAAAACCAGGGCGGAGAACTTGGCCCGCTTGGAACCACGTTGGAATCGCTATTCTACACTGGCGAAGGATGAATGGGGTGATTAGAAAGTACCTTTTTGGGGAGCACTCGGGGCTTGGGAGTACTAGGTCCGCTATGATATTACGACTCACGTGCGACTGGCTGAATTCATGCCCAAAGAAAAATTCCATGCGTCACTAGACTTGTTTCTCGCGCAATTTTCGGATCTCGTGGCTGCATTGCACGCGGAAGCGAAATGTGCGCGTTGGGAATTATCGCAAAAAGTTTTTGCCGAAGCCCTGCGTCGTAGCGCTGAGAAGCGATTTGGCGCAGCGAATACCAATCCTGGTGAAATGGAAGCGTACCTGAAATCCCTTCATCTTGAGGATCTGGCGCTTGCCTGCGCGTGCAGCGAGGGCAATGAAAATGCCTGGGAATTTTTCATCGCCCATTTTCGCCAGGACTTGCGCAATGCCGCGAACGCAATTCTTCGTAGCTCCGGCCAGTCCAGTGGAGGCCGCGCCGAAGAATTGGCCGATTCCCTCTACGCCGAACTGTACGGAGTGCGTTCGACCGAAGGCGGCAAACGGAAATCGCTGTTCGAATACTTTCATGGGCGCAGCAAACTATCCACGTGGCTTCGCGCCGTGCTCGCGCGGAAGCATGTGGACCTGATTCGAATCAGCGGGAAAACAGTTTCATTCGAAGAAGAAAAAGAAAGCGAGACGCTTCATCGTGATCCGGCGATGCAAACGGAATTCGCTGTTCCCGATCCCGACCACGAAAAATATCTTGGACGCGTTGCCAGATGTCTTTCTACGGCGTTGGCAGCCTTAACGCCGCGCGAACGCATGCTTCTGGCGTGTTACTACGTCGACCGGCTTACCCTCGCTGAAATCGGGCGCATGCTGCGCGAACATGAATCGACCATATCGCGGCAACTCGAGCGCACGCGCCGCACGTTGCGCGAAAATGTGGCGCAATCTCTGCGGCTGGGCAGCCCTGCGCGCAGCGATTGCCCCGCGCAGCCCGGTCTGGACGACGCGCAAGTGGAACTGGCTTTCGAATACGCTGTCGAAGACTGGTCGTTCGATCTTTCGCAGGCGCTTTCCGCCTCGGACGCGATTGCGGCAGACCCGCCCGACTGAAATGCGCAGGCTGGCAATGGAGGACGGGAAATTCGAGCATTCAACAGACATTCGGCGAACGTTCGAATGGATGCAAGATTTTTAGATGGAACCGTTCTAAAGTAAGGAAGAGTTTTCTCTATGGACTCAAAAGACAGGAACGAATCCAAAACTCGGCAACGGGAAGCGGCGCTCGCCAGGCGACTTGGCGAAGCCCTGGACCAGCTGAATCCCTCGAGCGCCAAGGATTGCCCCGATGCGGAAGTGATCGCCGCCTACGCGGAGCACTCTCTCGGCGCGGACGAATCGGCGCAATGCGAAAACCATTTTGCGGCCTGCGGGCGTTGCAGAAATATTTTGCGCGTGCTCGCCGCTGCATCGGACGCGCCGCTGGCGGAAAAAGAAGTGGCGCAGCTTGGGCAACTCATCTCCGCCGTTCGCGCCCCGGTAGAAATCATTGCAGGCGC
>Ga0182024_10021103_pt1 | contig 11849 bp, 9 predicted proteins | sample P32metaG_FD_120480 | JGI IMG/M metagenome (GOLD analysis project Ga0182024, IMG submission 120480) | Permafrost microbial communities from Stordalen Mire, Sweden - P3-2 metaG (Illumina Assembly) | ecosystem: Environmental > Terrestrial > Soil > Wetlands > Permafrost | place: Sweden: Stordalen... | reverse complement strand
TGTGCGGAGGCCTCGCGAAATTGCGGCAAGCCTTCGTAGTCGGGATAGCGATGATTTACCGGGTTGTCGGCGGCGCGCTTGAGCGACTCGACGATGTGGCGCGGGGTGGGCAGGTCGGGGTCGCCGATCGAGAGGCTGATGACGTCAATGCCCTTGCTCGCGACCTCCTTCTTCAGGCGGTCAAGCTCGGCAAAAAGGTAGGGCGGTAAATGACCCAGTCGAGAAGCAGTCTTGATTTGCACCTGTCGAAACAGCCTCAGACCACAAAAAACCTAGTCATAACTAACATATTGTTCGGAGTGTCGGAACTACCTGCCGCAATAAATCGGCGTTCTGCACAATGGGAATCCACAGGCCGATGCTGTGATCCGAGCACCGCAGCTAACCGATAACATTAACTTTGCTTGATTGAGAACGATCGTATTGTTAGAAATTTTAACTGTCTCACGGTGGCGCAACGGCGCTCTTTGGGATTATTCACAAGCCTTACCGTCAGCATGAACCGGATAATCCTCCCACTGGCTTTGTTGATGCTCGTCATGGGCGGGGCTGTGATCGCGCTGTCGCAACGGCCGTGGGCGCCGCGCAATGACGTAGTCCAGCCGATACCGTTCAGCCATCGCGTGCACGCGGGAGTCAACAATATTCCCTGCCAGTACTGCCATGCCATCGCGGCGCGGTCGTCGGAGCCGGGGATTCCCGCGGTAGCGAGATGCGTCGGATGTCACGGCAACGGAATTGCCGGCGGCGGAATCCAGCCAGTGACGCGGCCGTGGACGGACGACACGCCTGCAGCGTTTGAGATCCAGTGGAACCGCGTGTACACGCTGCCGGACTTCGTGCGCTTCACGCATCGGCCGCACATTCACGCTGGTATCGAATGCCAAAGTTGTCACGGCCCGGTGCAGACGATGGATCGCGTGGTGCCGGTGCATGAAATCAACATGGGATTTTGCGTGGACTGTCACACGGAGAAAAAAGCCACGCTCGACTGCGTGGGCTGTCATCACTGAGTGAGGAAGCGGATGCGCGAAGGAACGTCGATATCCAGGCGATCGTTTATCAAGCTGGCCGCGACTGCGGGCGCGGCGGCGGCGATCCCTGGCTGCGAGCCGGCGGCGCGCAAGCTGATCCCATACGTCGTGCCCGACGAGAACGTCGTCCCCGGCGTCCCGAGTTTTTTTGCGACGACCTGCAACGAGTGCCCCGCGGGATGCGGTGTGGTGGCGCGAATCCGCGAGGGGCGGGTCGTCAAGCTCGAGGGCAATCCCGCGGATCCTATCGGACAAGGAGCTTTGTGCGCTCGGGGGCAGGCCGCCTTGCAAGGCCTGTACAATCCGGACCGGCTGGCGCACCCGCAGGTTCGCGGGAGCGACGGCGCAATTCGGACAGTGTCGTGGGACGAGGCTGAGAAGATGCTCGGCGAGAGGCTGGCGGCGGCGTCGAAGGCGGGCAAGGATCGCGTCGCGTTCCTTGGCGTGCCGAATGGACCGACGTTCAGCAAGATCGCGCTCGCGTTCGTCGCCGCGCACAACTCGTCGCGCGCGATATTTTACGAAGCAATCAACAATGAACCAGCGCGCGCCGCGGCGAAGATGCTTTTCGGCCGCCGCGATCTGCCGACCTATCGGATCGATCAGGCCGAAGTGCTGATTTCGTTCGGTGCGGACTTTTTAGAGACCTGGCAATCGCCGGTGGAACTCGCGCGCCAATACTCACTGTTCCGCACGCCGCAGAAGCGTCGCGGCACATTGACGATCGGGCGCGCGACCTACGTCGGCCCGCGGCTCAGCATGACGGCGTCGAAGTGCGACGAATGGATCGCGACGGCTCCTGGAGCGCAAGCCGACGTTGCGTGGAGCGTGCTCAACGTGCTGGTCAAGCAAGGCAGGGTTTCGCAGAATTCGGGCTTCGATCTGGCGGCGCTCGGCAAGGCGGTCGAGAACTTCGATCCGGCGGCGACCAGCGCGCGGACCGGCATATCCGTTGAGACGATCACGCGTCTCGGCGAGACCTTCGGCAAGGCTGACGGCGCGCTCGCGATCGCGGGCACCGACGATTCGTCGGCGCATCTGGCGGCGATGATCCTCAATTCGGTCACCGGCAATTTCAGCAAAACGATAATGTTCTTCGAAGGCTCGCCCGCCGAAGATACCAGCACACCCGACGAAGTGGACGCGGCGGTCGATGCGATGCGAGGCGGCGAAATCGACGTGCTGGTAATCGCGGGCGCGAATCCGGTCTTTACGATGCCGGCGGCGGCGCGAATCGCCGAGGCATTGCAAAAAGTTCCGTTCGTCGCGTGGATGGGCGGCGTGCCCGACGAGACCGCCGCGATGGCGAGCCTGCTCATCCCGGCCCATCACCCGCTCGAATCGTGGCGCGATACGGCGCCGCGCGCGGGAATTCGCGGGCTGGGACAGCCGGTGATGCAGCCAGTGTTCGACAGCAAGCCGGTCGGCGACATTCTGCTCGCGGCCGCGGCGAAAACCTCGAGCACGAAACTTCCGTGGACGACTACTGCGGAGGCGGTCAAGGCAGAATGGCTCGCGCTGGCTCCCAAAGCAGAGGACGCAAATCCGGATGACTTCTGGACCAACGTCAGGCGTGAGGGCGGATTGTTCGAGGAACAGCATCTCGCGGCGCTTACCCTCGACACATCGCCGTTCAAGGCTGCTGTGCCGACCGCGGCGCAGATGGAACTTTCCGTTTACGCCTATCCGCATATCTTCCTCTACGACGGACGCGGCGCCGACAAGCCATGGCTGCAGGAATTGCCCGAGCCGGTCACGCAGCTAGTGTGGGACAGTTGGGCCGAGGTACATCCCGATACTGCGCGCAAACTCGGCGTCACCAGGGACGACATCATCGAGATCAAAACGGAGCACGGAGCGATCGAGGCGCCGGTGCTGGTCGAGAGCACCGTGCGTCCCGGCGTGATCGCGGTGCCGATTGGGCAGGGACATCGCGCGTACGGGCGCTACGCGAAAGACGTCGGCGCAAATGCGTGGACGATTCTCGCAGCCGGCGCGACCTTTGCTGCCGCGACCGCGCGTACGACCGGCGCGACTCGCGCGCTGGTGACGCCGCTGGGCAAGAGCGACATGATGGGCCGCTCGATCGTCGAGGCGATGAGTATCGAGCAGCTCGCTAGCGGCGTGATCCCGACGAATGAGGCCGAGCAAGTGACTGGGCCTTTCGAGATGTATGCGCCGTGGAAATACGCGGGACACAAATGGGGCATGACGATCGACGTCAATGCGTGCACCGGGTGCAGCGCGTGCGTGACGGCGTGTTACGCGGAAAACAATGTGCCGACGGTCGGCAAGGAAGGAGTCGATCGCGGGCGAATCATGTCGTGGATTCGCATCGAGCGTTATTTCCCGAGTGAGAAGGAAGCGGCTGAAGCGCCGCAACTCTACCTCGCGCCGATGCTGTGCCAGCAATGCGATCACGCGCCGTGCGAGCCGGTTTGCCCGGTGTTTGCGTCGTATCACACGCAGGAAGGCCTGAACGGCCAGATCTACAATCGATGCGTCGGCACGCGCTATTGCGAAAACAACTGTCCGTACAAAGTGCGGCGCTTCAACTGGTTCGTGCCGGAGTGGCCGGCGCCGCTCAACCTGCAACTCAATCCCGACGTGACGGTGCGCGGCGCCGGCGTGATGGAGAAATGCACGTTCTGCGTGCAGCGAATCCAGTTCGCCGAGCTGAACGCGAAGACAGAAGATCGTCAGCTGCGCGACGGCGAGATCGTCACCGCCTGCCAGCAGGCGTGTCCGACGCGGGCAATCACCTTCGGCGACAGCAATGATCCTGCGAGCGCGATGATGCGTCGTCGCGATGACAACAAGCTGCGCAACTATCGCGCGCTCGAGGAACTCAACACGCAACCGGCAATCACATACCTGCGCGATCTCTACCGCGAGAAAGGAAAGGCGTAAGTGGCAGCGGCGCCGAAAATAAACGCGGAGCCGAGTTTCCGCGACATCGATCGCAGCGTGCTGCGCGTGATGGAGCCCGCGGGCCGCGCCTACTGGGCGTGGGTCGGGTTCTGCTTCACGCTGGTGGCGATCGCCGCCGGGTTCTGGCTGCGGCAAATCTACTCGGGGCTCGGCGTGACGGGTCTCGCCCAGCCCGTGATGTGGGCGATCTACATTACTAACTTCGTCTTTTGGGTCGGTATTGCGCACTCGGGGACGTTGATCTCCGCGGTCCTGTTTCTGTTCCGCACCAAGTGGCGCACCGCGGTTTATCGCGCCGCTGAGACAATGACTATATTCGCAGTAGCTACTGCCGGCCTGTTCCCATTAGTCCATCTTGGCCGAGTGTGGTTTTTCTACTGGCTATTGCCATACCCTAATGAGCGATCGCTACAACCCGATTTTCGCTCACCACTGGTGTGGGACGCTTTCGCAGTTAGTACCTATCTGACTATTAGCGCGCTGTTCTGGACGATGGGGCTGCTCCCCGACATCGCGAACGCGCGCGAGGCCGCAACCGGCTGGCGCAAGAAATTTTACACAGTGCTGGCTATGGGATGGCAGGGTACCGATCGCCAGTGGCGGCACTACTCGATGGCGTACCTGCTGATGGCGGGATTGGCTACTCCGCTGGTGCTGTCGGTGCACTCGGTGGTGTCGTGGGACTTCGCGATGGCGATAAACCCCGGCTGGCACAGCACGATCTTCGCTCCCTACTTCGTCGCCGGCGCGATTTTTTCCGGCGTCGCGATGGTTATCACGCTGCTAATCCCGATGCGCAGGCTGCTCGGCATCGAGGACCTCCTGACCGAGTGGCATTTCGACAATCTCGCCAAGGTCGTCCTGCTGACCTCGCTCGTGGTCTCGTACGCGTACATCACTGAAGCCTTCATGACCTGGTACGCCGGCGATCCAGTAGAGCAAATGACTTTCCACATGCGCTACTTCGGACCGTGGGGATGGATGTACTGGGTAATGGTTCTGTGCAACTGCATAATACCATTGTTACTATTCTCTCCGCGCATCAGGGTTAACATGCGGGCCCTGTGGGTAATCACAATTTTCGTGAACATCGGGATGTGGTTCGAGCGCTTCGTGATTATCGCGGGTTCGCTAACTGCGAACTTCGAGCCTTCGCAATGGGCCAGCTACCGTCCATCGGTCACTGAAATCATGATTACGATCGGCAGCTTCGCGTGGTTTCTCGGACTGTTCTCATTGTTTTCGAGATTCCTGCCGATCATTTCGATGACGGAACTCAAGGAAGGAATCGTCTGGCTGCGCAAGGCGCTCAAGATGGATCGGGTCAGGGCGGCATGAGCACGATTGCGATCATAAGTTCGTTTGCGGATGACGCTCAATGCGCGAATGCGATCGAGGAGCTTCGCGCGGCGAAGGTCGGCGAGTTCAACACGTTCTCGCCGATCCCGAGTCACAAAATCGAACATGCTATCGGCCTGAAGAAGAGCCCGGTGCGATGGATCGTGCTGATCGGCGGAATCTCGGGCATCCTTACCGGTCTCGCGATCACGATTGGAACAACTTACGAGTGGCGCCTCAACGCGGGCGGCAAACCGCTCCTGTCGTGGCCGCCGTTCATCATCATCTGCTTCGAGCTGATGGTTTTGCTCGGCGGAATCTTCGGCTTCCTCGGAGTGCTGGGCCTGTCAGGTATTCCCGCGACCGAGATGGCACCGGGGTACGGCGGGCGCTTCGGCGAGGATCGATTCGGAATCGTGGTGCGATGCGACGAGGCGGAAGCGGCACGCGTCGAGTCGATGATGAAGGAATCGGGCGCGGAAGAGGTGGTTCGCGAAGGCGTCCAGTAAACGGCGATGAGCTCTAATCCTCAACCAGCGCGTCGCGAGCGCACGGCAATTAAGCCGCAAGCGGTGGAGTCGGTCGCCGGCACGACGACGCAGGCAGTCGGGGTCGTGATGATCGCGCTAGGGGCGATCGCGTTCGTATTCGCGTTGATTCATGGCGGCGCCGCGATCGCATGGCAGGCCTATCTCGTGAATCTGCTGTTTTTTCTTGGCGTCGCGCAGGGTGCGCTGGTCGCATCCGCGGCATTCTACCTGACGCAGGCCAAGTGGGGTGGCTCGACGCCGTATCGGCTCGGCGAGGCATTCGCACCGTTTCTATGGGTGGGATTTTTTCTGTTCTTTGGATTGTACTTCGGCCGCAGCCTGATCTTCCCCTGGGTGACTCATCCGATCGCGCAGAAGGCTGCGTGGCTGAACGTGCCGTTTCTCTTCGCGCGTGATGGAATTGGACTCGGCGTGATGGCCGCGGCGAGCTTCGCCTTCATCCGAGTCTCGCGCAGCGACGACGCACGAGCGTGGACCATCGCGACCGACGACATCGAGTTGCCGCCGCATTCGATACGAGTATTCGCTCCGCTGGTCGCGGTGCTGTTCGCCGTCGTCTATACGCTGATCTCATTCGACCTGGTGATGTCGCTGGCGCCGGTCTGGCGCAGCACGCTTTTCGGCTGGTATTTTTTCGCCGGCGCTTTCTGGAGCGGATTGACCGCGATGGCTCTCACAGCGGTCGTGCTACGCGGTCGCTTGGGCGAGAACAACCTCTTCACGAATCCCGTCGTCCTGCACGATTTTGGCAAAATGGTCTTCGCGTTTTCGGTGTTCTGGGTATATCTCGTATTCGCGCAGTACATCGTCATCTGGTACGGCGATCTGCCGGTCGAAACTTTCTTCATCGTTCAGCGCGTGCATCACATGCCATGGTCGCCACTGTCGGTGGCATGCGTAGTTTTGATCTGGCTGATTCCATTCGTAGTGTTGATGAGCGTGCGCACTAAAAAGTCGCCGATGACTCTGGGCACGGTGTCTGCGCTGGGACTCATTGGGATATGGCTCGAGCGCTACGTGCTGGTGGTTCCGTCGCTGTCGCTCGACGCGATCCCATTCGGCCTGACGCAATTTTTAATCTCGATCGGTTTCCTGGGCGCATTTCTGATTTGCGCAGTGCCGGGACTGAATCGCGTTGCGCAGGCCGCGACCTCGGGCGAGCCTTTTGGAGACGAGGCGGAATGATCGGGCGCGGTTCAAATAGGTACTCGCTTGCCTCGATAGCTATGCGAATGGCTATTGCACTGACTACCGCGGGATGCTCGGCGAACGACCATCCGATGACGACACTCGCACCGAAGTCGGATCTCGCGAATTGGATTCAGAGTCTCTACATCGATGTGACGGTGTGGGACGCGATCATGTTTGCGATCGTGGTCACCGCATTCATCCTCGCTGTGTTCGTTTTCTCTTCACGAGTGGGCGAAGCGGCTCCGGCCTCGGCCGCGTCGTCCGACCTGGGCCTGGAGATCGCGTGGACGCTTGGCCCGACCCTCGTGCTGCTGATGATCTCGGTGCCGACGATACGCACGATCTTTCGCTCGCAACCGGCGGTCGCGCCTGCGGGCGCGCTCGAGATCAAAGTCGTCGCGCATCAGTGGTGGTGGGAATTCGACTATCCCGACGGCGCCAAGGCCAGCAACGAACTGCATATCCCCGTCAACCGGCCGATTCGATTGCTGCTGGAATCGCCCGACGTCATTCACAGCTTCTGGGTGCCGCAACTTGGCGGCAAACGCGACGTGGTTCCCGGCCAGATCAACGAGCTGACCTTCGTCGCGACGGTGCCGGGAATGTATCCGGGGCAATGCGCGGAGTTCTGCGGCCTGTCGCACGCGAACATGCGCTTCCGAACGTTCGTCGATTCGCCGGACGATTTCGCGAAGTGGGATAGAGCGCAGCTCGCGGGGCCGGCCGCGACTCCGGCGAATGATCAGTTGGCGTCGGATGGCGCAAAAGTTTTCGCCGACAGTCCGTGCACGACCTGCCACATGATCCAGGGCGTCTCGAAGGGGTACATCGGACCCGATCTGACGCATTTCGGCGGCCGCACGACGCTGGCCGCCGGAGTGCTGCAGAACACGCCCGCCAACGTCGCCAAGTGGATCGAGAATCCGCAGGAAATCAAGCCGGGCGCGAACATGCCGCCGCTGCTGCTGCCCGGACCGAAGCTGAACGCGCTGGTCGCATATCTCGAGAGTCTGAAATAGGGAGCGAGGAATGGCTGCGCAACCGAAACCATTGCCAGTGCATCAGCCGAGCTACCTCGAAGGTGGCGGCATCGTCGGATGGCTGACGACGATCGATCACAAACGCGTCGCCGTCATGTATCTCGCCAGCGCGCTGCTCTTCATGGCGTTCGGCGGGCTCGAAGCGATGGCGATTCGCGTACAGTTGTGGACTCCCGACAATCACGCACTGTCGGCCGCGACCTACAACGCATTTTTCACGATGCACGGGACGACGATGATCTTCCTGGTCGTGATGCCGCTGCTGCTCGGATTTTTTGGCAACTTCCTGATCCCGTTGCAGATAGGTGCGCGCGACGTCGCGTTTCCGCGGCTCAATGCGCTGAGCTTCTGGCTGGCTCTCGTCGCGGGAATCCTGCTCCATCTCGGCTGGATTCGTGGCGGACTTCCCGACGCTGGATGGTTCGGCTACGCGAACCTGACCGAGCGCTACTTCACCCCCGGCCTCGCGATCGATTGGTGGGTGGTCGGTCTGCTCGTCTCAGGCACTTCGACGGTGCTCACGGGCCTGAACTTCCTGACGACGATCATCGCGATGCGCGCGCCGGGCATGACCTACATGCGCATGCCGATGTTCATGTGGTCGCTGCTGGTGACCTCGATCCTGATTCTGATCGCGTTTCCCGCGCTCACGATCGGTTTGATCTTTCTGCTGTTCGATCGTTTCTTCGATACCCACTTTTACGTCGCATCCGCCGGCGCCACCCCAATCCTGTGGCAGCATCTGTTCTGGCTGTTCGGCCATCCCGAAGTGTACATCATGGCGCTGCCGGCCTTCGGGATCATCTCGGAAGTGGTCCCGACGTTTTCGCGCAAGCCGCTGTTCGGCTATCCGATGATGGCGTATTCAATCTGCCTGATCGCATTCCTCTCGTACGGCGTGTGGGGACATCACATGTTCGCGACGGGGATGGGCCCGGTGGCGGATTCCGCGTTCGCGATCACCTCGATGCTGATCGCGATTCCCACCGGCGTGAAAGTTTTCAGCTGGATCGCGACGGTCTGGGGCGGCTCGCTGCGGATGACGACCGCATTCTATTTCGCGCTCGGAATGATACTCGAGTTCACGATCGGCGGACTCAGCGGAATCATGCACGCGTCGGCGCCAATCGATCTTCAGCAGACCGACTCGTACTTCGTCGTCGCACACTTTCACTACGTGCTGTTCGGCGGCGCGATGTTCGCGATCCTGTCGGCATTCTACTACTGGTGGCCGAAGATCACCGGCCGCATGCTGGGCGAGCGGATTGGCAAGTGGCACTTCTGGCTGACGGTTGTCGGATTCAACGTCACGTTTTTTCCGATGCACATCGTTGGGATGTGGGGGATGCCGCGGCGCACCTACACCTACGGCGCTGACATGGGCTGGACGCATCTCAACCAGCTCGAGACGGTTGGCGCGTTCATTCTCGGCATCGCGTTCCTGCTTTTCTACATCAACATTTTCAAAAGTCTTGTCAGCGGAGAGCACGCGCCCGCTGATCCGTGGGACGGACGCAGCCTTGAATGGTCCACACCGTCGCCGCCGCCGGCGTACAACTTCGCGACGATCCCGCAAATCCGCGGACGCGACGCATGGTGGATTCTGAAATACGGTCGCGCCGGCTCGCGCGGCGTCGCGGCTTATATGTCGGGGCAGGCGCCGTCGCAACCGCTGGCAAGCGCGCCCGCCGACGTGCACATCCACATGCCGGCACCTTCGATTTTCCCGCTGGTGACGAGTCTCGGCGTTGGGACGATGGGCCTCGGGCTCATCATCGACTGGTATCGTATCGTCATCATCGGCGCGGCGGTCGTCGTGCTGTCGATCATCGGGATGGGCTTCGAGTACCCGGACTTCGGCCAGGAATCGCACGATCCGGAGCACGCACCGTCGTCCGGCGGAATCGACGTGCGCAAAATCGGCATCTGGTCGTTTATCGGCTCGGAGTGTGTGTTCTTCGCGAGCTTGATCTCGACCTTCATCGTTTACAAAGCGCGCAGCGTCACCGGGCCCGGGCCGGAAATCCTGAACATCCCGCTCACCTCGTTCAGCACCTTCATCCTGCTGATGAGTTCACTGCTGATGGTGCTGGCGCTCGCGGCCACCCAGCGCGGCGACAAGCGATGGGAGCGAATCTGGCTCGGCGGCACGGTCATGTTCGGGCTGATTTTTCTCTGCGGACAGGTTTACGAGTTCACCAGCTTCATGCACGAGGGCATGGGGCTGACGACCAACCTGTTCTCGCAGTCGTTTTTCGTGCTGGTCGGATTTCACGGCGCGCACGTCGCGATCGGAGTGATCTGGCTGTCAGTGCTGTTGGTCGCCGCGATGACCGGCAACCTCGGCAAGTCGCGTGCGACGTCGGTCGAGCTTGCGGGACTTTACTGGCATTTCGTCGACGTCGTGTGGATCATCATTTTTACTCTCGTCTATCTGATGCAGGCGGTACCCGGAGCATGAGCGATATTGCGGACACCCACGGCGGGCAGGTTCATCATCCCGGTGCGGCGACGTACCTCATCATCGCCGCGTTCCTCGTCGTGTTAACTGCCATGGAGATCACCGTCTTCTACGTGCACGCGCTCCGCCCGGTGTTGGTGCCAGTGTTGATCGTGCTGGCCGCCGCCAAGTTCGCGCTGGTCGTGATGTTCTATATGCATTTGAAGTACGACGGCTGGCTGCTGACGGGAGTGTTCGTCTTCCCGTTGATGATGGCGACGGTCTTGCTGGTCGCCCTGATCCTGCTGTTCGCGTACCTGTCGAATCACATGGCGCCGATCGGCTAGCCGCTCCTTTTGACCTTGGATATTTTCGGCGAACATCCCAGCATACCGATAGGAATCGCGATCCTGATCGCGACTTACCTTGGCGCATGCCGCGTGGCCGGCCGCAGACCGACGCGGCGTCAGGCGATGTGGTTTGCGATCGCAATGGGCGCGATCCTGTTCACCCACACGGAGCTCGACGAACTCGCCGACGCGCGAATCTTCTCGATGCACATGCTGCAGCATATGATGCAGACCTTCGTGATCCCGCCGCTGCTGCTGCTCGGGACGCCGGGCTGGATGTTGCGGCCGTGGATTCTCAGCAAACCGATCAAGCCCGTCGCGCGGTTGCTTACGACACCGGTAGTTGCGTTCCTGATTTTTTCGGCGGTCTTCGTCACCGCGCACTTTCCGCCGATCTTCGATCGGATGTGCCGCGACGAGAATTTCCACATCTTCCTGCATCTGCTCTTCATGGCGGCCGGCATCCTGCTGTGGTGGCCGATCCTGAGTCCGCTCCCCGAGCTGCCGCGACTCTCGTACCCGGCGCAAATCCTCTACCTGTTCCTGCTGATGATCCCGATGACCGCGGTCGCCGCGCCGATCACGCTCGCGACCCGCGTGATTTATCCGTGGTACACCGAGGGCGCGCACGGATGGAGCCTCAAGCCGCTCGAAGACCAGGTACTCGGCGGCCTGATCATGTGGATCGGCCAGGGCACCTACCTGATGTTCGTTTTCACGTTCATCTTTTACCGGTGGCAGCAGCGCGAAGACGGCGACATCCCGGTCCTGCCATCATCAACGACACCCGATCTGCGCGTCGTGCGAGCGCGCAGCGTCGCAAACTCGTAAGTCGATGTTATGGCTGGTGTCAGCCGACCTCGTAACGGTGATTCACGCGGGCTACGTCGCGTTTGTGGTTATCGGATTCGTGGCCATTCTGGTTGGCTGGGCAGCAGGATGGAATTGGGTCCGGAACTTCTATTTTCGGGTTG
>Ga0182024_10021102_pt1 | contig 11850 bp, 13 predicted proteins | sample P32metaG_FD_120480 | JGI IMG/M metagenome (GOLD analysis project Ga0182024, IMG submission 120480) | Permafrost microbial communities from Stordalen Mire, Sweden - P3-2 metaG (Illumina Assembly) | ecosystem: Environmental > Terrestrial > Soil > Wetlands > Permafrost | place: Sweden: Stordalen... | reverse complement strand
GCGTGAGTACCATGTGGTGTCAGACGAGCATGGCGAAGAAAGATTGGAGCAAAAGCTGCAAAACAAGAAAGCGCAGCATGTTCGGCACGACCAGAAAGACGACCATCGTTCTGCGGCAGAGCTGGAACTAAGGGTGTCGGATCAAGAGGCAAAACCCCGTTCTAAACCGATATCTGTAACTAGAAACGAAGAGCATAACCGCATCTATCGGTCGGCGCGAGCTGACCAGGAATTGAGCGATAGGGTCAGCCAATCTTTGTCTGTCAGTCCAAAGGAAGCGATAAGCGGTCATCGGCTGGAGGTTGAAACTGATCGAGCTGCCGGCAAACGCGTTGAGCAAGAGCGCCAATCAACTCAAGTCGAACATGCGTTGCAACAAGCTGATAATCTGCCAACGCGATCGATCCGAAATTCGGAAATACAGCTGAAAGAAAATCAGCCGTGGCATCAACAGGTCAGACTCCATCGGATTGAAGAAGAACGCTTTGATGAAAACCGCAAATCTACTGAGATCGAACAGCCAGTTCGACAAACTGATCATGCACCAACGAGGACTGCCCGAGAGCTAGAGCCGACGTCCGAAGAGATCCGGCATCTTCAGCCAGTCGAATCTGATCGAGTTGCGCACAAACGCCTTGATGAACAGCGCAATTCAGTTCAGGCTGACCATCCAGCTCGACAAACTGATATTGCACCGATGCCATTTGTTAGAGAACCAGCAATAGAAGTGGCGATAGATCAGACGCGCCATCATCAGCGAAACGAACCATACTTTCACATGCCGGCGATTTCGGAGCCGAAATTTCAGTCAGATCACGATCTTTGCGATCTAATCGAGCAGAACAAGGAAGTTGAGCCATGGCAGCTCGTTTACGAGATCAATGAGTTAGAACAACCTGTTGCAGAAGAGATTGAACACAACGAGCCAGAACGAATTGATTTGCGAGCCTTGGCCGCAGTACGTCGACAACGTGCTGACCATGTGCGCGAATGCACCGAACGGTTCGCCTTATCTAGCTATGCTCAGCCCGACCCAGCGACGCGAGATGAGCGCGAGGATGAAAAATCGGAGCCGCTGCCTGTACCGGTCCAGTGCATCGTTCCCTTTGATCTGGCAGTCGAGCTGCCTGAATTAGGTCCGCTTGAACCTGAAATAATCAAGTATCTGCATGACAATTACAGCTTTCTGAAAAAATACGTTTCGGTAGACTACACAAGAACCGAACACGCCGCAGCTTTGTCAGAGGATTTCAGTCGGTCGGCAGATCATCTTGGAGCAATGATAGCTGCTCGCAATGACGTATGCCCCGAACGGCAGATACGCGCGCAGGCGCAGATCGAGCGGTTGGAGTCCGTGAAGGAGGAGGCTCGCATATCACCCGTGGATAAATATGTGGCAATCAACATTGTCAGCGACGAAAAGAACACATGCTTTGAACTCGATGATGCAGTCAGCGCTAAGTGGACTAACACCGAGCTGACACCACCGCTGCAAAAGATTATTGATGACCGTTCAACTTCCGCTCTTTCCACTGCGCAGGAAAAGGGCAGACCTACACATTCGCTCGATGAGCGCACTAATGATCCGCTCATTCAGCAGCAGACTGAAGTCAGCCAGCGCAAATTGATAAGAACGATTGACAGAGATTTAGTCGAGCGTCATGAATGCGACATGGACCGTATCATGGAAGACGAACCTCCACCCGGGCACTTCGTCACGATCATGATCACTGAGGGTCCCAAGCATCCAGTGCAGGTAACGGTGCTCGGGTTCTGGACCGCGCGTACGGTCGATGAGTTCATGCGACATGATCCAGAGGCTGAGCCGACTGACGCCGCCATGTCCCACATCATTGAGGTGGAGAAGCGCTGGAGGACGTGGCTTGAGCGCATAGGTCGAGGAAGAGCCGATTTGCAGCAAAGCCGACGCCAGTCGCGCGATGACTATGAATATGACGATTTTGATCGCTAGCTTTTAGCAACCTGCTGCCCTGAACATCGCACCAGGACAATAGTAAAAAGCACAGTCACACTTGGGATTTGATGGCATTGGTTCAAACCAAAATTGATCGTGCGTCTCGATAGCGCCCTTTTTGCTCAATGGCTTCCAACAGTGCTCTAGAAATCGACTGTGGATCCATCACCTGAGGTCACTGCGATATACTGGCGAAGAGCAAACGGTTCAAAGAAGGACGGACCGATGGATTCCAAAAGCCCGACAGCCGGTTTGATAACCGCATTAAAAGGCATGCTTATTTTATTTTGTCTTTGTTGTCCGACGCTGTTTTCGAACCTGAGCCCCCAAGCATTGCCGTTGTTTCTGCCGATAGCGGCCATTATGGGTGCCGTTGCCGGGCTGGTATCATCTAAGAAAGGGTTGCGCGCGCGATTTTTATGTTCGATAGGCGGAGCTGTTGGCGTCGTGGGAGCGGTGCTTTGCCAGCATTTTGTTTATCAGGCTACTGGACTGGGGGACTTTGCTGGCCGATCCGGATTTCGCTTCCTTCCGACCTTAGCGTACTGGATCGGAATGGCACCTGGACTGTTGATTTGTGCTCCGGTTCTTCAAAAAGCAGACAAAGTCCCGGCGACCGTGCCAGACCAGAAAGATGAAGACCAAAAATAATTGTTTCGGAGGCAAATCTGGTTCGACACCACCCGGCTGTTGAGTGACACTTATAGATGTGGAGGTTAACCGCGCGATTGATAAGTACTTGCAACGGCATGTAAGAGTTGACTTCGGCATCCTCCACTTAAACCAAAAGAACGATTTCCAATCCACTGTTCTGTCGCGTTCTTCAGCCAACTCAGGAGTACTCCCTATGGCAGCGAAATTATCACCGATATCTGCGGGTGTCGTTCATTCCTCAGCTAATCGAACGCGCATCAAGATTCCAAAAGTACAACGCTCTTATCACAATGCAGATGTTGTTAAAAATGCGCTGCTCACTGTCCCCGGTGTTAAGGATGTGCAGGCGAATCCGAAGACTGGCAGCATCATAGTTGAGCACGAAGAGCGCGCGGACATTATCGAGAATATCGGTGAAGCCATAAGAGAAGTGGCACCGGACTTGCTCACCGTCCTAACAGCCACCAGTCTGGGATCAGTCGGTAGTTTATCCGGCGTCGGTTTAAAAGGTCTGGCGGCTTTTGGCAGCATCCTAAGCGTGGTCCTCCCCGATGATCGGTCAAGAGAGGCCAAAGCCGCCAACGATGGCAAGCCGAATTTCTCCAGTATCAAGCGAATTATTCCGTGGGCTTTTTTAGGCACCGGCTTGGTTCAACTGATTCAGGGCGAAGCCCTCCTGGCAGGCGTTTCACCTCTACTCCTCATTTATTTGGCTTTTGACAGCCATTGGAAGTTTGAACAAGAAGCTAAAATAGCTACGCTTCAAGCGGATGACTCAACTATCGACAAATCCCATAAATAAGGTCAATGAAATCTTAGAATGTTGCACCGCTAGTGGTATCAATCTTAGTGCCGAATACTACAACTAGCCTCCGTGCTTGCTAAACACACCTTTAGTACCTTCGATCCCTTCAGGATTGCTGATTTCATCGTCGCGATATACCAAAGAGGGTCTGCACATCTGCGCAATGCTCCTGCTTTGACCAATCATGCTCTGCCGCGCCTAACTATTGTCGGGCGCACCTGTGCCCCAAAGTCAAGCTTCTTACTGTCACTTGCTTTTCTCCAGTGACTTTGGGGCGGCGCGCCCGATGGCGTTTGAGCGCGCGGCAGCGCAGCCTCACGACCAGAAGGAGAACTTGATCATGTCTGAGAAAGAAGCAAGTGAATTCGGTTTGGAAGTCACACACAACAGTAAAGTCGGGTGCGCTTTTAGCTTGCCCAGGTCTAGTACGTGCATAGGTAGAACGGAAGCGTGCACGAAAGTATGTTACGGCAATGGCATTCGCTATCAGAGCGTCGGTCAAAAGCAGAAAAGGGACCGTAACTTCAGAACAGTCGAGTTGCTGCTGCAAAACGGCGGACCGCCTTTACTGGCGCAGAACCTGGTGATTCTGATCGATCAGGCTCGACCGATCGACTGGATCGCGTCGACGATAACAGGCTTGGATACACATGTTCCATGGACATTTAGGATACATGACATTGGTGATTTCCATTCGGTGGAATATACCGAAGCATGGACTACGGCAGTCAAACTGCGTCCACATTGTTCTTTCTGGTTCTATACTCGCTCATTCCTGGACGAAGAGATGTTCGCTGTGCTGACAGAACTGGCATCGAGACCGAATTGCAAGGGATGGTTGAGTCTCGACCGCGACAATTACAACGAAGGTATCATCCGTTACTGTGAAAGTGACCCAGGCGTCTGGAGCATTGCACTTTTACAGGAACAAGAGGATGTAATGCCACCAGAGGCAATACCATATCTATCCTGCTTCTCTCGATCAGGTGACCTGCTGTCGTTCCCTAAGCACCATGGTGGAAGACATGTTGCTCCTGTCCGTGCTGACAATATGATGATCTGTCCGCAAGTGACAGGGTTGTATAAGCTGCAAACGGCAGCCAATACACCAAAGCCGTGTCAATCGTGCGGTCATTGTCTGCCATGACCGGCGCCAGTCCCACCGTATATAATTATCTATCCAGGAGAAATGCTATGTACCTTTATGAAACTCTAAAAGGCGAGAAAGCAGTCGAATTCTGCCAGACCATTCTGAAACTGGAACCGGCTGATTTTGATCTGGATGCCGTCAACCGGGTGGAAGTCTTTGCAACTAGCTTAAAAGACGAGGGTGACGACTTCTGCGAATATCGGGTGATTGACTGCCACAACAAGCTCATGCTGTCCAGGCGCGAGCTTGGTTATTAAACATGGCGCTGGACATTACAATCGCCTCGCGCCGCTCTTCAATTGACAAGCTGCAACAGCGCTTTCCGCAGGCAACAATCATCGATGTGACTTCGCGCGGAAGCGACCCGTGGGTTCGTTTCAGCCCCTTCTATCCTCATGGGGGTATACCTGTTCCCTTATCCCCGGGGCTCACCGCAGCTTCGGTCGAAGGCATCTGGCAAGCTCTCAAAGTATTTGAGACTTGCGACATCGATAAGACCAAGTTTTCCCTGTCGACGATGAAGGGCATCAAGCGCACTTCTCGATCCTACGGCAGAGTCCTGGGGCATCGCGCTGGCGTAAATGGCGATCGCCTTCTTGGTTATCTGGAAGCAAGAAAAGCTCATCTACTTGCCTGCCTATCTGTGGGTTTTAGCGAACTGCCTGACTAAAGAGCTCGATGAGTTGCGCGCAATTTCATCAAGCAAGCCTCTTTATCTGCTCGATTACGAAGCCAACTCTGACATCAACAACTTCAGCAGTCCGTTGTCTCATGCCGGGTTGATCAAGCTCTTTCTGAACGATGATTGGCCGCGCACATAATTGTCCCGCCTCAGTCGAAGTAATTCAGCGCTGCCTTCAGCAGCTGATTTTGTCCTTGCTACATCACGAGTAAGCCGCGCCTTTAATTGTCGCAAAACCGCGCGCCGAAAATCAGGCTCAATGTTAATGACTGGATTCGTTCTGGTAGATTTTCGCGCGCGGTTTTGCACGGCGTGCTGTGCGCGGCTGGTTTCGACCAGCCAATTACAGACAAAGGAGAATACTCATGACAAAGAAAGTATTGATTGCTTTGCCGTTGAACTTGCTCAGCAGAACCGACTTTGCTGCTCAAGCAGAGGGTCGTACCCGTTCCGATTTGATTCGAGAGGCGTTGCGACGTTATCTCGATAATTTCGAGCGCCAGAGGCTGCTAATGAACGACGGAGCAAATATATCCACGCTGGAGAAATCATACGAACAAAGTCCGTCGTAGTGGTCGGACTTCTTGATCCTCGATGACTCTTGCAGGAGGGCAGGCGCAAGTCTGTCCTCCTGTTTCTTTTTGGTTGCGCGCTGCCCGAATGATTTTGGAGCCCTCAGTTTCCGCTCCAGGAGGCAGCCGCGATTGAAATTGTCGCAAAACCGCACCGCAAAATCACCCATCAATCTGATTTCTAGCGGATTGACCGAGATTGATTTTGCGGTGCGATTTTGCAATGGCGGAGAGCGCGGCTGGAGGACGCGAGATAGCGAGATCCAGTGCGTGCGCAATTTCCCCATAGGAGAAACTCAGATGAACACTCGCACTCTCAAAAAACAATTGACGTACAAAATCCCGCAGCTAAAACTGGCTTTAATCAGAGAAAATTCTGTCGAGACAGTTCAGATCCGAACACCTGAAGATGTGTATCAATACACCGAGCCCTTGCGACATCTGGCAGAAGAACATTTCGTCTCTTATCATTTAGACTGTCAAATGCGGATGATTGGCTGCCACGTTGTCTCTCATGGTAGCCTGACCGCAAGCATTGTCCACCCAAGAGAGGTATATAAGTGCGCGATTCTTTCAAACGCTAATTCGATTATTGTTGCGCACAATCATCCCAGCGGCTCACTGACACCAAGTGATGAGGACATTGCCGCTACGAGCCAATTGATTCAAGCCGGGCGGCTTATGGGAATTGAAATCCTGGATCATTTAATCGTATCCTTCAGCGGGATAAGCAGTATACGCGAGTTCCATCCACAACTTTGGGTGCGCTGACCTTCAGCTAATAGCTTCTCTCCATTGAAAATTTCATGTCTGATATATGCTTTTGATGATTACATTTACCTGGTAATGAGTTGGTTCCTCATTACTCCTTTAAAAAAGGCGGGCGATAAGCTCGCCTTTTTTCATGCTGCCCTTCGCAATGTGGTTTGTTCCGGCCAAGAATGCTCTTGGCGCAAGGAAAAGCCACATCACAAGATGCAGTTCATCGGGAAAATGGACGGTGAACGGGGTCTACACTTGCCAAAGTCCTCCGACTAATGCGAGCGGATTCTACTGCACCGGTTGAGGGAGGTCTGGTTCACGCAAAATCCTCCGCCTGCCTTTCCAGATTCGCTGTCGCTCAAGGCTCGGGGATGTCCAGACATCGCACCCATCCAGTTTAACTGCGTAGCGCCTGACAGCCTGTTTGCGATTCTGTCTAAGATGATGTGATCAATGTGATTCTCGGCAAGTTAGATTGTATCGGTTATGCCTTATGCCACCCTATATGGTGCCCAAACGGGCCGTAAAAAAGAAAAGAGGAGACGGCTAGCTGCCATCGGACTTCCCAGAGATCGGAAACATATGAAACGATAGGAGATCACAATAATCTCCCCAGTCAGGCGCAAACCCCGCGTGACCAGCACTGCATTTCAGCAGCCCCACCGCAGGCGTCGGATAGGGGATTGTCATTCGGTTTCTAAGCCGTTTCAGCGTAAAAACCGGCTTGTTGCCTTTCGCAAAGGCATATATCGTAAAAGGTAAAAGCAGAAGCATGCAGAGGAGATAGCTGATGCAAAGAAAGAAAGTTCGCTCGACCGCGACCGCTATCTATGCGGTTACAGCCTTCATGTGTCTGGCTTTGGGTTTAACCTACGGAATCTGGTTTTTTGCTTCACCGGAGACCTCACCTAAAATCTACTACTTATTCCGTGGTTATGGCGGCGAATCGGCACAATGAAAAAGAGCGATCGTCGTTCATAGCCCTCGAATACAAGTCAACAAAAGAGTTGATGGGTTTTCATCAAGAGACTCCAGAGTCGAGCCGCCAGATGGAACTGTTGAACAACAGTGCCATCAACTGCAAATACTGGGGTAGCTAAACTGCGAAGCGATCTTGCTTTCGTTGTCTCCTGTCCTTCTTGTGGGAGCCGAATACGTCAGCCTTAGGGCTGCCATCCCAGCTTTCAGATTTGACTTTGCATTCTGTGCAAACTCTGTTCTCTTGCCTCATAAGGCGAGAGAATAGTCGGTCAGTTTTGGATTTCGCGGCTATACAATCGAAGACCCATTCCATTCGGTTCATTGGGACAAGGCAGAGGACGTTGTTGTCTTTGTCGGTGATCACACCGACGGTACTGTCGAGCCCTCTCAGTTTGGCTGGGTTTCCTTTGGTTGCTAGTGTCAGTTTGATTTCCAAGAGCGTTCCTCCAAAGGTCGCGAATCGACCTGTTACCGGACACATAAATAAGCATCCGGTGAGAATTAGTTGGCATGCTCGACTCTTGGGCGTCTCTTAAGGGTGGAGCGGTATTCCGCTCCCAACCACCAATAATAGTTTCTCAAATCGAACGCACTTGAAACTACGGGAAAAACGCTGGAAACATTTTTCCGAGTCAGGCGTCTCCTGGGCACCATGATTACAGTTGATACAACTTCATCAGTCGAAAAATTCTGTACGCTCAACTCAGCCAAATTAGGAAATTTAGTTGGTACAAAAGATGGGGGCGGGTCATCTGCAATTGTCTTTTTCAGTGCCTCACCTCGCCGTGCTCTTGCCTTTCCACGGCTTAACCATTGGTTTGCCAAGTCGCCGCTGTGCGGACACTTGAGATAAGTAAGAGGATCTTCGGTTCTTCCAGCATTCCGGGCATTCACTACCCGCACGTACCCGATTATCGACTGATGTTCGCCAGATGTGCCGCGGATTAAGGGCACAGCGCCACCAGACTCGTTTTTGGTCGTTGAATCTCAACTTATCGGCTGTCAGAAATCCATTACGCGTTGGATGAAGCTGCTTTGCTAATTTGGGAAACAGCGTCTTCAGTGAATTTGTGACCGATAGCTTTCGGTCGGCGCAAAAGGGGCAGCGAAACCCTTCCTTCTTGAACATACTTCGCCAGGAGTGGTCCGGCCCTTTCGGGCAGCGCCACCAGAAGAGCGTTTTTGTAGATAGGTTATACAGCTTTGTTATCTTGTTTTTCTTGTGGTCAAACAACTTCAAGGCTTGCGGATACTGCCTCAAATCCAGCCACTGCTCGTGATAACAATGTATGCAGCCGCTTTCCTCCATCGCCCGCCGATCGACCGAACACTGCCAGGCATGCTTCCGATTTTTCTGGCACTGCCACCAGACCTCCTTCTTTGAATGATTGAGCAAATCGTATGCAGTCAATCCCCCATTTCGCTTCGGATGGAGCTCTTTTGCTAGCTGCGGGTAACGCACTGCTAGCGACCTTTCAGGCGGCACCGGCACTCGTAAATTGGTGCCCTTGCAGTACGGACAATTGCGTCCTTGAACGGTGCGTGTCAGTATCCGTGCTCTCCAAATGTGCTGCGGATTGGTGTCGCAACGCCACCAGGCATTGACTTGGGAGCCGCGGGAGAAGTCCTCTGGACCGAAGCCGCAGTTTTTAGGGTAGTACCATTGCGCTGCAACTTCTGGAAATGCTACTGCCAGAGGAATACCCTTGCGGCTGTTGCGATGCGGTTCGATCACTTCCTCAATAGGAACCCCACCTATTTTTCTGAATTTAGGTGCAGCTGATTCTGTCTTTCTGGAAGTCTTGTACTTCATTTCTACCTGACTGTCATTTCTAGCATAGTATAAACACCGAAATATTATTCGGCTAAACCCGTGCGTCTCAATGACACAGTAGCAGTCAGCTGAAGTGAAACATTGTGAAAGGCAGCCGCATAGCGGCTGCCTTTTGGGGTTTCCTATCCAATTTCCAGTTCAGCGATGAAACAACTAGACTTGCCCTGGTCGTTCGCTGGCGTTAGCCGGTCGCAGGTTCAACGTAGTCGACATCACCTGCATCGTCACTGCAGTCATTGTATGGAGGATGCCAGTCTCCTGACTGATAAAGCCAGCTGCAGTCTAACGGATCACTGCCATGTTGCTCGGCAAGAGCACCACCTCTCTTGCACCACTCGACTGGGTAGTTCTCTTCGCTGACAATACAGAGGTAATGAACCTGATTGTTGAACACAATCCGCTGTCTTGCTGTGCCATCGCACCAGATTATGTACTCAACGCCCATGCGTTGCAAAATGATCTGATCGTAGGGGAAATAACCACAGAACCTTTCAGTCTTCCCAGGTTCTGCAAGCAATTCCTCAGGATCGCAAGCCTCGTCAATCAGTGGCTCTTTGCCCTGACTGTCTTTGTAACTGGAGAACAAAAGCGTATTAACGAGGGCGAAATCAACATACCACTTCGCGTGTGTAGTGCAGTCTTGCACTTCAACTGTGTCAACGAGGTTGGTGAAATCGAGTACGCTTTTGACTAACCTTGCCGGAAGCGATCGCGGCGGTCGGTTTTCGTTAGTCTTGGACATATGTTACCCTTCCTGAATTTGTTAGGTCTGGAGCTGGAGTCACATAAGGACTCCCGCCCCGGTTAGAGCTAGTCCTGGTGAGCTGGTTGCCGACTAGAGTCCGATGCACTTCTGTGCCACCGGTTTTGCCACCAGGCTGATGAGTGAGTAGATTCTTCTTGCAATCTGTGCTGCGATAATGCAACCACTTGGTCGCAGAGAAAACACTTCGTCCGCTGCTGCGGACTTTGGGAATTATTCTTGCTAGACTGCGCTTACGATTGGTGCCGTCATCGCCTGAAGTTTTGACGTGGCGATTTATTCAGCAACTTCATCGTACTACATTCGCATGATTTCTTGCTGCAATTTTTCGTTCTTGCAGGATCAAATGATCCTGTTTTTTACGCGAGCAGATCTCTACAAGAAAGCTTCGCATTGCGACGGGTTGTATTGCACACTGTAGATTCAGCTGCAGTTGCGACCGTTTTGACTTGACCGTCAACGTTCGAGAATGCGGGTAAACATCGCAATATACTGGGCGATTTTGCATTTTGAAGGAACTGCCCCCAGTATTAGCGCACACACAGTTTAGTCTGCTAAAAAGCGTGCTAACTGAAGGCAGAAACGATGAACTTTAGAAAACGGTGATGAGCATTGAGCGGAATGTGACGCAGCAGTCGGAAAACTTTATCGAACGAGTTGTTGCCAGACTCAAGATCAAATTTGATTGGTCGGCATCGATCTCCAACTTTCACACAAACGTCGGGTAAGCACGAGGACGTTGCCGTCCTCATGCTCCCCTCAGAACTGCTCGTGATAGTTTCCCATCAAGCAGCTCAAGCATCCTGCTATCTCAAACTTCAGCGAGTTCTTCCAGCGCATAGCGTCCTTTCGAAACACGTTTGATCCAGTATTCTTGCAGGTTAGGATCATCTGGGCTGGCGGCGCCCCTGACCTTTACGTGATACTTGATTGGTATTCTGCTGACTTTCATGAGCGGAACGTCAACCAATTCGTTCAGGTCAGGGTCGTACACTTTACAGAAGAATGTCCAGGCACGTTGGTTCATATGCCTGAAATATCTTCGGTAAACCCAGTCTTTCCCTTTTTCGGGATGGCGTCTGAGGCACCACCTCCATATTGCCTGCCAGATCTGGTGATCAACGTAGTCGAAGGTTACTTTGCTATTCACGCGTTTGTAGTAGTTTCCCCATCCGCGGAGAATTGGGTTGAGGTGTGCAATTACGCTCTCCACTGCTATCGTCTTGTGGTCTCTCAGCCACTTCCGAATCTCTTTGAGGAGTTTGTGCACCTTTTCCTTTTGGGGTTTTACGATGCATTTTCTCTTGTACCTTCTGACGTTGAAGCCGAGAAAATCGAATCCGGTGTTAACAGAAACTATCCTCGTTTTCTCCGTGTTGAGTGCAAGACCTCTCTCCGCAAAGAATTTCTCCACTATCGGTTTGAGTGCTTCAATTTCTTCCAGGCTTTTGGCGGTGACAATCAGATCATCGGCATACCGGATGTATCCCGTGTTCTGCGGGAGAAGGGCTCCCAATCCATCTAAGGCGATATTCGCCAGGACGGGTGAGATTACGCTTCCTACAATCTTGCGAACTTCGGCCCCTTGACGGGGCCAATTCAAAAGGGAGTGAGGTTATCCTAAATACGACGTTCACCTCGTCTTGGTCGATTTCAATGCGCCGAACGACTG
>Ga0182024_10021100_pt1 | contig 11851 bp, 10 predicted proteins | sample P32metaG_FD_120480 | JGI IMG/M metagenome (GOLD analysis project Ga0182024, IMG submission 120480) | Permafrost microbial communities from Stordalen Mire, Sweden - P3-2 metaG (Illumina Assembly) | ecosystem: Environmental > Terrestrial > Soil > Wetlands > Permafrost | place: Sweden: Stordalen... | reverse complement strand
GTGCAACCGGCATCGGAAATCTGTTCATGCGAAAGCGTGTTCCGCACCCAATTGGCGATTCGGCTCGACGCGACGCGCACGAAACTATCCCCCTCGCCGCGGGAGGCCACGCGCGTCCCGCAGACGCAGTCGAATCCCTGATCCAGCGCCACGAGGAACTTTGGAATATCAGCCGGATCGTTCTGCAGATCGGCATCCATGGTCATGACGAACTCGCCGCGAGCGGCACGCAGCCCCGCGTCGGTGGCAGCCGTTTCGCCGCAGTTGGATTTGAATTTAATCCCGCGCACGCGCGGATCCTTCGCGACGAGCGATTCAATCGCCCGCCAACTTCCGTCGGTGCTGCCGTCGTCCACGAGAATGATCTCCGCGGATATCCCGGGCGGATCGATCGCCTTGACGATCGCCGCGTGGAGCAGGGGCAGATTTTCCGCCTCGTTGTAAACGGGAACGCATATGCTGAGTTTTGGGTCCATCGTCACGCTGACAGCGAAACGCCTTTGCGAATCGCCGTCGCCCGAATTCTTTGCAACGCCAGCAGGGACCGTTTGCCCGGCCGCAATTCGCCCCGCTCCCACCGGGAAACGGTCAGTTTGTCCACGCCCATGCGCTTTCCAAACTCCGTTTGAGTCAGGTCCAGCGCATCACGAAGGCTGCGAATGAAACCAGGGCTCGGAGGTTTATCCATCGGTGAAAAAAGGGAGCGCAGACGGTCCAGGAACCGAATGCCTTCTAACGTGAAGCCCACATCGCCGCCGCGGTCGTGTTTAACCCAGCGAGCGGGAACCTCGACAGCAAGCCGACGACCGTCGGCGAGACGCATCACGTAGGGTTTGTCAAGAATTTCGGCTTGCCTGGTCATGGGTCAATCCTGCCAATAGATCGTTACGAAAACCGCCGCATTGCGCGACTTGTCCCGGTCGATGACGCAAACGATCTCGACTTTTAATCCATCGGTCGTTGTACCGGCAATAATCCATTTGGGCCGACCAAACTCTTCCGGGCCGCCGTCACGAACATCTTCGGGTGATTCGATAACATCAACAACGTCCGTCCAAAAAAGTCCGCGCAAATCCATGCGTTCGACGAAATGCGCCAAAACCGTAACCCGATTCGCCGCGACGCATTTTCGGATATCTCGCAAGGCGCGGCGAGCGACTTCGTCCATTTTTATAAGTATACGCCAAAGTATACGTTATTGCAACGCATTCAAATTCTTTTCGCCGGGAGTTTACCCGGTCCCCGTCGGGAATCCCCCCGCGGCCTCCTGCCGACGCTTCCGATAGACCAGCATGAGATTGCGCGAATATGGAATGACGTTCAGCACGTATCCGGCGATGCCGACGGAATCCTGTTGTCTCAAAAAGTACGCCAGGCAGAGCAGCGTGCCGAAGAGGCTTTGCCACCAGAAGATCACGGGGATCCGGCTCTCCTTGTGCCTCTCGCTGTAAATCCACTGCACCAGAAATCGCGTCCCAAACGTGCCAATGCCGGCGAATCCAACCGCTTTCCAAAGCCAGTAATTGTCCTGGTACGGCATCCGGAAGACGAACGCGGCGGTGTAGATGAGGAGCAGTTCTGACATGGCGTGACACCGGCGAAAACTTCAGACTTGAAGATTACTTCTTCGCCAAAAAACCTTTGATCGCGCTGGAGACGGCGGCCACCTGCGCTTCGGTCAGCGATGGGAACATCGGCAGACTCAAAATCCGCTTCACATAATCTTCCGTTCGCGGCAGGATTGGCTGCTTGCCGAAATGATCCTCGATGGCCGGCTGCAAATGGTTCGGCACGGGATAATGGACGCCGGTCTCGATTCCCTGCTCCTTCAAATGCCGCGACAGCGCCTCGCGGACATCGTGATTATCGAGGCGAATGACGAACATATGATAAACAGATTCCGTCTCCGGGGCGTCGGCCGGCGGCAAAACAACGCCCTTGACCCCGGCCAGTTCCCGGCGATACCACTGGGCCGCGCGCCGCCGCCCTGCGTTCAGTTCGTCCAAGACCTTCAACTGTTCGCGGCCAACCGCGGCCTGAATTTCGTTGAACCGCAGATTGAATCCGATCTTTTCGTGGAGATATTTGTCCTTGCGGCCGTGATTGCGGAGCATCGTCACCTGCCGGGCCATTTCGGGATCGTTGGTCAGGATTGCGCCGCCGTCGCCGTAAACGGTCAGGTTCTTCGACGGATAAAAGCTGATCGCCGCGTGATTGCCGAAACTTCCCAGGCGCGCGCCTTTCCATTTCGCCCCGTGCGATTGTGCGCAGTCTTCAATCACCCAAAGCCCGTGATCTTTCGCGAGTTTCAAAATGCCATCGATATTCGCCGGCCGCCCGTACAGATGCACCGGCAGAATGCCGACCGTCCGCTTGGTGATTCTCTTAGCGGCATCGGCCAGATCGATCGTGTAGGTATCATCGATATCGCAAAAAATCGGTTTGGCTCCGACGTGAATCATCGGCTCGATGCTGGGAAACGCGGTCAGGCTCGGGACGAGAATTTCGTCGCCGCTTTTCAGGTTTTGCGCGATGTGCAGCAGATGCACGGCCGCCGTCCAACTTGAGCTGAGCACCGCGTGCTTCACCCCGAAATACGCGGCTAGTTCGCTCTCGAACGCCTTGCATTCAGGGCCAAGGATGAAGTTGCCACCCCTGACGACTTGAAGGATTCGGCGGTCAATATTCTCGGACTGATGGACGCGTGAAAGCGGAATTTTATCAGGCGACGGCAAACACACTCCTTTGAAGAAAGCCTTTCGCATCAAAATACGTCCGCACCATGCCGGACGCAAGCTGGCGCTATTTTTGCACTGTCGTTTCCGCCCGGGTCCACGTTTTCGTCAGACGGATGTCGCGCGATGAGCTGCCGACTTGGATGGTGAAATCATCCTTCTCCGCCACCCATCCGCCGTGCGCGGGATCGTAAAACGCAAACGCGGTGCGATCCAGCGGAATCCAGACATCGCCATGCTCTCCGGCCTCCAGCTTGATCCTTGCAAAGCCTTTCAATTCCTTCGGCGGCCGCGGCAAGCTGGGATGAGCCTGGCTCACGTAAAGCTGCACGACTTCCGCCCCCGCGCACGAGCCGGTGTTGGCAACGCTGCATTTAACCCACACCTCGGCGTTATTCGATCCATCCTGAGGGAACAGCTCGAGATTCGAATAATCGAAATGCGTGTACGACAATCCGAACCCAAACGGAAACAGCGGCTCAATATCCTTTGCGTCGAACCATCGGTAACCGACGAGCAATCCTTCATCATATCGCTCGACGCCCTTCTTGCCGGGGAAGTTTCCCAAGGCATGGGCTGGTGAATCGCTGAGCTGCTTCGGAAACGTGCAGGGCAATTTTCCGGAGGGATTCACATCGCCGAACAGGACGCCCGCGATGGCATTTCCGCCTTCCATGCCCGGATACCACGCCTCGACCACCGCGCCAACCTGATCGAGCCACGGCATCTCCACCGCGCCGCCGTCGATCAGCACGACGATCGTCTTCGGATTGGCCTCGGCGACGCGCCGAATCAATTCGTCCTGCCCAAACGGAAGCTTCAGATCATGGCGATCGCTTCCCTCGGTGTCGTAATACCAGTCATGCGGCAAACCCGCGAAGACCACCGCCACATCCGCCGCCTTGGCAGCGGCCACCGCCCGGGCGACCATCTGCTCGTCGTTTTGCTGGCGTGAATATCCCATGGAAAAACTGACGTTCGCGTTGACCCCCGCCCGCTGCACGATGCCTTGCAGAGCCGGGATTTCGTAAAGCGTCTTGATCTCCGCGCTCCCGCCGGCATGCGCGAAGCGGCGTTCGGCGTTTTCACCAATCACCGCGATGGAGTTGATCTTGACCGAGTCCAGCGGAAGAAGGTTCCCCTCGTTCTTCAGCAGGACCATCCCCTCTTCTTCAATGTCTCGCGCCGTCGCCTGGTGACGCGGCGTATCGAGCGAGCCGCCATCGCTCCATGAGCCGCTATCCAAAAGTCCGATCGCCGCCATCACCCGAAGATGCCGCCGAACTTTGTCATCCAGAACGGATTCGGGAATTTCCCCCTTCTGGATCATGTCGCGAAACGGATTGGCCAGGAAATAGTTTTCGTACGGCCCAAACGTCCCCATCTCCAGATCCAGTCCGTTCAGCGCCGCCTTTTTGGTGTCGTGCGCGCCGCCCCAATCGGAAATGACCATCCCCTTAAATCCCCATTCCCCCTTGAGGATTTTGTTCAGCAGATAATCGTTCTCGCAGCAATGCTGGCCGCGGAACTGGTTGTATGCTCCCATGACGCACAAGACGCCTGCCTCCTGAACGCTGGCCCGAAAGGCTGGGAGATAAATCTCGCGAAGCGTTCGTTCGTCCATCTCGACGTCGATTGTGCCGCGATCCGTCTCCTGATTATTCGCCGCGAAATGTTTGGCGCATGAGGCGACGCCCTGAGCCTGCTCGCCGCGGATAAAGCCGACGGCCATCCGGCTCGTGAGCCAGGGGTCTTCCCCCATGTACTCGAAATTCCGCCCGTTCAGCGGCGTTCGCTGAATGTTGAGGCTCGGCCCGAGCATGATGTGCTTGCCGCGCGCTTTGGCTTCCTGCCCGATTACCGCTCCGTAATCGCGGGCGAGATCAGGATCGAACGTCGCCGCGAGGCCCAGATCGGCCGGCAGCCAGGTCGAATAATCGTCGGTTCTTCCCGCCGGACGCCAGCCGTTCGCTTCGATCTCCTCGCGCACGCCCTCGGGGCCGTCCGACATCCAGAGCCGCGGAATCCCCAGCCGTGGCACGCCGGCGGTCGCGAATTTCGAATCCGCATGCACCAGCCCGAGTTTTTCTTCCAGCGTCATTTGCGAGACGAGTTGGTCAATGTGATTCTCCACCGACTGCGCGCGGATCTGCGGTGCACGTGCGAAAAACAGGGCAAGCGCCGCGATGGCCGCGGCCCACCGAAAGCGGGATTGGTTCATGCGGCCTATTGTGCGGGGCGAGAATCGGTTTGGCAAAGCTGCTGCCAATCCTCGGGCGTGTCCAGGTCGTCGCTTCCCTCGGGCCAGGGAATGGTCTGTACATTTCCCCGATGGGCCAGCAGCAACTTTTTCGCACCGTCGGCATCGCCGCTCTGGCCAAGTGTGTCGAACATCGCGCGCGCAAAGCAGCAGGGGGGGCCGATTGCGCCGCCATAGTCGCAGGCGCCCATCGGCTTGCCTGAGCCGGACATTCCCGCCACGACATTCCGAATCACATCTGCATTTAGCCGGGGTTGATCGCAGACGAGTATTGCCGCCGCGCCGATTTCAGGATTGCGGCCAAGCAACGCGGCCAATCCGTTGCGAATACTCGTTCCCATCCCGCCGGCCCATGCGGAATTGAACGACAAAATAACCGGGAGATCGGCCAGTTCCGGGGCAACAACTTCAGCATGCGCGCCGGTCACGACGACAACCGGCCCGCATCCGCCATCGAGCGCCGCGCGGACCGCCCGGCGCACCAGTGATTGCCCGTCGATCCGGAGGAGTTGTTTGGCCGATCCCATGCGCGACCCGGAACCCGCCGCGAGAATGATCGCGCCAATTGACGTCATAAATAGAAGAATTTTTAGCCACAGATATAAATCAGATGCACACAGATAAATCAGAGACCGATTAGTCTTCTCTTATCTGTGTGCATCTGATTTTCATCCGTGGCTAAAATCGAATTTTCCGGCCTTTTCGCCATGCACATGAATCGGCCCCGACCGCTGACGCAGCGAAACACCAGGGCATCCCGCGACCACCGCCTTAATTTCAGCCAGGATGGACAGGGCAATCTCTTCCGGCGTTTCCGCGCCGATATCCAGGCCGACCGGCGAAAACAAACGGTGCTCTTCGCCGCTCGCGCCCGTCGCGGCAAGCATTCGGGCCGTGCGCTGCCGAGGCCCCAGCACGCCAATGTATGCCCGTGGCTTCTTCAAGAGCGCCCCCAAAACCGCCGCGTCTCGCCCAAAATTGTGAGCCATCACAATTGCCGCGGCATCCTCAGGCAACTTCACCGCCTCGGCCGCCGGATCGTCAGCACAGCAAATCACTTCATCAGCCCGGCCAAAGCTCTGGCGCAAACCGGCCGCGGCGCGGGCGCCGATTACCGTTACATGCCATCCAAGCGACTTAGCCAGATCGACCAACGGAGCAACATCGTGTCCATCGCCGAATATCGCTAGCGCCTGCGCCGGGCGCAGCCATTCCACAAGCACGTCCGCCCATCCCCCGCGCGGGAGCGTATGCCGACACAGCGCAAACATATGATCCTCCGGCGGAACCGAAGCCAGTTGATCGCGCAGAATTTCACGCAAAATTGGATCAGGAATCGAACCCGATGGTTCCTGGCCCTCAACCTGAAGCAATTGCGACCCACGGAGCAAGGAATCATCCGGCGCTGAACCGACGCGGAAAACCGTTGCCAGCGCCACGCATCGTCGTTGTCGAGCCGTCACGGCCAGCGCCGTCAGCGCCGCGGGATCGGTTGCAGTCACACGCTGAATAAGGATTTCAATTCGCCCCCCGCATCCCAGCGACGGCCCCGGATCGACAATTGGCCGGGCGTTTTCCTCACCGGATTCATCGTCATCGGTTTCATAGCTGACAAGCAAAGGCTCGCCCGGCTCGGCAATCAGCATTCGCGCGCGTCGCGCGACATCGCGTTCCAAACACCCGCCGCTGACAGTTCCCCAGCTCCGCCCGTCCCCCGCGATCAGCATCCGTGCCCCCGGCCGTCGATAGGATGATCCTTCGACCGCGACGACCGTTGCCAGCGCCGCCGGCCGCCCATCCGCGCAGAGCGATTCAAACGCCTCGATGATTTGCAGCCGGTCTCGCATGAGATGACCTGATCTTACCAGTCTTTTCCTCGGCGGAGAATAAAATTCAACCGCTATTTCACAGCCAAAAACGTCACGCAAATCGGGGTCGGCACCTGCAGCACGTCTCCGGTCGGCGTCAGTGCTCCGGTGTCAGGATTGATTCGAAAGATTACCACCGAATCGGAATCCTGATTGGCCGCGAAGAGGAATTGCCCGGTCGGGTCGATCCTGAAATCGCGCGGGGCCTTCCCCTCCGTCGATTGGTATCCCACCGGCGTCAGCGTGCCGGCCGCGGAATTGATCTCGAAAATCGCCAGATCGTCCGGCCCGCGATTGGAGGCGTACAGGAATTTCCCGTTCGGGAGAATGCGGACTTCGGCCGAGGTGTTGATCCCGTGATAACCCGGAGGCAGCGTTGAAACCGTTTGCAGCGGAAGCAACTGCCCCTGGCTGGAATCCCATGCGTACACATCGAGGGTGCCGCCCATCTCGTTGATGAGATATGCGAATTTTCCGTTGGAATGGAAGCTCAAGTGCCGCGGCCCCGAGCCGGGCGCCACGGCGACGGTGGGAGGCGAAGCATCGGACAGCGCCCCAGTTGCCGCATCAAACCGGTAGATATAGACCTTGTCCACACCCAGGTCCGGCACGAGGACGAATTTCCCGGTCGGATCGAAATTGCATGAATGCGGAAACGGATGCCGCTGGCGATCCTTGTTGACGCTCGAGCCGGTATGTTTGATGACCGCCGAAACCGCGCCCAGCGAACCGTCGGAGTGGATCGGAAAAACCGAAACATCGCCGGAGCCGTAATTCGCCGCCACCGCGCACGATCCAGACGGATCGACATCGAGGTGCGTTGTATCTTTTCCCTTGGACGGCTGCTCGTTCAGCGCGGTCAAAGCGCCGGTGGCCGAATCGATGGAATAGGCCGCGGCGATAGATGTGCGGTGGTTTCCCGCCGTGCCGACGGTGTAAAGGAATTTTCCGTTAGAAGTGATCGCCTGCCAGCCGGGATCGCCGATCTCCGCCGCCACGCCCGGCTTTCCTATTTTTCCGGTGGATGCGTCGAATCGGCAGAGATAAATCCCCTTGCTTGTGCTGGGGGGATGGCTGTTGGTGCCGATATAGACCCAGAATTGCGTCCCAGTCGTTCCGGCCGAAGATTTTGAGCTGCTCATCGCCGCGAACATACAGACGATGGTAAGAATCGACCAGCCATTCATGCAATAGCCTTTCCACATGGAATTCGCTCCTATATCTTCTGCGGCCAATGAAGCTGTTTGACGTCATCGCGATTCTGCTGACTTTGACGGCTTTGCTCAGCTATTTCAACCACCGCTATCTTCGCATGCATCCCAGCATCGGGGTCATGCTCATCTCTTTGCTGCTTTCGCTGGCCCTGATCGGACTGGGCGAACTGGGCTTTGGCGTTCGCGCCGCGGCCGGGAATTTCCTGCATCACGTCCATTTCGGCGATGCGCTGCTGACCTGGATGCTGGGGTTTCTGCTGTTTGCCGGCGCACTGACCGTTGATTTGAACGAGCTGCAGCGCAATTGGCGAATCACCGCACTTCTGGCCACGGTCGGAACGGCCGCGTCGGCCCTGATCGTCGCTGCTCTAACGCATTGGTGCCTGGGCTTGATCGGCCTGAGCATGCCATGGATCGGATGCCTGCTGTTCGGCGCGCTGATTTCCCCGACCGATCCGGTGGCCGTCATCGCCGTCATCCGCCAGGCGGGCGCGGGCAAGACGATCGGCACCGTGGTTTCCTCGGAATCGCTTCTGAACGACGGCGTCGGCGTGGTCCTTTTTCTGACGATCCTGAAAGCGGCCGCCACCCCCGGCGGCGCAACCGTTGGCGGCGTCGCGCTGATGCTCGTCCGCGAGGGGGGCGGCGGGGCGGGGCTCGGATTCTGCACCGGCCTCCTCATCTATCAACTCCTCAAAAACGCCCAGAATTTCCAGGTGGAAGTACTTCTCACCCTCGCCCTGGTGATGGGAACCTATTCCCTGGCATCGGCTCTTGGCATGTCCGCCCCGATCGCGGTCGTCGTGGCCGGGCTCCTGATCGGTAACCGGGGCAAAACGTTCCGCATGTCCGAGAACGTCAACGTCGATCTCGAACGGTTCTGGGAGTTGATCGACGAAGTCCTCAACGCGGTCCTTTTCGTCCTGATCGGGCTGGAGGTGCTGGTGATGCCCTACACGGTCCAACATTTCCTCGCCGCGATCATCGCCATTCCGATCGTCCTGCTGGCCCGAACGGCAACGCTCCTCCCCTTCGCCCGAAGCGTCGGCTGGGGAACGACGTCCATTCTCATCTGGGGCGGCCTTCGCGGCGGGTTAGCGGTGGCCATGGCCCTTTCCCTCCCGGAAGGCCAACAGCGCGATCTGATCGTGGCGATTACCTATGGCGTGGTTTGTTTCTCGATCCTCGTCCAGGGGACTACGATTCGTGAATTGGTGCAGCGAACTATTCTGTTTGGTCATGGCAAATGAATGAAGATAATGATCGTAATCGATCATCGTCTTCAATTATCTTCTTCATTTACTTGAACAATCATCCAGTAGAATAGATTTGCAATGACCGATGTCCCCATACGTCAGACTTTGGATACCGCGAAGGAATCCCATCGCGCCGGCGATGCGCTCCAGGCGGAGATGATGTATCTTCAGGTTCTTGCGCGCGAGCCGAATCACGCTGAGGCGTTGCATCTGCTTGGATTGCTTTCGTCCCAGTTGGGGCGGCAGCCGGCGGCATTCGAATTTCTTGAACGGGCCATCCAGGCCGATCCGCTCGCCGCGGAATACCGTGTTAATCTGGGTGTCGTGCTCGAGGCGATGGAACGGCCGAATGAGGCCATCGCGGCCTACCGCCTGGCGATTGATCTCCGGCCGAACCTGGCCGATGCCCATGTGAATCTCGGCAACGCGCTCGCCAAACTAAAGCGCTGGGACGAAGCGATCGCCGCATACCGCGCGGCGCTGCAAAACCGCCCGGGCGATCCGCAGATTCATAACAACCTGGGGGCGGCCCTTTACACTGCGGGCCAAATCGATCCGGCCATCGCCGAATTGCGCAAGGCGCTGGAGCTTCAGCCGAACTTTCCCGATGCCCTGAACAATCTTGGCAATGCCCTGTTTCTCAAGGGCGAATCGGATTGGGCGATCACCGCTTATGAGCATGCGGTTGAATTGAATCCCGACCTGATCGACGCGCAGATCAATCTGGCCAACGCGCTGGACCGCAGAGGCCGCCGCGAGGAGGCGCTGGCCGCGCATCTTCGAATCGCCGCCGCCCGGCCCGATCATGTCCCGACGCACCTGGCCATCGGGGATGGATATTTTCTCCAGGGTAAATGGGATGAAGCCGCCAATGCCTATCGCCGGGCGATCGTCCTGCAGCCAAGCGACGACCGCGCCCACCTCAGCCTTGGAAATGCCCTGTTGGCCAAGATGGATCTCGACGGCGCGGACGCCGCCTTTCGCATGGCGGCCGCCCTGCGCCCCGATTCCGTCGAGGCTCACAACAATCTCGGCGTTGCCCTGAAAGAACAGGGCAAGCTCGACGATGCCCTCGAATGCAGCGACAAGGCCATGGCCATCGACCCCGGTAACGCCGCGATCCACAGCAATCTTGTTTACCTTCTCTCTTTTCATCCGGGATATGAACCGGTCGCCCTCGCCAAGGAACAGCGTCGATGGAACGAACTCCACGCCCGGCCGCTGAAATCCTTCATCCAATCGCATCCCAACGACTCTTCGCCGGATCGGCGGCTGAAGATCGGCTACGTCTCGCCCGATTTCCGCCAGCACGTCGTCGGGCAAAATATTTTCCCGTTGCTGAGCGAGCACGATCACGAGAAATTTGAAATCTTCTGTTATGCCGCCTCCGCCCGATCCGATGCGTTCACGGAATTGCTCCGCCCGCACGCCGATATGTGGCGGAACGTCGCTTCCCGCACGGATGAGGAATTGGCGAAAATCATCCGCGAGGACCAGATCGACATCCTGGTCGATCTCTCGCTCCACATGGCCCACAACCGCTTGCGGGTTTTCGCTCGCAAGCCCGCGCCGGTGCAGGTGACTTATCTCGGCTATTGCGCCAGCACGGGCCTGGAGGCGATGGACTATCGTCTGTCGGATCCGTATCTCGACCCGCCGGATTCGGATCTGTCGCTTTACAGCGAAAAAACAATCCGCTTGCCCGAGACGTATTGGTGTTATGGCTGCGCGGGCCCGACGCCCGAGCCTTTCCCGCCCCCCAGCGCCGCCGCGGGATATATCACCTTCGGCTGCCTCAATAATTTCGCCAAGAGTTCATGGGTGGCCCTCGATTTATGGGCCCAGGTCCTTCAGGCCGTGCCAAAATCGCGAATGATTATTCATTCCTATCCGGGATCACATCTCGATGAGGTCCGCAAGCGTTTTTCAGCCAGTGGCGTCGATCCCGATCGGCTGGAATTCGTGGCCAAGCTGCCGTGGCCGCAATATGTCGCGCTCTATGGCCGGATCGACATCGCGCTCGATCCGCTCCCCTGGGGGGGCGGCATCACCACTTGCGATGCGCTCTGGATGGGTGTGCCGGTCGTCAGTCTCATCGGCCAGACTGCCGTCGGCCGCGGCGGAAAGAGCATCTTGTCCAACATCGGCCTCGGCGAGCTGGCCGCTCGTCGCCCGCGACAATATGTTCAGACTGCGATAGCGCTGGCCGAATCCCCCAGCCGCCTTGCCGAGCTTCGCGGCACATTGCGACATCGAATGCTCACGTCGCCGCTGATGAACGCCCGGAAATTCGCTCGAAACGTCGAAAACGCTTATCGGGAAATGTGGCGGCAATGGTGTGTTTCGGGCGATTTGCGGGTATAAACCCGGTCTAACAAAAAGGAGAACTCAATGACTCAAGTCGAACTCATGGCTGATGTTTTGAATCGCAATCACGAGATGCTGAAGGGCGTCCTCAGCGATTTTTCCGATTCGGACTTTCAGGCCCGCCCGTGTCCCGGCGCCAATCACCCGGCCT